>Ga0247760_1001769_pt1 | contig 18729 bp, 24 predicted proteins | sample UWRJL171409R4_FD_179936 | JGI IMG/M metagenome (GOLD analysis project Ga0247760, IMG submission 179936) | Plant litter microbial communities from Arlington Agricultural Research Station in Wisconsin, United States - UWRJ-L171-409R-4 | ecosystem: Environmental > Terrestrial > Plant litter >... | reverse complement strand
AAATACACAATTTAAAAAAAAAAAAAAAAAAAAAAAAAATTAAAAAAAAAGGGGGGCGTTGGAAAACGAAGACCTCAAAACTCGAAACCAACATAGGCCCCCTGCAAATTCAACTCCCTCCCGAGATAAACTTTAAGCATCCCAAGCCATTACATGTAAAGGGGGGTTGAAAGGCACTACCATATCCTCTCCAACCCAAAGTCTTTAGGCCCCACATAGGCCGTATAATCCCCCGTGGGCGTAACCCCGGGAATGACCTGGACATGTTCCTTCGGAATCAAATACGCGCCTCTCGTGAAACTTAGTCTTGAAACCTGGACGCTGCCAATCACTTTCAATCCTTCCTCACTGCGGGTGATATCAAAAGTTCGCGAGGACGGTGGGCAACTCCCGCCTTGGATTTCCGGTAGGGTGCCGGGGCCGGAGGTAACGGCGCTGGCGGTGCAGTTGTAGCCTTGCGTGTCCATGGTTCCTGGTTGGAAGAGATTAAGGGAGTAGCTTCCCACAATGTTAGCTTCCAGATTGGAAAGGCAGAGATGAAGAAAGGTAAGGAGGAACGTACAAGCACATTGCGCTGTGGGGGACACAGCTCGCGGTAAAGTTGCGGACTTCAAAGACAATATCGCGTTTGATGACCGCTGCAGAGGCGCCGGTTGCCAGGGCGAGAAGTGGTAATTTCATTCTTGTTCTGTATTTTTGTGGACTGTATTCGGTTGTGTGTTTGTGCTTTGAACTGGTTCTGGTTGTGTTGTTGTTGCTGTTGTTGATACAGGAATGATTTGTATCTTGGAGCTTGAATGACCAACCCGCGCCATTAAATAACAACCGCCACAGAAAACAGCACGTGCCGTCCATCCGGTGATCTCTTGATTTGGAGCTCGTATTCATCTCCTAGGTGTGTGTGGAGCAGGTAAGGTGCTGTGTCCTGGTCAGTCGTCAATTTGTGTTTAGCCGACGTTCCATTTAAACCTGCTAAGCTTCGGGTGCTATAGGCCACACACGTCATAGTTCGCGAGACTATAACTCGAAAGCTCGCCAGCCAAGCGATTGTCTCCGGGTACCGTCGCAAACGTGTCGTATACACGTGCCCCTTATTAGTGCGAAGCGAGGCATGTCCACCTCGCCGAGTCCCTTCGGCCCGTGATTATGTCCAGTCTCTCCTCGGTGGTCGAACCGTGTCCACTACATATGCCTGACGAGCATCACCCCACCTCGATGTCTCGCTAAGACCTGAGAGAGCAGATTGTCTCGTCCTCCGCAGATGCATCACCGCTTCACAATCGCTCCCAGGAAGCCCGCCAACATGGTCAGCGACAGCGCCAATGGTGTCGCCGCGTTTTGCACATCCCCGCTCACCACACCAAACGTGTACAAAAAACAAAACGCAACAAACGGCAACACGCTCAACAACATGTACAGCACCGTCATCCAGGCCGACCGCTTCTCCCGGACGTAAATTCCCCAAAAGTGCTCCCGCTGGCTGGCGCGTTTGTCAAAATTCCAAAATCGTTGGGGGATGCGGTCCACCGTGTCCGAGGAAAAGTCATCATCGTCGGCTGTGCTGTGGAGAGGTAGGGCGGCGGTTGTCCATCTTGATCTCGATTGTTTCGTTGCGTGCTGGAAGAGATCCTTGAACTCTTCGGGAGAGATGGGCGGTTCCCATGACGTGGGCGCGTAGTAGTACTGCTGAAGTCGAAGGTCGGGAAGGCCGTAGCCGCGGTGGGCATAGGCATCTCGTCGGTAGCGCTCAAACTGCCCAGGTTTTGTTGGTTGGTCAACGGGTTAGGTAACGCAGGGATATGATCTTGTACTAACCTTGACAAAATCACAGTGGGAAAACCTGTACGGCGAGAACAGTGATCGCCACAACCCCTTGCGCCGAAAGTATGCTGAGCGGAGCTCAGATGCAAACTCGGCTGTATCCAGATGCAGTGATGGGAGTTCATCTAGAGAATAACGCCCGAATTTAGTGACAAGGAAGATGAACCTCGCCTGCAGAGTTTGTGGGAGTCCCGGGGGCGTCCTCGCAGCGGCCATGACACCCCGGGGCGAGTGGCCAATCCTTGCACTAAATGGTCGATAAGGGCTAGGGGGCGACCCCGGGTTTTCCTCCTTGCTTGTCATGCCGATACGGGCTGGGTTCCTAGCCGGAGGCGGGGGTTGAATGTGAGGCACAGCGTCGGCGATAGGGTATTTTAAAGACAACGATACCAGCCTTCGAGCGAATTCTTCTGGTACAACTTCCCAACGGTCATCCCCGCAGCGCTGTGCAAAGGAGCAACTCTATCAGCAGCTGGTCACTCCAGCCGAGTCAAGTATTCCAGGAGCACTTACACAAGTCCATCCAAGTCTCGCCTCGCCTGGCTTCACTTCTGGTCTGGGTCGTGGGAGCGGCCACCAGTTCCATTCCTCCCTTGTGATATTCTCCGCCTTTAGCTGCGTCTTCTCCAGAACTGATAACTTCGGGTTCGAATCAAGGACGAAGGCTCTGGGTGCCGAGTATTGCAGCTCCGAGATGACCAGAAACATTCGTGACCTCATCATATCCCAATACCTCTCTCCTTGGTGAGATCGGACAAGCCTTTCCGCCACTTCTGTGGCCTTTGATCGGAGGGAAGGATATGCAAGGTCCTTGAGTCGCCCTGTCATCCGATCAAATGCTCTACTGGCGCGGATAAAGTCGGATATCGCGTCAAACGAGATGATGGCAGGATCTGGCTCTTCGGCCTTGTATTCCTCGTCGTCATCTTCTAGATCGGGTTGATCTTCTGCATCTGGCTGAATATCTTGTTCGTTGTGGTATTGGTCGTGCGTTTCGTCTAATTCTGTTGCTGCATGCTCTGGTTGGGCGATTTCCATCTTCTCCAAGCCGTCGTTCAGCTGTATCGGCTCGAGCCCCTTCTCCACAACCCGGGCGGCAACAGTCGATCCGATTACCAAGCGATATCTCCTGACAAAGTTGGCTGAAGACTCTTGGTCCTTGTCCTCGGCTTCTTCAGCAAGCTCCACTGCGAGAGACCGAAGAATACCGACCAAAATCCGTCGGAACCGATCCACACCAACACCGGGTCTTGCCATGGCAACATGAAAGAGACGGAAGAGTTCTGGGTCGTCTACCAAGAAACTGATTGCTTGGTTGATAGCGACATTGGCTGGTCCGCCCGCTGCCGTGCTTTGCACCAGGGTAGAGGTCGTCGACATGCTCTCCCAAGCTGACACGTCTTCTTCTTCTTCGTCTTCTTCCTGGAATGAATCAACCGGCCCTTGAACTCCCATGGCAGGGAAGAGCAATCCGCATCCCTCGAAATCCCGCGGCGATTTTGCCAGATAATTCCGTAATTTCAACCGAGACTGCCAGGTCAAGTTGCTTTCGTGCAAGGCCCACGTCAGGTTTCTCCAGTCCACGCCTGGTTGCCAGGCAAACAGCGACAAATCGCCAATGTTGGTCAGCATATGCGCCTGCAGTCTCTCAAAGGCCGCAGCCCCGCCTTCGCCGTATATGATGGGCATGGTGATGTCAAAGAGGCCCATTAGGCTGTAAGCCACATCTTCAGCTTGCGTGGTTTCTCTCCGAGCCGCCCAGAACAGACGTCTGGCGACGGAGACTTTTCGGAAATCCCCGCCGGCCAGGACAAACGGGTCGACTCCACTGACGGAATAGATCTGACTGGCGAAATCAGACCGGGTGCCGATAAAGTCCCAATCCCGCGAGTAAAAGTGAAGGGTTTTGGGCGCAATGAGTTCTGTCAAGGTCCAGCCCCTCGTGAACCATCTGCATTGGGCAAAGAGATCCGTATCTTGTGTATCAGCGAGTTTGGCTTGGTCTGCGAGGAATACGATGCATAACCCGGACTGCTCGTAGTAGCGGAACATGCTGTTGATGCTCTCGTTGATCTCGGCGGAACTCGCCCTGTCGATGCAGACTGTGTCTGCCCAGAGGTAGTTGAGTCCATTTTTTCTGGCCACTCTGCAGGCTCCCCGGATTTTGGCCCACCCAGCAGTTTTACTGGTGTTGCTGTTTTTGGTTGCGAGGTCTTGAAGGAATATTTCGTCTTGTCCCCAGGTATGTGAGAGAATGGCATATGGAGGACAGGTCCGGCCAAGCCACTCCTCGGGTCCAAGAGTCTCAGTGTTGATAAGTCGCATAGGTGCGAGTTCTGACGATTGCCATTCTTTGGGATTATCCCTCGGGCGTTTGAAGCCACCATCGGAAGCTGTAGTTCGGGGCTTGGGGATGGTCGTTGTATTTCAAGTTCTCGTGCATGACGCACGCATGCCGGTTTCACAACCCAGAGCTGCAGGTCTCATTGGTTATATGTCGTTCCGCGATCTGTACCGCCACTCGGTTGACTGCTTACTCGCCGGGGGTAGTGACTCAAGGCAGAAACTGCTACGCAGCCAAAATAGCGTAATCCAACACAAAAGCGCGCGGCGTGGCAAACAAGACTCCTGGGTAGTTTGTCAGCTCTGTGTTCATATTGCCGGACGACAAAACACCAACCAGATCTTACGCGGTGCCTGTACATTAGGACTCTCCGAACTCGCACCTATGGCCTTCCGAGAAGTCCAGGCAAGGCAAGGCAGATCCGGTCGCTAGCATGAAATACGACCTGGGGTTGCTCGGCGGCCTCCGCAGAACCTGCGATTCAACCCCTGAAAGATTGTTAGTGCGATACCTCACGGCTTGGCTGCAGTCTATGGGCCCAACTGCCCGATATTCTATTTTGATGGCTTGATAATGGAAGCTTGAGGCCTTAATAAGGCGGTTCAAGAGCCCAACAAGTAAACTTCAAGGCCTTGGACAGCAGGGTCAAGGCCTAAATATTCAGCTTTGACCCCTTGCAAACAGCTTGCCAGCTCTTCTCAGTAGGTACTCGCTGGGTCCTGCGCTAACAGTATTTCAGATGTTGGACTGTGCGCCACAGCCCGTGCAGCGCAATCCTCCGCCCCCAACACTTCTGCAATGCCTGCTCTGAAGCGCGTTCTTGAGCTGTAGGTCCACGGACTGATGTAAGCAGCCAGTTTACTCGAGTGCACCGAAACCTTGCCCTGCTTCCTGCGAGGAGCCGAAGAGAACCGCTGTGTCATAATCGATAGAGTCATTAACCACCTCATACTGTTCTGGCCACTTATCCCGACCGACGTCCCAAGCCAAGTTGCCAAAGTCGTCATCGTCATAAAGTCTCTGCCATTGCCAGCCAAGCCACTGACGGATCTTCTCTAGGTGACCTTTGCTCTTTAGTACTCTGCGAGTCACAAGATACCGGCCCGACTCCCAGTTTCGATTCCGCATCTCAGTGATTAGAGCGTAAAAGGTGAAGACGGCAAGCTGAGTTGGCCTGGAGGCCACCGAGTCATATGGTGGTAAGGCGACTCCCCTCAACGTGTCCAGGGCGGTGAACTCGTCGATTACTCTGTCGGGGTCGAAGCCTTGGATCATCATTGCCCGCAGACAGCTCGTCACCTCTGGGTTGTTGATAATAGCTGCAGTCTCGAGGATGCCACTCCCCTGGTCATCTACCACATCGAGACGCGCCCCCAGTTGATAGAGCTGCCACATTGCCTCAGTATTTGCGTAATCCATGGCATCCAGCAGCGGCGTGGCGCCGCGGTTGTGTCTGGCCTCACAGTCGGCTCCAGCCTGTACCAGCTCCGTTATAAGCTCGATAGACGGGACGGTAGGAGATCCGTGGCGGATTGCTATGTCTTTGAAGGCGTTGGGCCGTTGATGGCGGTGGTAGAAACTGAAAGAAGGCCGCGTAGACTGCATGGGGATGGTTGAAATGATATGCAATGGCGTCCTATTGTCGTGTCCCTCTTTGTTCGGGTCAACATTGGCGGCAAGCAGAGCCCTCTGTATGTTGATATTGACCGCATGGTGCAACAGTCCCCATTTCTCGGCGTCTTCCACGGCTGCGCTGGCACCGTGCTCAAGCAAGAATGAAACCATTTCCTCCTGACGGCCCGCCACTGCAACGAAAAGCGGCGTCGCCCTCTCAGTACGTGTCGCTATCTCCAGGTTTGCACCGTGACGAAGGAGAACGTTGGCTTTATCCACATATCCGAGTTCCGCTGCCCAATGCAAGGGCGAGTAACCAATGTTGTCGAGTTCGTCAATTCGTGAGGAATCCAAGGCAAGTGCTTCCTCAAGCGAGACATTACCGATTCCCAACACAGCATCTCGTATCTTGGTTGATACATCCATTACTTCCTCATCCGCGCTGCTAATCATTCGATGCAAGACTGTTCGAATATTCTGGGAGAGAAACCCCCTGCGCGCGTCGCAAATGAGTTCCAGCATCGCGCAGTCCAGAGCACTTCTGAATCGCATGTCAACGTTGGTGGCAAAACTCAGCGGTGCCGTGTACCTACTCGCCATTGACATCAGTGAAGGAAGGATGAAATCCGGCGTCGAGGAAGAGTGTCAAGATCTTGTCCAAGTCACGGTGGTAGTGAATGGCCTGGCGGAGAACGTACTATTCAGGGAATCAGACCGAAATTCGGAAAAGGTGAGTTGCTGGACTTACTTTAAGATACCCCTCGCCGTCAGGGAAAATATCCGTGGGGAGCATACATCCCTGTCGGAGCTTAGTCTGCAGCCACTCGAAGTCTCGTCGGTCAACAGCCAGAGCAACTCCTTCAAGGTCGTTAACTCTTGGTACTGTGAGGAACAACAATGATCCTGGATTGGTCAGAGAGACCCTGCTTGTTGATAGGGACATCGCACGCCGCAAAAGCCAATCCGGAAAAGAGTAGTTCAATTCGATTGCTGCTTGGGAATTTGACCGACATGCCTGGATGTCACATTGCGATTCCACACTTCGCAGGGTCTCGTTGTATCGTGACAGCATCGAGCCAGCAAGGGCGTGTGTCCAATGTACGGAACGATTGATAGACCGGCTATGGCATTGGCACCGACAAAACCCTGGACATTGTCGCCGCATGCGCGCTTGTATGCTGATTGTCGACCTGTCTGTTATGACAGGCGCTAGAGTATCGGGTCTTCTCGAAGATGCTCTGTGGGACGCGTTTCTGGATACCACGGGTCCCGCTGTGTCGGAAATTGTTTCGAGGCCCGTTAGCGCTGGTTGCATCAATGACAGATGAGTGAGGGTCGGGACCAGAATCTCGATGCTGGTTTCTCGTTGCTGGATCCTAATAACCATTAGCACCGGAAGTCAGTGTCGAAACCGTGCAGCGGGATACCCACTGGTGTGGGAAGCCAACGAGGTCCAGGAGACCGGAGAGGTCCTCACGACAGCGCCTTGCACGGTCTCGCAGCTGGAGAATCATGTTGCGCGTACGCTGCAAACCAAGGTCCGGAGCCCTGAACCGACTCGGTGCCATTCGTCTCCGAACATTGTCCACCGCGCGGATGATGGTACCAAGCTCGACCCTGATAAGGTCCAGCCCGGGCAAGACGTCGGTTGAAAATGAAAGCCCCGATCCAGCCGCTCCGTTGATAGCAGCGTGAACTTGACTCATCCAAGCCTGCAAAGTCAACAGTTCATTGAGCATGTCGTAGTACTCGACGGAGGAGTTTGCAATTCCCCGGAGGGTGTTGATGCTCGTGCCCAAGACATGAGCAATGGAAAGTACCGAAGCAATCGCCGAGAGAGGATCCATCCTAGCCAAAGGTAGCGTCGTCATTATTCGGTCGCTGTTGAGACTGTTTCGCGACCTTAACACAATAGGTATTCGTAGTTTCGCAGGTGCTATGGACAGGTTGGCGGGCCGCTGGTGTGTTGGTTATTATGGCGAAGAATGCCTTGTCCATGCGGGGCAACCGCGGCGGTAAGCGCTGATGGTCGGAAATCTGCAGTTTGATGCTGGCAAGTCCGAACCTAGCCTTGGCGATTCGCCTTCTGCCTAGACGCGATACCGCCTCTGGAAAAGACCTGGCCTAGGTGAAACGGGGCCTTTACTGCGTTGCACAAGTTTGACATGATCCATGATGCTCGAAATTGCTGAAGCAGCGGAGAATTTTGTTTGCTGAGGAGAACTTGTACCTGGAGTTCACAGATTCGCGTAGTGTTACTTGGTGAACAAATATTGCACAGAAATTATATGTCAGCCAGATAGGGCACTATCGCACGAACCAGAGGTGATTATCTGGGTGCCGGAGACAATCCTCAAATTCTTCGACACTGGTAGGACAAATTTGCATTGGCAAATATCCAATTCTAATTGCACTACAGAGTAGGTAGACTCGTGCTCCCACACAACCTTCCTCGAACCCCTCCACCTGAAACAGGTACAGCGCCAGGACTACCCCGATTACTTGATCTCGATCTTGCGACCGCCCTTCTTGTCGATCTTTGGCACCGTGATGTTGAGGATGCCGTTGTTGAACTTGGCCTCAACCTTGTCCTGATCGACGCTGGCGGGGAAGTTGAAGACACGAGAGAATTCGCCAAACGAACGCTCGCTCAGCCAATACTTGGGAGTCGACTTCTCAGTTGACTCCGAAGAAGACTCCTTGGACTCCTTCGACTCTTTGGAAGAAGGCTTGGAGGAGGACGTCTTGCCAGACTCAATCTTCTTGGCCTCTTCGCCCTGGCCGATGCGAGCCAACGACGGGTCTCCCTCGGTGTGCTCACGCTCGGCGTGGCCGCTGATCACCATTGTCTGGGGGTCCGTGAACTCGATCGAGACATGCTCAGGCGACACACCGGGAAGCTCGCCCTGAAGGGAGTAGCTCTTCTCGTGCTCGGTGACATCGAACTTGGGCGCGATGGCGATGCTGTCAGGACTGCCGATGCTGGGGCTGATACCGGTGGGACGACCGACGGTCTGCTGTGCATAACGCTCAAAATCGTCGAGCATGCGGAAAAGCGAAGAGAATCCCGGAGGGTGGCGGGGGGTCCAGAGCGACATCATCCTGGAGGAGTAAAGGTGCCTTGCGGCGACGGCTGACTTTGTTGACTGTAGGATATAGGGGCGAGTTCCCGATAGTTGTGTTGTGAGCTTGCGAAAAGTCCGCATGCTCTGAGTGATGGGATGCTGTGATGAAGACAGATGAGGTTTGGAAGGCCGAGCTTGGAGGCATATATATATACTGTTTCCGCCCCAAGGGCTCAGACATTTTACTCGAGTGGCAGTGTCGACACCCCGCGTCGTGCGTCTGATCATGATCGAGCAATTTTGCTGGCACCGTCGTGCTGTCGAAGACGACATACCTCGAATCGTCTGTGTCGGCACCCCACTCTTCCCCCAGTCTGACCTCATCATGTCGCACCTCCGCGGTAACGCGAGGACAGTGCAAGATCGGGAAGCACTGAGAAGTAGTGCATCAAAGCAAGAGACAAGGAACTTTCTGTGTTGCGCGCATGATTAATCGTTAGCACTGCCCTCCGCCGCAGTATCTGTTGCCTTAGCGGCGCCCGAACCCCTTTACGCCAGCCCATATGCATATGCCGGCCTATGTAGCCATGCAGCTGGCTTGAGCCAACCATCTCCGTCGATTAACCTGTGTGAAAATCCGTGTCCCAACCCAATGTGAACTAGCATATGAACCTTCACGCGGTACTCCAAAACCCCGAGATAATAAATGCCGACGGTCCCCTTGTGTTTTTGCGGGACTGCTGGTTCCGAATCACCCACTGGGATCATCGACGCTGTTCAGTTCCGTTGTCCTGGCCGCCTCCGATGTTTGCTGCTGAGGTTCCTCATCCAACTTTATCTGTGTTTGCAGCTCCTCGTGCAACTCTGTTTGCGTGTCTGTAGCATTCTGAGATTCTGCTGTGGGTTGCGGATCTCTGGTTGGTGCAACCTCCTGAGTTACAGACGATATCTGCACCTTGGCAGAGTTTGCGAGAGATGCCCGTGCGAGGGCCAGTCCGGTGCTTATGCGGTAATCCTCTGCCATGAGAAGCCACTTGCATAGTGTTCTTACAAGAGCCCTCTTCTCTACCGGTTTGGCGATGTAGTCGTCCATGCCATGCTCAAGACAAGTCTCCCTATCCCCCTTGAGCGCGTAGGCGGTCATCGCGACAATGGGAATCTTGATACCGCTCTCCCGAATCTCGACTGTAGCCTCATTTCCATCGAGTATGGGCATGTTGATGTCCATTAGCACGAGGTCGTATGCGGCTGGCTTCCCCTTCACCATGTTGACGGCTTCCGAACCGTTTGCTGCGAGGGCAATATTCTTGAAGCCTAGCGAGCGAAGCATGCCGATCATGACTTTCTGATTGATGATGTTGTCCTCAGCCAAAAGCAGACTCTTCGTCGAGGCCACTCTGGTAAGTTCTGACTGCAAGTCGGGCATCGCGGTGCTTGGCAGCGGGCTTCCCTTTCTTTTCCAGTCTTGTATCTGGTCGAGGCTTTTGATCTTCTTGAACCGAGCAGTGAACCAGAATATGCTACCCTGGCGCTCAGGGTTAGGCCTGTAACCTATGCTGCCCCCCATGAGCTCAGCAAGTGACTTGGCGATGGAGAGTCCGAGACCGGTGCCTTTGTACCGCTTGGTCGTTGTCACATCAAATTGTGTAAAGGGTGTAAACAACCCCGCGGCTGATGACTCTGGGACGCCGATACCCGTATCGGTAACCTCGGTCAGAACCAGATGCGTGTCCTCATCCTCGCCCTGAATCGAGGCGCTCACTCGAATGGTCCCCTTTTCGGTAAACTTGGCCGCATTCCCCACAAGATTGTGCAGAATTTGGCGATACCGTAATGGGTCCCCCTGCACGCTTTTAGGGAGTTCAGGAGGCAAGAAAAGTTCAAAGTGGACGGATGGGGGCATCGTGGTCTGCACGCTTCTAACGACCGAAGTGATGATACTCGTAATACCGACGATATCGGAAGTGATGGAGAAGCTTCCCGAGGCGAGTTTGGAGTAGTCGAGGATGTCGTTGATGACCTGCAGCAAAACTTGACCCGACTCGTCCATGATGTGCGCAATATCTTTTTGCCGCTGCGTTAGGGGGGTATCGAGCAGTAGGGAGCATGCCGAGAGCATCCCGTGCATTGGTGTGCGAATCTCGTGGCTCATGTTGGCGAGGAAGTCGGATTTGAGCTTCTCGCTTTCTTCGTAGGCGGCGATGAGCCTGGATTCGGTGGTCTTCCGCTCTGTCAGATCGCGTGTTACTTTACCGAAGCCAACGTGAACTCCGTCCTTGTAAACGGCCGTGATGATGACGTTGGCCCAGAAGCGGGTACCATCCTTCCTGTAGCGCCATCCTTCATCCTCGACTCGTCCCTCGCGCAAACAAATCTCAAGTTCCAACTCGGGTTTACGAATGGCGAGGTCGTCCTCACCGTAAAAAATGGAGAAGTGCCGGCCAACAATCTCCTCGCGTCGGTATCCCTTCAGCAGCTCGGCCCCCGTGTTCCAAGTCGCTATGCGACCCTTAGTGTCGAGCAGGAAGATTGCATAATCCTTCACGGCCTGAACCAGGATGCGGAAAGCTTCGTCGGTTGAGAGGCCAGGGCGAACAATCTCGTCCTCAGCCAGGGAGGACGCGCTGCCTTCGTGCCACTCAATCATGATGGCCAACAGCTCGGGCCCCTTGAATATTGGCAACACGCGTGCCCTCCAGGACGCCGCGTGCTTTGTTGTGATGGACTTTGTGGTGCGCTCGGCGCGGGATGCCACAGCGTCGTCAATGGCCGCCGAGAGGAAGCAGACGGCGGCCGAACCGGCGGGGCGGAGCTGCCTCTCGACAAAGGTGAGCACCTGTTGACCAACGCAATCGTCACGCGACACGCGCCAGTCGCACAGGAATCGATCAGATGCTCGGGTTATCGCGCAAGAAGGGGATAGAACGGTAATCGGTAGCGGGGAAAGGTCGATGAGGGCGAAGCCGTCGATGCCGGACACAGCTGGAGCGTATTCGGACTGACGCTGTGGCTGGGACTGTGGCGGCATTGTCCCATTCGCGCCGTTCACCGCTAACAGCTGCATCGTGCGAGCTGAGTCGGTCGATAAGATGCAGACTAGGTGACTTGCAGACTGGGGACGACTCGACGACTTGGCAGAACGCTACGAAAACTGCAGGACGCAATCGATCATCGGCCAAAGCGAGAGACTTCCAGCAAGCAAACTTGCTGCTGTGGGGAGAAGCAAAGTTCAGGGGAAGTGGGAGCGGAAGTTGGCGCACTGGAAAGTGCGGCAGGGCCTGGGAACGGCTGCTGTGGTAAAATTGGCTGGCACAGTTGGTCTCCCATTTCATGCCCCGATCAACGCCATCTTGTTTGATCTGCGGGGCTAGCCGCCTGCAGCCATGACGTCATAGATGTCAGTCACCCCGCATCAGTGGACGGGCGGGGTTCTGCTACGATGCAAGGGCCCCCCCAAGTTCTTCAAGTCTTCCATTCGGTTCCGCAATTTCTTCTGCATGATCTCCCGTCGCAAGGGCCAAGCAAGTCGGCTCCTTACTCGCACGAAGCTAGCGACAGCGATCTGGAAGCTATCACCGGCTCGCCCAACTTGACTGACTTACTTCGATTTTGCCTTCATCACCGTCAGGGTGTGGACATAACGCAGCTTGCCACCCTCGACACGAAATTGGTGGCTGTCTGGCTCCTGTCCACCAAAAGTAAAAAAAATATCCACAGCCCCGAGCACTTCGTCAACCACGTAGCGTCTGTTTGTCATCTTCAACCCGCTAGGAACGCCAACATTGCAGCTTGGTTGAATATAACTGCCGCCCTCAAGTCTGGCGCATGGACTTCCCCACGGAACTTTGACACTCTTGTCGTTGAACAGGTCGAGATACGCATCGCCTGCGGCCTGGATTGCCGCCCTTGTGTCACGCTTCCCTTCTGCGATGTCGGTCCTGCAGTTACTAGTCAGCTCAGCCCAATGACATACACCACGGCGGTTTTGTGGGCACCAACCAAGCCTCTGGCTGAGAATACTTCAGCGTTCCAGCAGCATTGAACAGCCAATCGCCAGTCGTTGTTGCGATGGTCTCCATTTTGGACAAAGCCCCATCGGTGAAGCGCATCTGTGTGCCAAGGACGTACGGTGGAGTCGAACTGGCTGCGATGACTTCGGTGTATGTTGCGCACTGGGTCGTGTCATAGGTGCTGCGGTTGAAGTCGATCTTTAGCGGCTTGGAGAGAAGCCCCGTTGCCAAAGCTGCCGTCTTGAAATCCTCGGTATACGACACCGACCCCGTCGTCAGATCTCCAGGCTTGCCGGCTGCCTGTGCAGCAACATACTTGGCCGCCTGTGCTTTCAGAAAATCCCGGGTGCAAGCCTCTGCGGTCGGTACTGCCAGAGCAGCCGACGACAGCGAGATCACAGCGAAGAGTTTACCGAGCATGCTGGGCTTGTATCTGTCCTGAAGCCAAGAATGAGGCTGGAAACGATCCGCGTCTGTGGAGGTGTCCGTTTCTTGGCGGGCTTGGTTCTCCTTTGTAGACCGCCTGGTTTGCTCTGGACACCACCCTTTCCTAGGGTTAATATGCCGTACGCAGAGGCAAATGTTACGGATATTTGGCTAGATTGCGCGGGGTCTACCCTCAGCGAGTTTTTCTCTTCACTCCCCAGGACCCGGAGTTTCTCGGGATGCTCCCGGGCGACCATCTTCCGACTAACCTACTCGGGTTCCCGCCCATCTCTGCATGTTCGTGTTAGGGAAGTCGACAGGCTTTCTGCTATAGGCCCAGAGTTGGCCGCTCTGGCATGTCCGGGCCACGCAACCCAACCGCTTGACAGGTTTTTGAACCCCGACCACTAGAACTGTCAGCCAAGCTGTCGGCTTCTGAGCCCAAGCCTGTAATTCAAGACAGAAGTCTGACGGCGCAGTTTACGTGCCCTGTCCGAACTCCATCAATTATGTGTTCTGTGCGGGCTTACTCTTTGATCCACCGCGCTCTCTTGACCGCGAATGCGTTTCAGAAACCAAGGGGACTTGTTTCACCCACACCTGCTCTCGGTTGCTGAAGCTGAATGGTCGGCCCGCGGGAGCATTCGATTTTTAGCGGCAAGATCCATTGGTGCAAGACCCGACTAGACGCTGTAACATCTCAATCCTTCTCTTCTGATTCGTCAATTCGGATTTGCAGGTTGTCTCAGCTGCAGCCCAGCGGCGCTCTTGGGCTTTTGATTGGCCCAATGATCACATAAACCTTAAACCTTCGACCCGATGGGAGCCTCAAAGCGCGACTCTATTCCCATGCATCATTTTTCTTCATCAGCGCCCGGAAATCGCCGGCGATGATCTTCTGACCATGCCTGCTGTTCCCCGCATTGGTGGACTGAGGGTTTGGTTCCAGAACCAAGCGTTGGGGAAATGCAAGGGCCGACGGACCAATGACGGGCCTTGGATGCCGCATTCGGCGAACCAACGCCGATTCTTCACCACTGAACCCCCAACAGAAACCACCCAGGGTCACGGCACGAGCGGGGTCGGCAGTTCAGGCTGATGATGCCATTGGTGTTTTCGCCCCCCGCGCTCCTGTCAACTGCAGACTCGTGCCATCCGTTCACGGCCAGAGGTGAGCGATGCTGTGATCGTTCTTGCCTTCGGTGCTAAAAGAACAGCCGGCCAACGACCGACGTCGCCGCGCCCTCTGCCGATATAGTCTTGAGTGTGTCGCACAGGGCGGGCAAATGCTGTCGCCATCCAATTGAGGTCGAGAAAGAATTTTTACGGACCGAGATGGCAAGCAAGTTCCCCCGCCTGCCGCCGTCGGGGATCAAGGTGATTGTGGTCGGCGCAGGGTTTGCTGGGCTATCGGCAGCGATTGAATGCGATCGCAAGGGACACTCGGTCACGCTTCTGGAGAAGGTGGACAATATTGAAGAGATCACACGCATCGGCGACATCATCAGCTTCGACCCCAATGGATCCAAAGCCTTCGAGCGGTGGCCCGGCGTGGTCGATGCCATGGAAGCTATTGCGCGCCAGACCAAGTGGCTAGACCTTTACCACCACGAGGGCAAGTTTGTCACGCGCCAATCGTTCGCACACGAGAAGGCGTGGGGCCGGCGCATCAACGGCCACCGCGGCCAGCTGCACAGCATCATCTATAAGCACACGGTGGCGCGTGGCATCGACATTCGCCTAGGGAAGCGGGTCGAGGACTACTTTGAGACTGACAATCCGCCCCAGGCTGGAGTGGTTCTCAGCAGCGGCGAGCGGCTCACAGCCGATGTTGTCATTGCGGCTGAGGGAGTCCGGTCCCGCGGTCGCAAGATTGTGCTCGGCTTCGACGAGAACCCCAAGTCGTCAGGGTACGCCGTGTACAGAGCCTGGTACCCAGCCGATCGCATCATCAACAACCCAAAGATCCGCCACCTTGTTGCCAACGGCGATACCCATCAAGGCTTCATCGGGCCCGACATCCACTTCCTCGCATCAACAATCAAGAACGGGACCGAGGTCAACTGGGTTTTCACCCACATTGACGACGGCAACATCGAAGAGAGCTGGCAGTTCCCGGGTAAGCCCGAGGAAGCCCTGACATATCTGCCTGGGTGGTGCGAGGTGGTTCACGAGTTGGTCAAGGCCACCCCGCCAGGCCGCTTGATCGACCACAAGTTGGTGTACCGTGATCCGTTACCGACCTTTATATCGCCCAAAGCCAGGATATGTCTGATTGGCGACTCAGCTCACCCCTTCTTGCCGACGTCGATTCAAGGCGCTAGCCAGTCGATCGAGGACGGCGTCGCCCTCGCCACCTGTCTCGAGCTGAGCGGCCGCGACAACATTCCCCGTGCTCTCCGCGCCTACGAGAAGCTACGTTATGAGCGTGTTCACCGTGCACAGGCCCAGGGGCCCAAGACACGCGAACGGTGGCACAAGGCCGACTGGTCCAGGGTGTGGAAGAATCCAGAGCTCATCCATCTCCCTCGGGAGCCGTGGCTCTTGAACTTTGACGCCGAGAAGGATGCATATGACCGTTATGATGAAGTTGTCGCGGAACTGGAGAAACCCAAAGCAAAACTGTGATATTGTGTCTTTTCTCATTACATGTCGTTCGGACTTGGGTTTCCTGGCGCGTTTGTTGGGCTAAGTGTATGTTAACCTTGCATAGATACGGCTTCAACGCATGCTACCTTGTTGACTGGATTTGGGTTCGTTTAGGTTGACCCGCCGCTGGCCCGATATCCGGTTACGCCGACGGTCGCGTCTCGGCGGCTCCCGTTGGCTCTGCTTGACGGCGCTGTTTGCCGTTAAGACCGTCCGCTTGCTCATCACTTGGTTGGTTGCCGTCTTTATCCGACCTGCCATCTACCCACTCCCTCTGCATCAGCAAGCCAAAATTAGGTTCTGTTCTCGCATTTCCAAGTCATCATCCGCGTCCATTCCGGTACTTCTTGCGAATCGCAAGGCGCTGAGCGTTGGGATATACATCGATCAGGACTGAAGTGGACGCGTGAATGCCACACTACCATTGAGAGACAACATTCGAATATAGCCTAATGTTGTTCGCGTACACGATACCACTGTGCTCGCAGCCTTCCATGTTCTCCAGGTTCGGTTCGGGACTTGGGGACTGTCATGACCCGTTGGGACGGGCATTTCGTGTGGGGTGCGGAGAGACTAGTTGCATACAACCTGGCCCGCAACATACGGGCCCATATGGAAGCTCAGAGAAGAGTTTGTTGCTGTCTTGTGGTTTCCCCTTCCGCCGTGGCCGGCTGGGCAGACGGCTGGAATATTGCTCTGGTGGTTGCGAATTCTTGTCCGAATTTCTTTTCATCTTAACATTCTTGGTTCCTGGGAATACTCTTTGGCCGCTGGTTCACGGCTCCCTCGGTTGTGAGCGGCAGTTGATCTCGCCTAAGTCAAATGGCTTTTTACACACGTCACCTCTTGCTGCAACGCGGGCATGGACCATGGTAGACCGAAATTCCGTTTCGAGCAAGCGGTGAGGCTACCCTTACCTCTTTGCACACACACCTCCCCTCTTGGAGACGGCGGAGACGGCTACCAAGTCCAGAATCGGCAAGCCTGACAGGGGAGGTTTTGGTCAGTGTGGGGAAAATAGGAGAGTTCCCCAGACTTTTGTGAGGCGTCCACGGTCCCCAGTCCTAACCCCTTGCATTTAGCCGGCGGTTGAATCGGCAGTCGACTCCCCGCGTGTTGACCGGTGCTACTACGTAACTAGCAGATCTGGGTTGTTGTTTTTTAGAAGAGGAGGAGGAATATTTTGTTTCTGCAGGGCTGATGCCCCTTTCTCATTTGCCTGGTGTGGCGGAAACCCGGTTTCCAAGCGGGTTGATCCACTGCAACCGGGTTTCCGGGGACCGCAGCATTAACAAGCGAAAATTGCGGCGTTCTCGAAGACCATGCGACAACGAACGAACAAGGGTACAAACAACGCCGGTTTGTTCGTTTCTCGCAAGATGGCAAGGGAATGCTTCTTGGGACTCAGATGTCAACCCCAGGTGCCCAGCCGGCCCCAGAAAAAGACTTTCTCGAATCCGAATCGCGCGCTTACATGATGGGGTAACGGAGTGGCAACCGAACATGGCAGCAGTCCAGCGACATGCCACACAGTGTTACATCGCCGCGGGTACGGGCATTGGGAAATCGGACATGATGCTCCTTTTTTCTCTCTCGGCGATTTGACCGCGTGTTCAAGTTTCCGGGGCTGTTGGAATTACTAGCCGTGGCTGCAACCGCAAAGCCGGGAAGTGGAACACCAGTCGGGGATAAGGAGGGTAACTAAAATCTCAAACCAACAATTTCTTTGTGGTGCGATGCGATGCAGTACGAGCAGGGGTGGTGAGAGAAAAGCTTATAAACAACAAGGTGATCCTCAGGATTTTGCGTTCTGCTGTCAACCATCAGTTTTGTAGCTGTCACAATGGTCACTCTCTCGTCCCTCCTGGTCGCCGTTACTTCTCTTGCCGCCGGGGCTTTGGCTGCCCCTGGTGAGCTCCCTGGCCTTCAGAGACGTCAGACTCTGACCAGCTCGGCGACGGGCACGCACAACGGCTACTACTTTTCCTTCTGGACTGATGGAGCCGGCAGCGTTCGTTACACCAACGAGGCTGGTGGCCAGTACAGCTGCAGCTGGTCGGGCAACGGCAACTGGGTTGGGGGTAAGGGATGGAACCCGGGTACTGACAACCGGTACGTTTTCGTTCTGTCGGTTGTCCATATGGATGACATTGACTAAACCTGCTTCATTCCAGGGTCATTAACTATACCGCCAACTATAACCCCAACGGCAACTCGTACCTCGCCGTCTACGGGTGGACCCGCAACCCGCTCATCGAGTACTACGTGATTGAGAACTTTGGCACCTACAACCCGTCAACGGGAGCCACTCCCTACGGCAGCGTCCAGTCCGACGGCGGCACCTACAACCTGTACCGCAGCCAGCGCGTCCAGCAGCCTTCGATTGAGGGGACACGGACCTTTTACCAGTACTGGTCGGTCCGTACCGTCAAGCGCTCGGGCGGAACCGTCACCATGGCCAACCACTTCAATGCCTGGAAGGCGGCCGGCCTCAACCTCGGCACACATGACTATATGGTCGTCGCGACGGAGGGATACTTCTCTTCCGGTTCTGCGACTGTCAATGTCGGTGCGGGTGGTAGCAGTGGTGGTGGTGGTGGTGGTGGTGGCAACACAAACCCCCCTACCAACCCTAACCCCCCGACTCAGACTCAGCCTGCTAATCCCGGCAATGGCGGTGGTAACACCAACGTGAGTTTTTTATTTATTTATTTGATTCTATCACTTCAATGGAGTGTGTTGGCTAACCTGTATGTTTCATCTAGTGCGCTGCTCGCTGGGGTCAATGTGGTGGACAGGG
>Ga0247760_1001768_pt1 | contig 18749 bp, 2 predicted proteins | sample UWRJL171409R4_FD_179936 | JGI IMG/M metagenome (GOLD analysis project Ga0247760, IMG submission 179936) | Plant litter microbial communities from Arlington Agricultural Research Station in Wisconsin, United States - UWRJ-L171-409R-4 | ecosystem: Environmental > Terrestrial > Plant litter >... | reverse complement strand
CCACTTTTGATAATGAACCGACCAGTCCTAGGTCGAGTTGAATTTCCTTATCATTTTTGACTGAATTTCCCATAGTAATTTTTTTTTGGACCACCCTTACAACAAATTGTCCTCCGGACAGGATAAATACCATTATCATGCCCATAATAAAGTGAGGAATCTTAGTTCCTTACGTAAGCAGTTTACTGTTCATTATATCTTACTATACAAGCCTACTTGTGCACTTTAATAACATCTGAGAGTGCTTACCTCGACATCCGGTCTCCTGATCGCTAACACCTTAGTGTCTAGCTTGTGCTCCTGCACAACGCACACTATATAACTGACTTATCTTAACTCTCTTTAGGTGCAGGCCGTAATAACTATAAGTCTTATATTCAGTGTAACTAACCCTGGCGATATGTACCTTAACAACTAGATAGATCCCGGCCTTAGTAGGAAACGATTATAAACCCCTGTAAAACCTGGCTAACGCCCCGCCCACTAGGTATTTCAATGTAATACCGGCTACAAAGCTAATAAGCTCGATTAATACGGTGTTAGGTAAAGGCGCTAGGTATTGGACATTAGAGCTTACGGTCACTTGTATGCTGTAGGTGTCACCGTCCCTCAATATATGAGAAGTGGCTAACATTCCATAGGCTCGCCATGTACTATAACGGGTACATTATTATCTGCATCCTTATTGGTGCCTATCTTAGTTCGTTTGTCTCCTAATTGGAAGCGTTCAGAAGGTGAGTGACCTGGCCCCTAACTGTCGTACGGCTGCCGCTGCTGGAAGGTAACTGTGTGCTGCGGTTAGACTCTTGTGATTAGCATGTTGAAAGAGGTTGGAGATTTCTATATATCTAGATATCTAACGGAACGCAAATGGCTTTACAGTGTGCATCTTTTGCCTTCCTCTTGCCGCCGCTTATCGTCGATATCCTGCTATCTTCTCACAAGTTTGTCTTCACTGCGCCCCTGAACTTCCCAGGGCTTAGGTGTAAGACTATAGTGTATGTTCTTCACCCTGTCGTCTCGCCAGATTGCATTGTGGGCCCCCGGCCATCGGAGAGTCCTGAGGCCGTTGTAAATATAGGGTAACACTGTCCATCTCCCCACGATTATGTCCCCTAGCAGTGCCTGATCTGGAAACACACAGGTTGTGGCCTTTTCATCTTGGAGTGCCTTGGAGATCATACCTATGATGCGAGTCGATGGATCAAGCACGACAAGTCCGCTGTTTGGCATTGTTGGCTTAACCGGAACTGGTCCCCGTGTCTGTGCCGCTTCGGGCTCGGAATGCTATAAGGTATATGGGCAGTTCTCGGGTACCCTGTTACGTGTTAGGTGTGGATGTACTGCTTAATTTGGGTCGTAGCCGAACCTACCACTCTAAAGGGTAGTGCGCCTTTTTCAGGGGATTATAAAGACAGGCGTAGCTGGCAGCGAATACACAGCTTTCTTTCCCTTTCGCACCGACTCCGTTAAGCTGGAGTTCTATCAACTCGTCTATGTTTTGGATGACCAGCATATCCGTATCGAGAAGAACGATGCGCTCATACTGAACAAGACCAAACACGGCCAGTTTCGTCCAGCAGTCGTTGAACCTTAGGTCGTTCCCGTAGTCCCGATGGAAGCGAGGCGTAAGGTATTTGACTTGCTGCTTTGGAATAGCTCGTTGGTTGAGGGCGCAATGTCTTTCCTTGGGGAAAGTATTAGTGAAAAGATCAACTAGGGGATATTTCGAGCCCAACGTGTTTGAGCGAATATTCCAAGACTAGCAGCCCTGAAAGATAATCCAAGTTGGTGACCAGTCTCGCCCAGACTAGTGAGAATTAGCGGCTTAGTAGAATATCTCCTAACTGATTGATGGGACTTACTTCTGGGTGGGAGGTTGCTCTCTCTAACAAAACCATCACCTATTGTGGATATACCGTGAGGTGTCTGTTGATTGTCCTGGCAGGGGGGATCGAGTATGATATCTGGCCGAGGCCGTTGAGGAATCCTTGGGGGCGTGGCGTCTTTCGTTGATAAAAGGCTTAATCTTATCTCAAGGGGGTGACCCCGCAACTTCATCTATCCCGACGAGGCCCTTCCCGTCATCCGATGCAGGCACAGAGGGCCATATCTGGCCCGCCCCTATTGGGCGCGTCTTGTAACCCCTCCCGAAAACCCCGCACGCAGCATTACCTTCCCTAAGCGACGAATTTTTCTTCACAACCGTTCGAAAGAGTTAGCCTTCAGCAAACAGAAAAAGCCTCAAGATGACATACTGCGGACCATGCAGTCGGCACTTTCCAGCTGCATCAACACTCGAGCAGCATCGCCAAACGTCCAACCGCCACACGTACGACTGCAGGCGGTGCGAAAAAAAGATTCGGTTCCCATTCAGCAAATTCGCAACACACCCTCAACTCATCTAGGCATAACATACGTGCCGATTACTCCGTGGATTTCAGTACCCTGGACGAGCTGAACGAGCATGCCTCTGCTACATTCAGCTCCGTTCAGCTTTGCTCAGAATAGACCTCAGCCTGCCGGATATCCGTGGAGTTTTGGCCATAGGCCAGAACCCCCTTCTTTCTGTCAGATAACTGTGGTTATTATAGGCCCAGCCGATAGAGGGTGGGGCTTGTCAGAAACACTGCACACTGGATTCGGTGGAAATGATGGGTTGCAACTGCTTGATTGTATTGCGTCTGGCTCCTGGCTCTCTGGCTTCGCTAGAGAGCCTCTATTATAGTTGTTGGTGGCAGACAGCTGAACTGGCACAGCCACTTTGGCTGAGCTCAGCTCCGAACAGCTAGGTTTCAGCTGCATTCATCTTCGATCAAAATAGACTTCAGATTGCCGGACCTCCGTGGTGTTCTGGCGTCTGGCCAGAACCTCCTTCTTTCTGACAGAGATACTTGTCTTTAGCGAACTGGACCATTTTTCCCTGCACATCCTTCCTCTTCTCGACGGTCAATTCAGACTGTTCTTTGCACGCCTGCAAGGCCCCTTTGAGCTCGCGAATCGCAGCTACTGCTCCCTCAGCACCGCTCAGCGTGGCGGCAGCCTTCGCGTCGGCAGCCCATTGGCGCACCTTGCCAGCATGATCGGTTGCCTTCCTCGCCGCCTCGGCCGCGTCTCTGACGTCGGCTGCGATCTCCTCGAGTATCTCGGCAGCTCCCTCGGCCGCTTTTGCTTCCATGACACTCCCTTTGCCGGCCGTGGCGTCCGCCTGCTGGAACTGCTCGACCTCTCCCCTTATCCTCTCGCTCTCCTGCTGGAGAGCCCAGAGCTGGCGGCGGGCGTCCTCTGTCTTTTTGGCTGCGTCTGCGAGCCTAGACGCCTGGTCCGTCGTCACCGCCCCGGATGCTTGCAATTCGCTCGCAACCCCGACCAGGCTCGAGACGCTGTTCGTGGCCTGCCTCACAACGCCGTGGTAGTCTCCCAGCCTCCTCCGGGCGGTCTCCAACTCCTCGTAGAAGTCGGAGAGCCAGACGTCGTGGGCGGTGCGGGCGTCGCGAACCATGTTGGCCACGAGCGCGTGCGCCATGGTCTCGAGCCCTTCCGCGGCTCCCAGCTCGGCCCACGCCTGGCCCGAAAGAGACGCTCCGCGCATGCAAGCCTCGTCGACCTCGTTGGTGACGCAGTTGACACCCTGGCGGTGTGCCTCACAGACAGACTGGCATTCGCGATATGCATTCCGGGCCAGGATTCGGATCTTTTCCTTTATTGTCGCTGCCCGGTCTGACTCTTTCTGGGCCGTCTGCAGCGCATCTTCTATGGCTATCTCTAAATTCAGGACGTCGGCGGGCCGACCCTCCTGAGCTGCAGTCTTGGCCTCGCCCGCCCAATTCTGGGTCTTTCCCTCTGCCTTGACCGCAGTTTGGACGGCGTTTGAGACATGCATTAGCAACATGTCAACCTCGGCTGCTGCGTCGGCAACCTTCTTGGTCCTGGCGGCTAGCGCGCCGGCCTGCGCCGTGGTTTGTCGTGTTTGCGAGGTGATTTGGCCGATCAATATGTCGTAAACGTCGGCGGCACTCAGGTTTTGCTCCAGTTCGTGTCGGTACCGCTCGGCGTCGCCAAGATCCGACCGGGCCTTGTTGGCTGCCAACTTGGCTTGTGCGCACCGCCCGTCAACCTTGTGCTCAAGCTCGCAGATGGCCCGTTGGTGTTCCTCGCAGACGAGTTGCCAAGTGAGATAGATATCTCGGGCATACGTTATTGCCTTCTTCTTAGCCGTCTCTGCCTTCTTCTTTTCGTGCTCGACTTGCTTCGACATTTCCTCTACCTGATTCACCAAGCTGGCCGACTCGGCCATCCTGCCCTGCTTGGCGAGCGTCTTGGCTTCCACCGCTCGACATTGAATGCCGTCTAACAATTTCAATGACTCCTGTGCAGCGTTCACCGCGTCGAGCACGGCGGCGGTAACGTCACTCACAGCATTGGCGACGGGTCTGGTTTCGATACGTTGTACTTGCCGCTGTGTCATCCTCGTCGCGTAACTGGAACCGTCGGTCTCACGCCAAGCAACAGACTTCCGACCCGCGCTGAGAGCCAATTTCTCAAACTCGGGGATGGCCTTCCAGGCTACCGAGGACTCGTCGTAAAGGCTGTCATCCTTCAGGTTCTGCTTGAGATCGCGTTCGTGTTGCCCGGCGATGCTAGCATCCGAACGGGCTTTCTCGACGTCTCCCTTGGCTTTCGAGCAAAACTTGTCAAGCAAGATGCTAACGTCGCTTACTTTCTGCAGGTGCTCCGCCAGCCAACGGGTGTCGGCCTCATCCAATGTCGATTCACTCTTTGAAGCTTTGATGATCTCCTCTCGCAGCCGTCTAAATGCTTTCTGTTTTCCCTCGCTGTAGAGGAGAGGCAACTGGACGTCGAAGATGCCGAAGAGCGAGTATGCCATGTCTTCCTCGCGTGTTGTCGTACGTTTTTCGATCCATGCCATTCGTTCATCGACACTGAAATCAGATAGAAGACTACCTCGGAGGACCTTGAGAGGAATCCCTGTCACGTCGTGAATAACTTGCTCTAGAGTCGTCCTATCCCCAAGACGCACTTCCTCCCTAGAGAAGAATTCGATTGATATTGGAGCAATGAGTTCTTGGAGAGTCCACCCGCGGGTGAACCACCTGCTTGCTCGGAAAGCCGGCTCCCAGATGGACTTGTTGTTAACGTCAGGGGAAGGGATCGAGACGTCTACGAGGTAGGTGTAGCATTTAGTTGCATTGCGGTACCAACGAAACATTGAGTTGATCGCCTCCTGAAGCTCAACGCTGTTTGACTTGTCGATGCAGCATGTGTCGACCCAGAAGAACCTCAACCCATCGCGCCAGGCTTGATCTCCGCAAAATCGAATCTTAGCGTAGCCGGCTTTGTTCTTGCCTGTACCGTCCATCAGGTCCCTAAAAAGGACCTCCTCATCGCCCCATGTGTGTGAAAGTATCGCATACTCCGGAATCTTGTTAGTGGGGAGGTCCTTCGTTAAACGGACTCCGCCGGTATCGTTACGTTCCAGCAGTCGCATTGCATAAGACCGCCTGGCCTAGTTCTCTCGGCAGCTATCTGTACGAATGTTTGGCGGTGGGAAAAGGCGAGTAGGTTCGCGAAACGGACAGCTGATGTTCGCGGGACTGGAGGCACAGTGAATCAGCAGGTGAAGCTGGGGTAGTTGCTCGACAGACGAGAATTACCTACCGCATGTAGCTGTCGAAATTCGTAGCATGGACCTCGGTCCGCCTGATTGAGGGCGTTGAAGGTGGTTGCTGTTGTTGTCGTTGTCGTCAATGTGTTGCCTTTGCCCAACCCCGCACGTTGGGCATTTGTGGCTGGCGCCTGGAGAGGAGGCGACAACCGCTTATAATTCTAAGCATCGTCATTGGTGGTGTTTCCAATGGCGTGCATTAGAATCATGTCCCTCTGGAGAGTAGTCGCGCGACACGCAGAAACCGCCTTGCTGAAGAAGGTAAGGTGGAAATTCAGGATGAGCGCGCGGGAAATGCATGATGCTACTGCGATGGAGAAAAGCAAAGCCTGCCCTGGAAGAGTCACGCACTGAAGCAAGGGCAGTGAGTACTTTCCTTGGGCCATTGCACTGTGAGAGAATCACATAAGCGCGGGATCGCCCTATTACTTAGTGTCAGATTGACAGGGCCCTGGCTAGAAGCTAGAGCGTGGAGGCGAAGGATGTGACCGGCCGAGCTGAATGGAGCTCAGGCGAGCTGGTATTTGCCACCACTGTTGCCACCACGCAGTATTACAATACGGAGCTCTCTCGCTGAGCCAAAGAGCGAAGGAGCAATGAAAAAAAGCAATTCGAACCCCCTTTGTTTCCACAGATTCCAGTGTGCAGTGTTTCTGACAAGACCCTTCATCGTGGTGCCAATGAACCCCCCTGTAACCATACAACCTGTTGTCAAAAGAATGCGGCCTTTAATGTTAAGGCAGATGGGGGGTGTGGCTTGCGCTAACAACCACTAGCAATTCTATAACACTACCACCACCACCACCACCACCACCACCACCACCACTTTCTAACCTCTCCTCTCCTCAGGCCTCGAAAATTGAAGCATTCGCAATGCCTCCTCACTTTCCTACACCTACCAAATGCCGGCTCCTTAGTACTGCGGCTTATCTCGAGGACCACAAGGTTCCATTCTTCAAGTCAGATTTTTTTCAAGACCTTCACATCGGAAAAACTAGAGGGTGGGCAATCCTCCGTAACGGTTTCGAGCAAAGGAACCCTCTTATTAAGAGGAGGAGCAGGAAGCCTATTATATATCCAGCCGATTTGTGAAGAATGGAAGAAATCCTTTGGAAGTATGGCTTTAGAGCTAGACAGCTTAGCTGGCAAGCCCCTACTAACAAAGCTGGTATTGAGGCTAGTTCTCGAAATGTTAAAAGAATAATAGGCACGCTTCACTACAAGAAGTGTATTACCTGTGAAAAAGGCTGGTTTTACCCTCTAACGCTAAAAGAAGGATCTAAGATGCTAGGATGCCGGGCTTAGAGTCACTGGGGTCACGTGACACCATCACGTGACCCGCCCGGAGCTATGGCCGCGGGGGCTTGATTAACCTTAAGTTAATCGAGCCCACAGAGATAAAACTACTAACAGAGATATTATTAACATTATCGCTTAAAGCTGTGAGAGTGCCCATTAATAATATCTAATAACAGAATTAACTTGTGACTTATTGAACTGGTGCGTGTGAAGGCACCAAAACAACAACTAACCTTACATATTAGAAACACTGTACACTGGAATCTGTGGAAATAAAATGTCAGAAAGAAAGGGGTTCAGAGGCCCTGGGAATCTAGTCAGCAGAGCTGACTGGATACCTGGCACTGCCAGTACGCCAGTGAGCCTCAGCTACTAGAGTGACGAAGCCTGAATTCTGCAGAATAGTCTATAAAGAAGCCTCTGGCTTCTAGCTAGAGCTAGAGGAACAGATTGAACATAAGCAATACAACCACGCAGTTGCAACCCCTACAATTCCACAGAATCCAGAGTGCCGCGCTTCTAACAATTAAGAGTCTCATTCGCTCGACGCGCTAATCGCTTATCGTACCGCTTGCGTACTGATTAGTTAGCAAACTCTATTAACAATAAGAAGTAATTCTAACTTGCACTCCTAGACTTTAGACCAACTGGTTTAATCTACTTATAAAATCTATTAAAATGAATAATAATAATAATGATAAGACTGTCTTTCTGACTAGTTCCGAAGACTGGGAGTCGTGGAACTTACAGTTTTAGGCCTAGGCTGTAGCCAGAGGCTTATAGAGTTAAATTCAGAGGGTAACCCCTTTTTTCCACGAACCCTTAGCTTTAGAGCCTGCAAATTATAAGCATAATACCCTTAGCCAGTTTACCGTTACAGTTAGGGGTAGTACTGAATTAATACCTGGCGATGACGAGCTTGGCTAAACTAACTAACTAATCACTATAGCAGATCTTATAGCTAATAGATTCCAAACCTACCAGATAGATTAGACGATTTATTAAGCAAACGATAAGAAATACACTTAACAAACCGAAAGGGTTAAACGGCTGAAGTAATGGATTGTGAAAACTATTAGCCTACACTTTTAACTTACCTCTTATAATCTAACATAGCTTATTATATATTAATATAAGGCCTTGAAATTACAGGCTGGAATTAGTAACGATAAGGCTTTTCACAATGCCTAAGAAACTTATTGAGTGGTTATAAAGCTATTACTTCGAGCCTTTAGAGACTTAATTAAATAGTTGGAATCCTGGGAGTAAGACATTATTACGGCTTAACGAAAAGGGGTCCTTAAGGCCTTAATTATAAAAACGTGGTTTTACAACTTCCTGGATGTAGTGAAGCTAATTGTTAACTACTGGGTTATATCTTATAAATTATTAAAAGTAATAACAGCATAGTTAACCTTAAACTACTGCACGGTAGCTAACGATTTTCGAGAAAAGGTGTAGTAATTAACAAAAGCCCGTATACCAGTTGGTAGCTGGATAGTAAAAGGCTTGTTTAGCCCCTCTTTTACAGCTAAAGAAAGTAAATCAGTTAAAGAAGCTAATACCTATCAGGAGGACACTCTAGATAGCGAAATCGAACTTAGTAGCGATAAGGGGGAGCAAAATAATAGTTAGAAACGATAACGTAGCTTTAGAGATAGCTTTAGTAAAGGTAAAAGAAAGAAGCAAAAATCTTCTAGCTTAACTAACCCTTTAAAAAGCAAGAAATTAAAGAATAGGCTAAGAAAGCAGTTAGTATAGTTACTTTTACATACTCCTATCATAGCTAATTCTACTGACTGGACAAATCCTAGTATGTATTCCCAGAACGAGCTTTAGATAACTTTATTAAAAGGGAGTACGTTCGGATAAAGGTAAAAGAAGCCCTTTTAAATCCAGAACTTTAAGAAGAAGTGAAAAGGTTGAAAAAGTTAAACTGATTAAGCCGTAACGTTAGCCATTACTTTAGAAGCTTTCTTATTATAACAGCAGCATTTTAAATAGTTACTAATCCCTTATAGGCTATAAACTAATGTATTAATTAACTATATTAACCCCTTACCGATATATAGCTAAGATAGTATTAAATATTCCTATCTTTTAATTAATATTAATAAGCTTACTAAGATAAAGCACTATATACCTGTCCTTAATATAAGCTCTTAAACCTGAATAAAAGCTTTTATGTAGGGGGTTTACAGGTTATATAATATATTTTAGTTTATTATATCTAACTATAATATTTAATTTGTTTCAGATTTTTAAATAGAACTTTCTTATTAGCTTAACGTTACCTTAAAAACGTTAATAACGTACTACTTAAAGACTGACAGTTAAATAAAGGTAGTAAACGTTAGGGTAGAAAGATACCTTTAAGCCTTTTACTTATATTACTAAAACAACTAGGTAGACTCGCTAGCCTTAGTTAAGTTTACTATAAATAACTACACCTTAAAGATAACTAACCTCTCCTTATTCTTTACTAATTACAGATAATACCCTGTAATAGGCTTAAAACTAGCTTAGGAGGTAATGACCCTTAAGACAGCTTAGGCCTAACAGGAGTTCCGTAACGTTATTACAGTTTAAAAGTAAGTTAAGTAGATTATAAACTGCTATATAGCATTTATAACTAAAGCTTAAGAACCGTAAGCTTACTTTACTAATTAAAAGCAGATTAATACCGATTAACATTAAGTTAGTAATTAAGTTTAGATTAATATAAAGTATATTAAGACTGACTAACTAATAGAGAAGCTTACAGATAAATAAATTAGCCTTTTTAAGGTCGTTAAGGTTTACAACTGGAATATTACTGTTAAATTACTAGACAGTTACAGGATCTTCTCTGTCTTTTATAATACTTTAATAAAACTATATTAACTAGGCTTAAATAGTTAAAAGGAGGCTAATAAAGTTTATAACTGCTGTGTAGAGGGTAGAGCAGCTAGTTATTATATAGAGGAGGGTGATTAGTTAAAGGAATAGCACTTTAAGAAGATCTTAAACTTACAGATAATAGTAAAAGGCTTAAAGTATAAGGTAAAGTAATTAAAGCTTTAACCCCTTAGTTAAGAACTGGCTAAGACCTTTAACTAGAACACTAATAACCTAGTTAATTTTTACATTAAATACCTTAATAAGCTAAGTTTACAGGAGGTCTTAGCCCTTAATATACCCACTTAGTAATAAGCCGCTACTATACTGTTACATCCCTTATTAGCTCCCGTGACTGTAGCGAAACGTTATAGTAAGCCCTTAGGAAAAAGGAAGGATAAGGAGAGTTTAAACCTATTATTATAAGCTTTCTTAATTACAATAATATATTAATAATATATAGAAAGAAGGATAATAAGTAATTAAACACATTTATAAGGGGCTATTACGAGATTAACGTGTAAGATATATATAAGGAGTGTAACGATATGCTTATGACACGTTATAATCCCTAAACCTAATTAGCTAAGAGTTAAAACCTAAAAGGTAATAACTTATATATTTACATTATAAAACTTAAGGATAAAGGAACAGGTATAGGAAGGATATAAATACAGGCTTAATAAAATTTTAGCTTTTAAGGAGCTTATTAAGAGGGAAGAAAACTGTTACGTAAAAAAGAGAAATTAGTTAAAGGCATTATTAAAACCCAGTATAAGTTAAAAGCTTACCGTTACCACTTTAGTAGAAAAACATAACTAAGCTAACCCCTTTACTTATATTAATTAGGAAATATATAAGCGAAACAAGACGTAAAGGATTAGTTACGGAACAGTACTTATAAGTAAATATTCTTATTTAAGTCTGTAATAAGCTTAATAATATTATTATCGTTATAAGATTCTTTAAGGTATCTTATAACTATATTAATAAACTTATAATGTGTAAGAGTAAGATATAGGTAATTAAAGTCATTAAGTTTTAAAGTACAGGTTAAGGTGCGCTTTTAAGCCTTTTTAAATGTTTAAAATAAGTATAAGTTAGTTAAAGTATTATTATAATTCATTATTAGCTAAGCTGATACTAAACCTTAAATATACTTTACGTTTAGTGTTGAAACTTATTAAACTATATTCTTTACAAAACAGGTTCTTAATATAAACGAAAGCCTTTACAAACTGTTAATAGTAATTAATTAAGGTATTTCTAAGTTTAAAACTTACTTTACTGTACTTCTTCTAAGTTAAAGATATCTCTTAACGCTCCTCCTTACTGACAATATATTCGTTATTAACACTTTTAGTAAAAATAGTAATAATAACGAATTTTATACAGTATATAAACTCTTATATATTACACTTTATAAAAGTATATAGTTTTTAACCGATTAGTTACTAAACTGCGATAGGGGAATATACTGGACTTATTAACTTATAATTCTACTTACGTTTATTATATTAATTACACTTTAACGATATAAGGTAACTGTAACTATAATAGCTAATTAAGGGTAACTTAACTTTAAGGAGATAATTTAAGATAGCTGTGTTTTAATACGTAATATAACTTAATAAACTGGTTAGAACGTACTCTTAAAAATAAAAAACGCTAATTAGTTAACTTACAGGTTATAATTAGGTTACAGGTAAAGAGGATTTACTTCACGCTTTTCGTGTAACTTCTTATTAACAGCCTTAATCTGCTGAAGTAAGTAACTCTTAAGTTTCGTTAAAGTAGACGTCTTAAGGTAAAAAGCGTCTATAATTAAGATTAGGGATAAGGTGAGTTATAACTGTTAAGTTGAGTAATTAATTAAAAAGAAGGGATTTTAAGATTAATTAAAATTATATTAACAGATAAGAAAGTAAAGAGGTTTGTTAATAAGAAGAAGCCAAAACGTAACTAAGGAACGACTAGAAAAGTGAGGTAAAGGAAATATAGTAACAGAGCTGAGAATTTTTTCTTAACACACGGGTTATATAAGGACCTTATATAGAGTAACAGCAGGGTAAGGGGCTGAGCCCTAAGCGAGCAGGGACCACCCAGCTTAACTGGTAATTGCGGTTAATTGCCGTTTAGAGCCAGGGGTACTGTCACGGCACTGAACCCCTGCAGGCCCTGTGGGGCCTAGGAACCACGCCCAGACCAGGGCACAGCCAAGGTGCAACCAGGTGTCACCTGACCTGTAAACCTACTTAGATAGCGTGCAGCTTCACTACTCCAGATAGTTCTCTTATATAATAACAAGTCCATTAACTACGTTCTTAGTTAGCACCGTGATAAAACTAGTAGCTTACAGGATAATTTACCTCCTGTAACTAAAGGACTTATATTTTACCGTAGGTTTAAGGAAGGAGTTAGAGGGTAAAAAGCGAACTGGTATGCCTTAAAGTCTCCTGAAATAATTATATAACGGTATATAGTAAAGAAGCGTGTCTGTAAAAACAAGCGCTATTATGAAAGGAAGTTAGTAAAAAAAAAAAGAGAAAAAGCTACTAAAGGCCTAAAACCAGACTAGTTAAAGCAGCTAGGCTAAGTTTTAAACCTATAGTAAAAGGCTCCTGTAGGACTTAAACCTATAACCTCTTACTAAAGGAAGTAAACGCATTACTATTATGTTCAAAAGCAATTCTGTTTATTAAAAGAAAAGAGTTATAAATTAAATTAAACAGTTACTATAAGTTATAATAACCCCTTTAAAAAAGAATTAATAAGTATTCTTATTAGAAAACTCCCTTAGTTAAAAGACTCGCTAACCTTAAGAAAAGCAGCTAATTAAACCTCCTTTTACTTTTAAAAGTAAAGGATCTCTATATTACAACCTACACCCGACACAGGCCTCAAGAGGACTGGCGCAAGTTAAGACAGAACGTATAGCAGGACGCTAACAGGTAAGGGGCGTTCTAAAAACGGCTTATTAAGCTAGCACTCCTAGATGGGGGTTTAATGTCACTGTAAGTCGCTATCACTATAATACACAAAGGTGAGTCTAAATAGTAAGATATAAATGAATAATTAAATATTAACGTAAGGAACCAGAGTCCCTTATAGTGGTTGTGGGTATAACTATAACTATCTATACCAACCAGCTAGAGGTACCTTGTACCTTGCTCAGTGGCCTGTTACTTAGTAAGGAACTGAGTAACCTGCTACTAAGCACCTCCTACTTAAAGGTCTCACAGGTATTTAATAAGTGAGCACCTTTACTAAGACTGAGTAACTGCTAGTTAATTGTAGGGGCTTTAGGTCTTTACACCCCTGGCCTAATATATAGTATTATGTATATTATCTTCTTACACTGTTCCTTATATAGGGGATCCGTTAGGTTGCTCTAGCTTAAGTAACAGCCTGTAAAGTCGTCACATAATTCCCCCTCTTTAACATTCTTTTCACATAAAGAATCTTAGTAAAAACGTTCCTTCCTTCTTAACGTAACTATATCTGTTAACTGTATATAAAAGCGTACTTTAAAAAACAGCATCTCTTATTATCATAACCTTATAGACTTTATTTTGACTTTTAAATTATAAATGTCACCTTATAATCGTTATTTTTTAAAATCGTTTTCCTGTTTTATTACCGTATAATTAGATAGTTACTTTAAATATTTACTAACAGGGGCTTTATCTTTATGTGACACGTTTAATTACAGCGACGCTTTCCTTTAACGGCTCCATTTTAAGAAACGCCACTTTAACGCTAAGCACGACGCTATTACGTGGAACCTGGAGTTAAAAACTTAAAAGCTCTGTAAAGCTGTTACCTGTTTTAATTAGATTAAAGTTTAGTATTACAGGATAGAAGAGTAAGCTTTTTTTACATTTAATTAGGAGGTAAAGGTCTTTCGTTTTTAAAAGTAGGAGGAGATTTATTTAGCTACTTTTCTTAAAGCTAGTAAATCCTTTAATTAAGGAGGTTTTTTAACAGGAACACTTACTAGTTTTTTCTTTAAGGGGTCACCTTAACTGATAACCTCTTCCTAACTTAATTTGTGGTTCTTCTAGTAAGGGTTTGTAGGTTTAAGTCTTATAAGGGTCTTTTTTTATCACTTTAGGCTCTTACCCTTTAAGGCTGGTAACTTTCCTTTATTTCTCTTTATTAACTTCTTTCTCTTAATAGCACTCGTTTTTATATAAAGCTTATTAAAGGCTCTAGAGGCCCAGCCTCCTTATTAGGTCTAAGGTCTTTATAACCCTAGTTATAAGTTTTAATAAATATCCTTCTATACTTATTAAGGAGTTTCTTACCACTTTTTAAGTTTTAAGTCTTACAGTAATCTTACTCTTTAATGTGGTAATTTAAATATCAGATCTTATCTTTAATTTTAATTAATTTGGATGTTTTTAGTGGAATTTTATAATCAGGTTTAGGCACTTAAGGTTTTTTACTAGCTCTTATAAGTTACTTTTAAGGCTGTAATCTAGCTACTTAATAAGATATTCGAACGTGTTCTTTCCCTTCTGTAAATCTATAACTTCCTTAACGTCGTATTCGTCCTTATTAGTGTTAATCTCGATCTTCTTTTCCAGAGGAACTCCTTTTAAGGTAGGTTTTAAAAGTGAGATATAAAAAACCTTAATCTACACTTTTATACTAGCAGGTAGGTCTAGTTTGTAATTAAAGGTAGTAACCTTTTTCTTAATTTAAAACAGTCTATACCTTTTAAAGTTAAGCTTCTTATTAAGTTGTTTTAAATATAAGTTTTATAAAAAAAGGTAAACGTAATCCCCTTTTTAAAAAGTCAGTCCCTTAACTTATTTACCATTAATATAAAGTCCTTTCTTAAATATTAGTTACTTAGTTTAATATTTATTAGTAAACTTCTTTATTTATTCACGTATAAACTTAAGTTTAGCTTATAGGTGGTTATGTAGCTCTTACATCTAATCTATATGTATTATAGTTTAGGGGGCGTTAGTAAGTAGGCCTTAACGGAGCTTAAGCTCCTTACTGTAATTAGTGAAAAATAGTAATATACCTGTTAACTTAACTGGTGTTATATTATAGGCTATTTATACTATTAGTAACAGTTTAAATTAATTATCTTATTTAAAGTTAATATAAGTTTAGAGATACATTATAAGTATTTAGTTAACTTATTCCGTTTAACTGTTTATTTATAAGTGGAAAGCTGTTAAAAGTTTACTTTTCACACCTATCCTTTATATTAATCCTTATTAAAACTTTAATATAATTAACTTATCTTAATCTGTAATAATATTATCTAGCTAAAGGTGTTATAAAACTACTTTTTTCTTAAAGATATAAATAAGTTACTTTATTATTATATCCTTTAAGGTTAATAGGAAGTAGGCCTATTTTATTAATCTGTTAACTATTATAAGGATTTAGTTATAAGTAACTCTTATAATAAGGTCTTTAGACTTTAAGATCTTAATAATAAAGTTAAGCGAGATTAAACTCTATAACGCTTATAATATAGGAAGTGGTTTAAGAAGTTTATAAGGCTTATAACGCTAGTTCTGCTTACAGTGGTAGATATCGTAATTATTAACCACTTCCTTAACCAGTTTCTTTATTCCCGGGAAGGCGTACGCTTATTAGGCCTGTGTGAGAGTTTTAACCTAGCTTATATATCCTTTAAGTTAAGATTTATAGACCTGTTATACGTACTCCTTTTATTTATTTAAGTTATAAATATACGGTTTCTCTTAATATTAAAGCCTTACTTTTAGTTTAGGTATACCGTTTACACTATCTAACAGCTATTCTAGCTAATAACTAATTTTGTTATAATTTAAATACTTTAGGTATTCCTTATTATAGTCTTATATGTGCCTTAAAAAGTCTCTTAAAAGGCACTTATACTTGCAGGTTCCTTTTATTAACCTTCTTACTTAAAAGTCCTATTATTATTAATAGATTTTATACTCTGTTTATAAGTTTATATAAACGTTAATAATTTATTCTAGTGTTTAGTTATTTAACACTTATAGTGTGTGTTTTAACGTGCCGTTCTTAACTTTATTAAATATAATAATAGGGATTAAGACTAGATTAGTATTCTTATAATCCTATCTTTAACTAAAAGTATTAACTTACTTATTATCTTTCCCTTTAATATAGTAAATTTAAAAGTGGAACAGGGCTATTAACTTAGCTTATTATACTTACTGTAAATTAAGTTCCTTTATTAAGAAGTATTAAAGGTTATTATAATTTAAAAAGACCTAAACTGGTTCTTTTATACCATTTAGATACAGTACTTATTTTATAAAGTATTAAATAATTGTTATTAGTTCCTTATTATAAATTAGGTATTGTAAGGCTAGGCTGTGGATCCCTTTTAATAAAAAGGTAATTAGGTGGCGTTTTTTATTATCTTAAACTTAATTAAGTTCTTTATTAATTATAAATTCTAAGAAGTCTATTTTAACTTGAAAAGGCTTTAAGAAATCAGGGAGAGTTAGGATTAATGCTGTAATAAAGGCGTACTTAAGGTTCTTAAACGCCTTTTATTATCTATTAGTCTACTTAAACAGTTCACCCTCTCTTATAAGCTTATATAGTGGTTTTACAATCTTTATAAAATACTTAATAAAGTATTAATAAAAGTTTATAAAGCTAATAAAAGCTTATAACTCTTTTTAATTCTTTAAAGTAAACTAGTCCTTAATTACCTTTATCTTCTCCAGTTACATTTTAAGCTTTCCAGGAGTTACCCTAAACCCTAAATAATTTAGTTCCTAAATGTAAAAGTGGCTTTTCTTTAAGTTTATTATCAGCTTTACCTTTTTAAAAGCTGTTAAAACCTATTATATGTATTTTTAATATTTTTCTAAAGTTTTAAAATAAATTAGAACGTTATTTAAATATATAAAGATAAACTTATTAAGAAAGGGGTGGAAAACACTATTAATAAGGTTTTAAAAGGTTATAAGGGCGTTTATCAATCCTATTAGTATAATATAATATTAGTAATACCTATTATAAGTCTGAAAGGCCGTCTTATATTTATCCTCTTCCTTCACTTTAATATAGTTAAACCCTATAGGGAAATTAAGGTTAAAGAACTAATTTACTTTAATAATCTATTCTCGCATTTCTATAATAAGTGGTAGTGGGTAATGGTTTTTAATTGTATTTTTATTTAACGTTTAGTAATTAATAACTATATGTAACTTACTGTTTCCCTTCCTTAGGATAAACAGTATTAAATACCTTATTAGGGACTAGGATTCTATAATAAACCTATTCTTTAAGTTCTTATTAACGTACTCTTTTAAAGCCTTAGCCTGTTAAGGGTTTAGGTGGTAAGGTTAGAAACTGTAAAGCTTTACTCTCGGTTTTAGTTTAATTTTATAGTCTTATAATCTGTAATCTAGTAATTACAGTATCTTTTTTTAAAATAAGGTGAACTTCTTATACTCTGTTAATACCTTAAATAAGTTAACTTCTTCACTTATCTGTAAATTAGCTTTTAACTTCTTTTTACCTTTTAAATTGTCATTTAGGTAATACAGTAAACCTTTTAATCCTTTAACTGTCTTAATAAACTTAACTTAAACTGTGCTTAGTTTTAAGGGTTTAGTATACTTTTAAGTGCTTTATATATCTTTAAAACGGTTTAGTGTTTTCTTAACTTTCTTTAAATAGTAATTACAATTAGGGGACTTATTAAAGGTAAGGTAACCACTCCTTTAATTAATTACAGGGTTATACTTTTCCAGTTAAGGTAAACTTAATATTATATTGTAACTTGTAACTGGTATAACGTTAAAGTCCACTTATTATTTATCCCCGTTTACTTTAATTAAAAGTGGTAAGTAATAAGTAACTTTACCGTTATTATACTAATATAGGCCTCCTTCTCCATTTTAAATAAAAATAGCCTTTTTATACTCTTTATTAAGGAGTTTCCTTTAGTTAACTAATAAGGGGTGTATTAGGTTAAAAGCACTCCTATTATTAATCACTACTCTTACCTTAAATAGCCTCCCTTTTCCATTTATTATATTAACATTAATAGAATAATACTTATACTCCTTTAATATTTAAGTTATAATAATTATCTATCTTTAAAGTCTTATCTAACCTAACCTTTAAGTGCCTTTTCTTCTTCTTAAGGTTTTTACTAACTAGTAAATTACTAATTTCCAGCCCTTTTAAAGGGCCTGTAACCTTTTCCTAGTTCCTTTTAGAAAAATAGATAGCTTTAATAAACTTAATAATTAACCTTTCTTAAGTTTTCTCATCTTAATATCTAATTAACTTTAAATAGTTTAATATTTCTAAAATCCTTAATAAGTTAATAATACACCTTATAAAATTAAATTACAGTAATATCTTTTTACTCTTAAATCTGTTAATAATTTTCTCACTTTTACCACTCTTTAACTTTTCTATTAAGGTGTAATAAATACGTTATAACTAGGTAGTTATTAAATACCCCTCCTTACTAATATATAATAGGAGCTTAATTAACTACAGTAACCTTCTACTTATTATTAAATTCTCTTATTAGGGAGTAGGAGACTTAATAATAAGTTAGTTTTAACTTTACCCTTATAATAGCATAATCTTGTTTCTATATATTAAGGAAGTGGTTATAAAGGGCCTTAAGTTTATAATATTAGTTAAAAGCGTAGTTGTCGTACACGTAATTAATCTATAATATATCCCTATAACTGGGATGGTTAATGTTAACTAAAATTGCTGGCGTCGCTTCGTTCGTCATTACGCGACGGCCCTTCGCTACGCTACGGGGCGCTCCATTCCTCACTTTCGCTCCTGGCAATTTTAGCGTGGGGTATTAAGCTTATTTAAATAAGTGCAGCGAACAAAGCGACAGAAACCTGTCCGGAGG
>Ga0247760_1001767_pt1 | contig 18766 bp, 17 predicted proteins | sample UWRJL171409R4_FD_179936 | JGI IMG/M metagenome (GOLD analysis project Ga0247760, IMG submission 179936) | Plant litter microbial communities from Arlington Agricultural Research Station in Wisconsin, United States - UWRJ-L171-409R-4 | ecosystem: Environmental > Terrestrial > Plant litter >... | reverse complement strand
CTTGCAGATAAGCACACCTACCTAACCACCCTCTTGTACCCTGATGCCTTATACAGACGTCTGGGCGAGGTTCTTGAGCAAACTCTGCAGCAAAGCCTGCTGACACAACAACTCTTTTTTTTTTCTGTCGGCGACATGATTTAACAAGGACGTGCACCTCCAGAATTTCTTACTTGGAAAAATTACATGGCCATACCTGGGCCAGAGTTTGCTGCAAATGCGACCATGAACGACAACATAGATCTGCTTCGGGCATCGTTGCCAGCCCACTATGCTCGAGTAGACCAACGTTACGCTCACACTAGTGGGGAACTTTGTCCTGAAGGACGGAAACTTTCCGTACAACGTGGATGCTGCGGCAAGAGCCTGGCGCTCTCAAAGAGTGTAGAACGCTAAATTACGTACTGATTTATTCTAGGTGCTAGCATCTTATGTACCAGGTCTAAATATACTAGTATACCGAATACCATCTTAGTTTTAGTACCAGGATGCTGCACACTATCCCGCGACGTATAATAGCATATGCCAGATAACTAGGTACCTAGGCTGTTATTGTCCATGGAATACTTTCTTCCATTATGCTCCTTAAAAATGCTGCCACTGCAAATTGTCAAAACTTCAAATAGTTCTTCATGGTGTAACATTTTTTTTCCCCACATCCACTTGTTTGCATGACCAACCGGGAAACCGGCTGGCTGAGACGGCGGCCCAGGAGGCGAATCACCTGCGCGGTGTAATGCGCTTCCCCAGGCCCAATTGAACCTAACATCACGCCCGCTTCCGTGCGTGCGTGCGGGACGGAGTATCGAATACCAAGACGGTTAAAATGGCAATTTAAACACCCAAGATCAAAGACCCCCCAAGGGAACTCTTCCCCCGCGTCCGAATTAAATAAATACCCCATTTCCACATCACGTCCGGGACTGGATGGAGGTGTCCACGACGACACACACATACATAAAGCGCTGAGGTGGTCACATATGCTAGCTTGGCAAACCGGGGGAAAATCTAAACGGGGTGCCTTATTAAATTGCGCATACAGCAAAGCATTACAGCAAAAGCATTTTATTTTATTTTGCGTCTCGTTAGAAAGGAAGAGAAAAAAAAACCGGATTCCTTTTGTCCGTTTGCCCCCAAAAAGATAGGTACCTACACGCTACCCGTTTTTGGCACCCGTGGTTCGGTTTTTTATCCCCGACCGACCGACCAACCGACTGTATGGGTGGTGCGGTGCTGCTTCTCGGACCTGGGTCCTTTTTATATATCTATGTATTAGCCGCACAACCGTCTTGACCGTTTTTTTTCTTCTCCGTCAGTCGTGCATGTTTGGAAAATGCTCGCCAACACCATCACCACGGGCGTTGTTGCCCTCCTAGCCGCTGGAGCGGCCGCTCTACCAGCACCGAGTCCGATTGAGCTCGTTCGACGGGCGCCGAATCCGGGAATTGTCATTACCAAGTGCGCTTCGCCGGGCATGCTCGCTCTGGCCTATGATGACGGACCGTACCAGTACACGGCGGCGCTCGTGGATATTCTCGACAAGGCTGGGGCCAAGGGCACCTTTTTCTGGACGGGCACTCTGTATGGCTGCATTTATAAACAGCAGGCGGCGGTGGAGAAGGCGTTTGCGGGTGGACATCAGATTGCGTCTCATTCCTGGTGAGTTCTCTCTTTTTCTCTTTTCCTTTTTTCCTTCCGCTTTTTCCTTTTTTTTTTTTTTCTCTCCCTCTCTTCTTCTATTTCTCGTGTTAACTTCAACAGGTCCCACCAACGCATGGGCAGCATGAACCAAAACAACATGCGCACCGAAATGACCAAGGTCGAGCAAGCTCTCGCCAACATGATCGGCATCAAGCCCGCTTACATGCGCCCCCCGTACCTCGACACGGGCGGCCAGTTCCTGTCGACCATGAAGTCGATGAATTACAAGGTCATCACCAACGACATTGACACGGGCGACTGGAACAACCAATCCCCCCAGCAGAGCCAGTCGCTGTTTACGCGCGCCGGCGCCAGCGGCAATGGCCACATCCCCCTCATGCACGAGACGTATGCCAGCACGGTAAACGTTCTCACGCCCTGGCTGATCAACTGGGCCAAGACGAACAATTTGAAGTTGGTGACAGTTGGTGGGTATCCCCGTACTTTTTTTTTTCTAACAGAAATTTGGTAAAGAAAAGCTGACGAAATGTGCTAGCCGAGTGTTTGGGTGATACCCCCGAGGGCATGTACCAGCCTGGAAACCACACGCGCCAAACGGGGCCATACAACTGCTAGAAATAACTGAACCAGAGGAGATTTTTTGTCATGAGGGTTCAGGAAGTGCCAGGCAGGCCAATCTGTAAATAAAGGTAGCATGTACATGATGTGCTAAACCGAACATATGATAACGACCAGACTTGAGACGCAGAAACATCCAATCAAGTTCTGCTACATAGGTACTTAGGTAAATAAGGTAGGTAAGGTAGACAGCGCAGTGATCACACCGCTGGCTTCTTCGCATACACAAACAGATGAGGCTCCTCCCACGCGTCTTCGGCCTTGCAGATGCCCGCCTCTTCTGCCTTTGGGGTAAAAGCACTAAGCTCTTGGAAAACGACTTCGAGCCCCACCTCCTTCAACGTCGTCAGGACGTCTTCCGTTGATAAGCTCGAAACCCTAACTTTATTACCCATCCACATAATCTCTTCGTTCTCTGCATCCAGCGGAACCGTCGCAAACACAAACAGCCCCCCTGGCTGTAAGACTCTTGCGATTTCTCCCAGGACATGCTTGATTCCGGATTGTGTCATTCCAGCAATCAAGCTGAAATAGACCGTCACGGCCGTGTATTCCCCATTTTCGGTGGAGGCTAAAAATTCCGAGATATCGCGCTTTTCAAACCGCACGTTGGGAAAGGAAACACGTTCTTTTGCGGCGGAAATCATGGCCGAGGAAATGTCGATTCCGAGAATTTCAAAATCCGAGTTCTTGGTAGATGATGCGAGGGTGGAAATCACAGGGCGGCCGGTTCCACAGCCTAGATCGACAATCTTGATCTTCTTCTTTCCTGTTCCCTCAGAATCGGAAGAGGAGAAAAGAGAAATTTGGGAAAGTAGCCATTCAAGAGACGCGGATTGAGCACCGAGATCCGCAAACGCGGTTTCGTATGCCGGACCCACGGTGTCGAAGACGGCTTCGGCGGAGAGGGGGTCGTTGGAGGGAGAAATTGTCATGGTAGGCGATATTTTTAGTCTAGTCGAATTGAATTGTGAGAATTGTACAAGTGAGGAGTTGGTTGAGGAGAGAATGGCAAGGAGATGTTTGAGGGAAGAATGGTATTTGAAGGTGAGGGGGTGCGACTTTTGAACACTTGAGATTCAATCCCCCCCTCCTTAACTCCTGCAGGAGGTTACGTATCTGCTCTGCTCTGCGTGCGTATTTGCGTATCCCTTTGGTCGCTGGCTAGCTGGCTGGCTGCATCTGTAATTGGATAATTGGACATTTCGGAGGGGATGCTGACCACTCTCGATCCATGATTTCCTGCAAGGGATGGTTACAAGTTGGGGGCTGAAAAAAAAGTGATGTGATGTGACACACTTTGGCTTGGGAGAGAAAAAAAAATGAGACATTGCTTCGCCGGCTGTGTCACTTCGTCACTTCACTTTTCATCATGCGTGGCGCAAAAAAAAAAAAAAGTAGTCGATGCATTAATGGCGCAGTACCTACCTACCTACCTACCTATACGCATTACCGATTTGACCGGGGGAGTCAGCCTGTGACTCAGGACTTGGGAGTATCCTACGCACCTACGCTGTGTAAGTAGCTGATGTCATAGAATTCGTTTTTTTTTTAAAGAGAACTAGCCATAAATAAACAAAACCATCAAATCTCTTGTCTGTGATTACATGTTAGATAGAACTAAATATATGAAGCCTCAACCAGGAACGCCACCGTAAACTGCGAGTGCCGCAACACCGCCGGCCACATGATAGTCGAGTACGCATCGTTTGGCGAGTGAATATACGGCGACGAAGTCTTGATCGGCTCATCGCACACATATGCCGCCGGAAACCCGTTCGCCCTCGCCGACGCATGATCCGAGCAGCCGTATCCGCAAACATCACTGGTCGTTGACCCAGTATACGCTGTCGCCACGGTGCGCACATACCCCGTCAGTGAAGCATCCACGTAATCCGTATAGATGGAAATTTTTCCCGAAGGGGAATATCCCGCCATATCTTGGTTCACTACCGCAATGACTTCGCGGGAGGAAGCTTTGTAAGATGCAAAAACTGCCGCGCTACCCAGGAGACCGCCTTCTTCGCCTCCGTAAAAATGAAATTCCAGGGTATCGAGGGGGGTGAATTTAGCAGAGGCGAGAACGCGCAGCGCTTCGAGGATGACAACAACGCCGGATCCGTTATCGTCAGCACCAGGGCCGCGAGCGGTGGAGGAACCTCCGGTGGAATCGTAATGGGCGGATACAATCACCGTGCGGGTGTTGTTTCCGGGAATGCGCGCGATGAGGGAGGGTTGGTTGAAGGCCGAGTGGGTGAATTTGCTGACGACAATGGCAGGGTTGGCGGAAGCGATGCTGGTAATGGTGTTGAATAACCAGGTGCTGGCTTCGGTTCCGTAAGTGCTACGGTAGTAGCGGTTGTGGAAGCTGGAGTTGTCAGTTAAGACTGGCTCTTGTCTTTGGAGGTGTAAGAGAGGGGGAACATACTCGGTCAGAGTCTTGAGCCAACTCTGCGGGTTGGTGTTAGATACCCTCGCAATCAGAGGGTTGGCCTGCGCTTGCCGGGTTGCGCTGGTTGGATAGGTGACGGCGCGTGCGGCGAGGGAGGACTCCTCTGACTCGGGGGTGGACAGGATGGCGAGGACTTCTGGGTCCTGGCAAAGTTAGCATTGATGGGAACTGTGCAGTGAGATAGTTGAAAACTTACAGTAATGTCAGTAATATCAATAAAGTGCTTCCCCTTTGCCGTATACTCTGTAATCTTCTCTTCCTCGGTCACCCAGACACCGAGATCCTCCGGCGAGGTCTTGATGAGACGCAAGCCATCGCTAGGCACTGCCGAGGCCAGCCAAGCCGAACTGGCAAGCAGAGCAAGAGTTTTTTGCAGATGCATCTTGAATATTACGTTGATAGAGATTCCCAAATGTCTTGTCTCTCTCTTGGAATAGTTAGGCCAAGAAACTTGGACCATGGGCCCAACATTGTCCGCACTTTAATATCATTTTTTTTTCTCCTTTCAAGAAACCACCTGCCTCCCTTTTCCAAGCTGACACCTTTGGTTCATGTTTGTTAGAATTGTCAGGGTTAGCCAAAACAAGCAGCTTAGTGTATTGGTTGCGGCTTGCGCGGTCTGGATCAGGCAGGTACCCACGATCCCCGAGGCTTATCTCCCGAGCAAAGGATCAACAGCGGCACCGCATTGCAACCCTTTGTATCGGACAACTGCCAGATGCGATCTAGCCTCGGCAGTTCCCCCCACGATCACGAGCTTATTATCGCGACCCTCATCACGGTCTGGGAGGCGGATCTGCAGGGGTAAATTACTTCTCTTCGATGTGGGCTGTCTCGCCAAGAACACGTGAAGACTGGATGCATGACTGAGTGCATGACACTTTAGGAGCTGCCGTGCATGGTAACCCTGATTAGAAAAGTTAACAGAGGTGCTGTACGGCACAGTCTAGTTTCCCACTTATTTTCTCTCGTTTTGTATGTTTCTTTCGTTTTCAGGTTTCTCTTACTTCCCCTTGACATCCTGAGTCGCCAGTCTATCGGCTTTGCATGTCAACCAATAAAAGTGATCAACTGCCGCCAATATGCTTGGATTTGGACCATCACGTGTTCATGCCCTCAGGGTCTTGAGCCGCCAAGCGGAGCTGCACATGTCTGCCTGTGACAACTCTCAATCAGTTAATCACCATAGACGGAACTGAGCATACCAACGATGCGACTTATCAACACCACAACCTTCGAGTTGAAAGAGTTTAGTTCTGCAGAAATACCGCAGTATGCAATCCTATCGCACACCTGGGGCGACGATGAGGTGACATTGCTCGATATGGCCAACCCGGACGCCCTGCCCGCTGGCAAGTTCGAAAAGATCCGTCGCACATGCGAAGAGGCCAAACGGGCGGGTTTTGAGTACTGTTGGGTGGACACATGTTGCATCGACAAGACAAGCAGTGCTGAGCTGAGCGAATCCATTAATTCCATGTTTCAATGGTACAGCAGGGCCGACGTTTGCTATGTCTTGCTCTCTGATCTGAAGCAGCCAGAGGAAACCTTGGAAGTCTTCTTGCCGCACTGCCGATGGTTTACTCGGGGATGGACCTTGCAAGAGCTTCTTGCTCCATCGAGGCTTGTCTTTTTTGACAATTCGTGGGGAGTTCGCGGCATCATTTGCGTCCGATACGTCGATTCCATCCCTGCGGAATTTCGCATCTACCGGGAATCGGAATCCGCGCAAGACTTGACAAAACTCGTGTCCGACATCACGGGTATACCTCGCCATATATTTTCCGACATCAATCGAGTGATGCGGACGCCAGCTGCTGAAGTCATGTCGTGGGCATCTCAACGGCAAACCACCCGAGTCGAGGATATGGCGTACTCGTTGCTGGGCCTGTTCGACGTGAACATGCCTTTGCTGTATGGGGAGGGTCCCAAGTCCTTTGTCCGGCTTCAAGAGGAGATTCTTCTGAGACGCGGCGACCTGAGCTTGCTCGCTTGGCTCCCAAATGAGCCCTGCGAAGATTACTGCGGAAATCTGGCAAGGTCTCCCGCTGATTTCGGCTGGTGTTTAGGCTCCTGTCTTCAGCAACGGCAGGGCCGTAACGTCGAGGTCAACATCACGAACCGGGGACTGCGTCTTACGGTAAAGCTGTGCCTCTATCGTCCTGTCTCTGGAATCAGCTGGTCTGAGCAACTCCGGAATGCTGGTTCTTGCAACTACTTCTTGGACCTAAAGTTGACGACGATACCGCATGCCCAGATGGAAGGGCTAAGTTTGAGGCCATTCGAAGGCGCCCCAACGCTTGTCGACTCCTTTGTTATTGGCATCCACCTCCGAAAGTGCGGGCCGTTTTTCTTCTGCCGCCAACACTACACCATCGATAATTTTTCCGTCGTTCAAAGATTTTCCCCGAGGCAGAGTGAGGTCATGCCGATCGGAGGGACCGAATCGAGACCTGTGTACTTGGCGTTGACCACATCTATTAGTGACATGGCCAGAGACCATCCGCTCGTCGACAGAATGATGCTCTCCAATGTCTTTTCGGGATTCCTAACTGGTCCCTCCGTCCCCCCGGAACGCTTACTAACTCTCTATGATTCCTGTCGCGCCCTCGACTTCCGTTTTTCACAGCAAAGCTGCATGCAGCTAGGGCTCGTGGTGAATGCTTGTCTGTGGGACATGGCACACCACTCCTTCATCTCAACAACCAGCGACCACGCTCGTTGGGATGCCGTCTTCTTCACGCCTCGAGACCCGAGGGGATTCACACTCCCGGATGTGATCCTCTTCATCCTCTCCATGGACGATATTGGCGCGACTCCCCCGTTGACCGTCCTGGCGTTCCACAGCGAAAGCGTCAATGATCTGAACAGAATGACGAAAGAGAATTACGATCTCGACACGATGCTCGCCGCCTGGCCGGAGCTGCATATGGAGCACAAAGTCGCCGTTCATGACAGATCTCGCTTTCTGAAAACGCGGCGGGACCGGTTGGCAGTTCTTGACAACCAGTATCGCAGCCAGTATTCACCCACGGTTCATGGAAGGAACTGGTACAATGATCCCGAGTACTTGGCGGCCAAAAAGGAGATTGACGCTATTCCATTCACCAGCAATGCCATGCGGGTCACGACGCCAGACGGAAAATGGAGTATTATCGCCGAGATTTATTTGACGCCTCCCAGTTCTCTCATGAGTCTTGGCGCGGAGTTCTTCAATTCGATTCCAGTAGATGCGGAGCTCGGGGGAAAGACGCTCAAATTCCGGGTGGTAGAGAACCGTGCGCTTCCCTTCCTTTAATGACATGATGGAGCTGATGGGTGAATTTCCAGCTGTGTCAAAAACTTGGTATTAGGCGAGGCTCGATCACAGTTCGCCTTTTCCGATTTAGTGATTGCCTATCGGACGGTAGACCAAAAAGGTTAGCCTAGTGCCACAGATCGCTTCTGGAAAGACCTTCACTCACCCTGGATCCCTTGGAAGAGATCAAAGCGAGCCTCGAGCTTGCCATGCGGTGTTTTGGACATTTTAGGCTGTGATACTCTCTTAGATACAGGCTGCGATACTCCCCAAGAAGCAGGTTGCATGCCGAGAGGTAAGGCCAAGGGCCTTGACACCCGGAAACTAGGTCTTGTCCAACGGTTGCCGAGGATTCGGACTCCAAGCCCACGATATGGCTAGACCACGCCGTTGACGCTGTAACCTACCCGCTAGAGCTGGATCAGGGGTTTTAGGCTATGAAAATCATGCGTTGTCTGGGATTTTACTTCCCAGAGCCTTGATTGAGATCATGGACTCAGTGGAAAGGCATCATTTCAAGTCGAGAGAATCTTGGAACCTTCTCTCAGTCGGGCGCTCAAGGATCTGGGTATATCCCCCGGTACGCTTGAGGCAGCTGAGCGTGCACTGATGGAAGAGAACACTGGAATTTGTTGAATTAGACTTGTGGACGGTGTCAATAGGGCATGTGGGTTGGTGGTTTGTGTGTCCCATTGGCATACATGGTGTTGAGATAGTGTAAGTCGGAGGCCGTTACTGAGGAGAGACTGAGTTGAGGGCGGAATCTGATGCAAAATTTTGCCCAACTCCCATGCACACTCAACTTGGAAGGCGCGATGTGTGAGTGACGCATCGTTCGTTCGCTTCGATGCAAGCAAAACTGCTGACTAAGTTCTCCACTTGGCCCAACCAAATTTTGGGAGAGTTGAACGATAATTTCGATCACTCTGTCTGTAGCTCACGAACGGAACAGCCGCCAACAGAATAGCGCCAACATCACGATGAAGGAGTCGGATAGAGCACGCATCGAAAACCTCAAAAGATGGGCTCGGCAGCATGGCGCCGTGCTACATCCCCTCCTCGAGGTTTATCACGACGAAGTGACCAAATTCTCGTTGCGTGTCAAGGAATCAGCCACCGAAGCCCTTCAACCTGGATTTGCAGCTGTCTCGTGCCCACTGCCCATCACACTGTCGTATCTGAATGCCGTTGTCGATGGTCCACTGGTACTCCCATTCACGTCCACTGATCAGCACACGTCCTCATTCCCAGAAAAGTTCATGGAAACCATTCCTCCCCACGTCATCGGCCGGTTCTTTCTGATGCAGCAATATCTCCAAGGTGACCGGTCATTTTGGTGGCCATACATTGCAACTCTCCCCAAGCCTGAACACTTTGCCTCCTGGGCTCTGCCGGCATGTTGGCCCGACGAAGACATTGAGATTCTGGAGGGCACGAATGCATATGCCGCTATCGACGAGATCCAGGAGAACCTCAAGCCAGAGTTCAAACAGGCGCGGAAAATACTCAAGGGAGAAAACTTCAACAACTGGCAAGACTACACGCGCCTTCTCTACAACTGGGCTTTCTGTATCTTCACGAGCCGCAGCTTTCGACCCTCGCTTATCCTGTCGCCAGAGAATCAGGACAGCATATCACACCTCCTGCCATCAAACTGCGGTATTGACGACTTTTCAATATTGCAGCCTCTGTTCGACATTGCCAACCACTCTATGACAGCCAAGTACTCGTGGGACATCACCACAGATCCGACGAGCTGTCAGTTGATCTGCCAAGATGCCTATCCACCCGGTGCTCAGGTCTTCAACAACTACGGTCTCAAGACAAACAGCGAGCTGCTTTTAGGATACGGATTCATCCTCCCTGAGACGGAGGAGCTCCACAACGATTACATTCACGTGAGGAAGAAGGCGGACGACGAGCCCAAGGCTGGTCAACCCCAGGATTTTGTGGTTTCCCTCCGTCCACTCACACACCCCAGCTCATTGGCTGGCAGGAGCAGGGTTAGGCCACCTGTCTCGACGGTCTCATTTCCACTACACCTATTACCTCAGTTTTTACATATCGAGCCGTCTCTAATTTACAACCTCGCATCTGAGGTTTCAACCCCCGAGGAGACGCAAGTTATGGTGGAACTGGGACCCTTCGCACCGGATTTCGTACCGGAAAAGTCACCACCGCCGCCTGGACTCGAGACGTTAGTTGAAGGCATCACCCTGGGCTTAATGTCCAAGCTGGAATACGACCTCCAGCGATTGGAAGATACTAAGCCTGAGCAGCAGCAGCAGCAGACTCAGCCATCAAACATGAATGTAAACCAGGCTTTGGCGTATCAGTATCGGACACAGTGCAAAAAGGTACTCATTGCTGCACTTGGATCTCTTCGTGGCTGCGTGCAGCCATTATCACAAGACAGCTCTTGAAACGTTATGTGCTGCTGTGGACAGAACGTCAACTGACTGCACTGCTTTTTTAACCTGGATAGCTTAAGGCTTCTGTGAATATATTATTTTTGCGCATCAAATATGCATGTTTGTGTTATCATCTTGAGTCTCCTCCTTTAATTGGTCATCAACTCTCATCCCCTGCTTGCGCCATCAATTTCGTGTGTCATGGCCTTGGCACCACCATGCACGGGGCTGGATGGGATTGCGCCGTCGGCAACATGTCTCACTTCGCCGTCGGCACGGCATGCAGCCGAACAAGACATGCCGCAGGGGCTTGGTAAGATGGCCGACGGCAAGACCCTTGCCTCACACTGTCGTCACGAACTTGCTCCAAAACAAAACCGCGGACATTATCTTGGAATTGGAGTCTGCCTGGTATGACGACCCAAGAACGCGCCGTCTTGTCTTTGACACTTCAATTGTACGCCCATTCTCTCTTTTTCCCGGGTCGAGGACTATCAACATCCTCCCCACCGGCCTCTGCTGTATCTCTACGAGGACAAACTGACATCTGGACCGAGTCAGTGAGAGATCACAGACAGGAAACCCTGCCAGGCCGTCACTGGTGCCGCCCAACCGCGAACCCTCAGTGATGCCAGCAACACTACAATGTGACCCGAACACAGAAAGGGGCATGGGGGCATTAGGTCATGAATACACAGTCGAGACGAGACAAGACAGGCTGTCACGGCGTTACATCATGCGTCTGTCAGCCCAGCATAAAACGCTGAGAAGCCTTGGTCTGTCCCATCGGGCAAATACGCCTCCACGTCCACATCCAGCATGCTGCTATACACCGGTGATGTTTCGGGAGAAAAGTATCGACCCTGCAACAGGTGCATCGTCGCCTCCTGGGCAGCTGGTGTTTGTGTCTCGGCATCATTGGCACCGGCTATCATGGTGCCCAGCGATGTAGCTGCCTCCCTCGACTCGGGATTTCGCCCGATCGGTGATTGCGTCATGTCAATATCCTGGAGGCTCTCATCCATCTCTTGCAGCGCCGCGGCAACAAAGCTGACCCCTTTGGCTCGAACCTTCAAACTCCACCGGAAATCCTCGAGCTTCCGCCGATAAAAGTCCGCCTCCTCGTCGGTTGCGCTGGTGGCCCAGAGCAACCCTCCGTACGTCCGAATAAACGCGAGCGACTTCGGAGCAGCGAACCACCAGAATGCCTGAAGATGTTCCGGCCTCAGAGCTTCAACGAAGTTGATGGCTCGTTCCAGGCGAGTCTTGGCTGCGTCCCGTGTGACCCTCCGCATCTCAGCAGAGGTAAATGGTCCCAAACTGCGTATCACATGTCGGTATATGATGATCTCACTAACAAAATACGCCAGATGAAGGTAGCCGTTGGAACAAAGCTTCCGAGTTTTGACATCATCCATTCGAAGAACCGCAGGCAGTTTATGAGCCCATGACTTCAGCTTCACTGCAAGCGGCTTGATCAGTTCGAGAATGCCTTCGACTCCACTCGTGGCGACAACCTCTTGTATCGCGGTCTGATCGGGGCTGTACAAAGTGTCAAGCGCTTCTGACAGAATCCTGGTAAGGCGGACAAGCCAGATGAAGAGCTGACGGCCCTTTTCGACTTCGGTGCTGCCTTCCTTGTCATCTTCGTCCGCCGCAGATTCGGGGAAATCTACCACGTCGAGCTCGGGCATTTTCCAGACCGACATCACGACGTGGGACGGTCGGCCATGAATAAGCGCTCCCCATTTGTCCTGCATAACGATGGCCCAACCTAGTCGGCGTCGGAGTCCCTTTTCCCAGTCTGGGATGTTCCACGACTTGCAGTCAAGGTGCAAACCGAGCTCCTCGCCAATGCCGACAACCTGGGTGGTCAGGACCCACGAGTCGCCCCCTGCACGTTGGAGGAGTAAAAGACCGGCCTGTACCGATGATAGCTTCGGCCGATGCACAACTCCAGTCAGGGCCTTCATGGCAATCCGGAGTAAGGCTTCGCCATCTGGTTTTGGACGTGATGCAAGCCCACGATCATACTCCCACCAGTCCATCGCCAGCAAGTAAACTGCCGCAAGCAGGGGTGGAGAGAACTCTTTATACGTCCGCTTGTATTTCTCCAAGAAGACACCTTTGTGGAGAATCGGGTAGCTGGGATGAACTATGCGGAAGTACAAGTCGACCAGGGCCGGTCCGTGTGGCTGGACAAGCTGTTCGATCGCCTCGAGGTCACCGTCAACATCACCGCTGAACAGTGTATGGCGGTCGGACTTGGAGAGAAAAGTGGTGGAATCAGCAACACGGCGAAACTTGCACCCATCTTCCCCGTTTCCAGATTCGTAGAAACGATGTATTAGGTCCAGCAACCGCTCCTCGTGCAGGGAGCTGGGGCCGATGTACTTGAAATGTGTTGTTCGATGCAGGCCTAGGGTACGATCAAGGAGGGATCGAGTGCCGGGAAGTATTGGGCCGCCGAGCAGCGTGCTATTTTCATCGGTTTGGGTTCCCTTGGTCTTCTTTCGAGCACGTCTGCGATGCTCCCATTATCAGCTCCTTCCATGTGCGTTAAAGGACATCGCGATGTAAAACTGACCTCGGTTCGTTATCGCCCCCATCTTCGATGCTAGCACTAGAGTCGTCGATGGGCCCAGTTCTCTTCCGCCTCGGAGGGGGGACGTCGTTGAAGGTGCATTCGCGGTTGTGAAAGGTGCAGAGAACGCATCTCTCCTGCTCTGCTTCCTTGACACATCGGCTCTTCCGCTTTCGACAGGTATCGCAAGGCCGCTCGGCGCGCTTTCTCGCCTGTGATTGTGCTGATACAGCTTCTGGGCTTGAATGGCTCGACTCCGAAGCGTCATCCATCTTAGAAACTAGCCTTCGATCCTGGGATCAGATAGCGTGCTCAAATGCCAGGACCTCGTAGGCCGTAACTGATACATTGGTGGGGAGATTGGTGGCCCGACGCCATGACTTCAGCGCGGGATGCAGCAGCTCCTTATCGCGAGCGCTGACAGCTGCTTTGATGCAATGAGCTGAGAGCCTCGTGGGGTGATTGGACGATATGCGCCAGCGCCGACATGCCTGCTCTAGGTGAATGGATTATTCCGCCCACGGGGTACCTGATATTGCGGTGCTTGTTTGAAGCTCGTCAGGCATTGTGATGATGGTTCTGAATGGCTGTTATGACCGATGAGATTGCGCGGTGCGGGTTCGCCAGGGTCAGGTCCCAAATGTCAGCCCCACAATGAAAGGCCAGGGCTGAGGAACCCCCACGTTACGGTGACCTCCAGTAGCAAAACATGTCTGGCTATGGCTTGACAGAGCCCATCCAAAATACAGTGGTAGTTTACGGCGTTGCGATCGTTCTGTACATTAAAAGAAAATGATGTTATAGCATGCCACACCTGCCGTCCAAAGTCACAATGGTGAGCAGACCCCGCAGCGTGATCCACAGTGCTGGGAACCTGGAAGATGCGCTGGCCGCATCCGTCAGGAACGGTGACGTCACTCCGAACACCTTCATCCAACGGTTGGATCCACAGCCGTTGCTTGGGATGATCTACCTGAAGTTGTTGCCGTTATTAGACTCCTACTAAATCAACGTCTTTTTCCCCTAACATGTCGATACATTCTCAATGTCATATCTTCTGAGACGACTGCCTGGCCAGTTGGCCAGGTGCGCCGTAACTGCAACTCCTCGAGTCTCCCGCAGTGTTGTGCCCAAGTTTTCGCACTGTCGCCCGAGGGCCTTCTCAATCACTCTCGCGCGTCTTGGGGACAAATACGAAGAAGAGGCAAAAAGACTGAACCAGAAGGGACTCGATGAGCACGAACAGGAAGTCAGAGTACGCCAACACCAGGTTAAGCGCCCCTGGCATCGGCAAGATGCCGACAAGCCTCCTGTAGATGAGAAAGGAGAAACTGAAGAGCGGTTGACGACGGGTACGTGTCACCGTAGCCGATGGCGAGTCTCGCCCCGATGACTAAAGGCAGCAGGCAAGCTCCTGACAACACCTACACGTCTACTAAAGTTGATCCTCCCAATGCCCGCGAGCGTCGAAAAGGACAGGGACAACAACCGCGACTTTGGCCGTTCAATATCGCCGAATGATACGATACAGCCCCTAGCACTGCTTATACACCCCCAACAACCTCTTTCATATGTGGAACGCCTGATCCAAGCCGAAATCCCTCCCGTGGTGGAGGATGGCAAGGAAAAGATACCTAATGTGTATTTCCGAGCGGAAGACACAGAGCATGGCGAAAATAGGCCTATCTCGAGGTCGGAGGCTAGGAAGAAAGACAACGAAAGCAAGAGCACGCCGGTACATGTCGCGTCGTATTCAGGACTCGGACACGAAGGGCCGGAGCGAAAGGGCTCAGATAAGAACTGGGTCCGCTGGAGCAGCAGCACCGAGATTGGCGACTTTATACGCGACGCAGCTCGAGGTCGGGAGTTCGCAATCGAGATCGAGGGTTATGGCATTGAGATGCGCGTTAGCGTGCCGTCCTTCAACGACCGGACCTACTACATGAGAATAAGACTTCGGAAAATGAGTCGGGAGATTGACCACCTATCCCAGATCAAAAAGGAATGCGATCTGTTAGCACATCGCGGCGCCCATCGACTGGCAAAGGGAGGGTTCGCCATGCTCAGTGGCTGGTGGTGTCTGGTATACTACCTCTCATTTCACACGGAGTTTGGATGGGATCTTGTCGAACCCATAACCTATCTTGCCGGCCTGACCACCATCATGGGTGGTTATCTGTGGTTTCTGTATATCAGCAGAGACCTCTCCTACAAGGCCGCCATGAACGTGACGGTATCGCGGCGACAACACTCGCTCTACGAAGCGAGGGGATTTGACCTCCAGAAATGGGAGCAATTGGTGCGTGAGGCGAACGCACTTCGAAGCGAGGTGAAAGCTATCGCGGTGGAGTATGATGTCGAATGGGACGACGCGAAAGATGTCGGCGAGGAGGTCAAGGAGGTTCTGGACGAGGAGAAGAGCAAGAAGGACAGGTCGCGGTCGTCGGAGAAACGTGACGATGAGAATCTGACGGAGGAAGAGAAAAGCAAGGACAAGAAACAAGAAAATAGCGAGGAGAAATCTTAGCGGTTGGGGGTGTCCGGTGTGCCTAGAAGGATACAGACAATATACAATAGGAAGATTCGCGCTTTCTTGAAAACGTCAGTCTGTCGTCCAACATGCGACAGGGACACGCGAAGTCCGATTTGGGGAGGACAAATGCAAGGGTGGCGCGAGCAAAAGAGTGGGGTGACTTGGAGGGAGCTTTGACCCCTTGCCCCTCAGTGCTTTCCCTCTCTCGATGACGCTGCGCAAACTTGCCCTCCAATGCCCCTCACCTCGCTGTCTCCGGCCGCAACGGCTGCCGAGGGCGGGGACACGCGACAATCTCCTGTTCGATCGCCAGAGTATGGGGCCCCCGAGATTGATAGAAGCATTCTGGAACATTTCCCGGCTTCTGACTTGCAGACCGTTGAATTAACTCTTGGCCATATATTTTCGCGATTGAACCCCGCACCCACCTCCTGTCTCCCGAAGACAAACACGCGCATTTCACTCTTCGCAGTTGGCGCACGACCATCCCGCTCCAATGGGCCCCCAAATGATATACTTGCCCGATGGGCAAACCATTACAGTTATGCCTGTATTCGCAGGGCTGTTCTTCAAGTCTAACGACCTCAGCACCCACCAAAACGCATTCCCTATCGGCTGGACCATTGTCATTCACACCGAGGACGGAGAAGGAGACAAGAAGAGACATGGGGCTGGGGATGATGGCCCAAAGACCGGCGATGGCTCCGCAGCCGCCGACAGTTCGCCCCCGCATCTTCACTCGTTCACAACGCCTACACTGTCTCGAGATAGCCTGTTCATATCCTCCATCTCGAACCCCTCCAGCAACGACTTCAAGCCAGCCGCCAGCCCAACTCGTCAGATAGCCATGATGTTGTGGGTGACGTTGTACTGGTACTTCCACCAGCCTGCTCCGTTGGCCATTCTCTCGACAGCTGCTTCGAAACACACGCCAAAGCCTGGCAAACCCAAAGGCGAGTGGAGGATCCGGATCAAGAGAGATGGTGTCCTCCGCGGGAGGAACTTGATACCGAAGCTGGAGCGCATGGGTCTCATAGCCAGCTTTGACTCGGCAGTAGGCGTGACGCTGCAAGACACAGACGAGACGTGGGATCACATGTTTGTCTCGCAGAGGATGTTCTGGCAGATCCCAGGACGGCTCTTCCTCTTTAAACTGCAACCGAACTCAAAGAACTCTGGCTCATACCCGGGCTCGCCGGTGAGCAGTCGCCCGGGGTCACCGGTTGCAGGAGACTTTGCAATCCGCGCGACGCTATCTGGGCCCGACCTTTCCGAGATTCGTGACACCCCTCAACCCGTTACGCTGACAAGTATGCCCTCCTTCCCCATCGGACCGTATTTCAGTGCCTCTCATCTCCCAACCTATTACCCGCCGGCTCCGCTTCAATATACGATGACCAACCATACGAGACACCCCGTCAGGCCAAAACCGCCGCGGATGGGCGAGATCTTCTACACACGATACGTGCCGTCAGTGGGCCAGTATCTGGCCTTTCGTGTTGCATCACTGTCGCCGAAGCCAGTACCCTACCTCGGGCCTATCGGTCCCAAGCCATTGTTGCAAGCGCACCTCAGCCTCATGTCGGACCAGGAGCTGCTTGAACACTGGCACACAAGCCAAAGAGTTACTGCGTTCTGGGGGAAATATTCCACTGAGCTGCTTGAGCGTGCGCTGAAAAGTAGGCACAGCTTTCCTGTTATCGGCATGTGGGATGGTGTACCATTTGGCTACTTTGAGCTTTACTGGGTCAAGGAGGATCTCCTTGGCCAGTATATCGGCGGTGGCGCAGCTGATGACTGGGACCGTGGATGCCACGTCCTTATTGGGGAGGAATGGGCTCGCGGGAGGGTTCAGAGCTGGCTGACAAGCTTGGCTCATTGGGCTTTTGCTGCCGACAACAGGACAATGAGCCTATGTTTGGAACCTAGAGTTGACAATGCAAGGTCAGTTTACGGAGATGAACAAGGGTAACATGTTGCTGACTGTGCGCAGGTTTATCCAGCATTTGGAATATGCCGGATTTACGAAGGAGAAAGAGATTTCGTTCCCACATAAACAGGCCTGGTTTGGCAGGTTGACGAGGGAGAATTGGATAGGGCCTGCTGTATGACTTGAGACGACAAATATTTTGGCTGACGAGCGAGCGTTGCGTGAGTTTGTATGTTTTCCTGGCGATTTGGGCCATTGTGCTTCGATTCCGAGTCTAGCTACGTCCTATAGGATGTATGTATTTCCGTGGCCGTTCGCCGAGCCTCAATCAGCTTGACTTTGGGAACAACAATGCTATCAAGGGATGAATCATCTACCGTTATTAAAGGCCGTGCTCCCATGCCTCAGAGCATAGTGGCAGGTTATCCGTTGGCTGGGAGATTTGACATTTACTGAACATGAGGCGCCCTGGGCTAGTTGGGTACCGCGAGATGCGGGACAATAGGCAATGGTTATCCGTCTGTCTCTGGCCCATAGAGAATACTATTTCTACCACTCGACGTTCTGCAGGGGGCTGAGTATGGCTGCCTACTAAGACAATCTTCCGAGGGTTGGACTGTATTAGGGGCCAGACTGTCATGTCACTGGAGTGCCTCAAGTCAGTTCGTGATGTGTATCCTCAAATTACTAGTTGAGGTCACTTGACGAAAATCAGAATGGGAGGTTACACGCACTGTACTACATCAAGCCTCGACATTAAACAACGTATTACCCTGCCTATCCAAAACGGAAAGACCCTGCTGACGACGAGGAAATTGGCTGAAGAATAGGTAGGTAGGTAGGTAGGTAGGTAGGTAGGTATCAAGAAAACATATTGAAACAAGCGAGAAGTTAGAACCACGCCCCCCTCTCTTGAGAAGAGAAAACTCCAAGACCATCCAGTCCCGACCATGAAGCAGGTTGTTTTATGGCCGGGTAGGCGTCACCGCTGTAACTGTAAACTGCGCGCATTTCCGCCCAATCTCATCCACCGTGACCTGCGCAATATTATCATGTCCACTCAAACAGGCCGTATGGCCATTCGCGACGATGCGACCATTACCGACGTCGAAACGCACAAACAACAGATCGCGGCGCGCACAGTCCTCTGCTCGGAAAGTCGTTTCGTTATACGCAATGCATGCGGTCTTGCCAACTAGATCAGGCCGGAAAGGCTGCAGCCATGATCGTTGGACGATGAGCACGTCGGTGCCGAGAATCTTGCCTGGGGTAACCTGG
>Ga0247760_1001766_pt1 | contig 18784 bp, 13 predicted proteins | sample UWRJL171409R4_FD_179936 | JGI IMG/M metagenome (GOLD analysis project Ga0247760, IMG submission 179936) | Plant litter microbial communities from Arlington Agricultural Research Station in Wisconsin, United States - UWRJ-L171-409R-4 | ecosystem: Environmental > Terrestrial > Plant litter >... | reverse complement strand
CTGCACTGGGCGTTTAGTCCAGCAACTAGGGGGTGTGTGGAACAATATGGATGTAGTCGCTGTTACTAAATGCTGGTATCAGTGGATTCACTTTTGCAGTGTTTTGGTGCAGCGGTCTAGTTCGACATGTTTCGCCCCAGAATAATGACGGAGCCCCTGCTACGCAATGCTAGGCTGCGGGCCACCGCCAGCTTCTGCTGCCCCGCTTCTCCTTAGTTACACAACCTGCTGCGGCGAGCCCGGCCGGCAATCCCGAGATTTGGGGGGTTCAGCTCCGACGTCTGGTCGGTGGTGGGATCCCCGTTTGGCCAGCAATTGAGTTGTTCACACGACGGCGCCATCGCGCACACCTGCCGGGCAATAGACCGACCGAGACGTTGCAAGGCTCCCATCGAGGAAACCATAAAGGAAGGCACTGCTTCTCTCCCTCATCCGGGTCGGTAACGCTTTTTTTTCCCTTTGGTATCAGCAGTCCCGATCTCTCCTCTAATTCTCAGAGCCCCCTATCCCAACCACTAACCGCGACGCATTTTTTCCATCATGGCCGCCTCCGATATATCGAGCTGGATCGGGGTTGACAGGCACAGGGCGATGGAAGAGGCAAAGGCGAGCAGGCGATTCGATGATAAGGTGGAGATCCTCTTGTTCGAGGCGATTGACCAGGGCAGGTCCAAGTACTGTAAGTGCCACGATATGTCCTGGTGAGGTAACCAATGATATCCTGGCATGCGCTTACTAGGTTTGGTGGACAAAGAAGAAATCTTGAAGAAAGCTCTCAATGTTAGACCATCTCGGATTATTACATAAGTTAACTTAAAGAGGAACTTACCCGATAATTCCAAGACTATCCGTAAGCACCTTTAGGTGCTTGGAGATACTTAAGGGTAGTTTTATGCATCTAAAAAAGTACCTTGGGTAACCATAGGTACCCATGGGTGGGTAAATCCCGGCACTACCAAGGACAGATTAGACGCCGCCAGCAAGTTGCGGCTGCTGCTAAATACTAAGGATTTTAAGAATATTCAGATTGAGCAGCTGACTGGCGCCCCTTAATCTCCTCCTGACAGCCCACACCACATGAGCAGAATTCCCGCTCGCTCAAAGCCTACCTCCCTGTTAACCCAGTCACCAGGTCTATAGTGTTGGAGGAAAAGGAGTTCCTTGAGAGGCCACAAATACTGAAAACCTTCCGGAAAATAGATGAGGGGTTTGGCTCCCTATTCGTCTATCGGGATGCTGCTTCATTTGAAACCACACGCACAATGACCAGCACTTCGTCGGACATGTCTGTCATTTTTGACTTCAACATCAAGATTCTCAGCTCTCAGATATACCAACGATGGATCAGAGGGTCTGTCAAGCCTACAATTCGGTAGAACCAGCAGGGACGACACCCCGGAAATCGAAATTCCTGGTATCGTCTTCCGCAGCTTGCATGGCTTTGAAGATCTGCAAACAATCCTCCCGGGCCGCACCAACATGCAGAGTATGGTGCCCACGGGTCCAGGATCCAAGGATAACATTGCGGCAAGAATTTGCCTAGACGCCGTGAAGCAACATTGCTCTTGATGAGAAATCGTGGCATTCAGGGATGCAATCCTTCAGTGTTTGGTCAAGGTGACAAAGGTAACCGTTCATGGCCTGGCTTACGGATCATGCTCCACCATTGACTGTTGATTCAGTGGGTGTAACCAAAGACTTGGTTGGCTCATTTGGGGCATCGATTGAGTACATTTCGAAACTCCCATTATGTGGAACTCAACGAGCGGCGCGCCGAGTTTGGTATCCCGCATGCAGGGCCACAGTTCGTTGTCCATCTACTTTGCGGGAGAAGTGATGCTGATGAACTCCAATTTTATCGCTGAGCACGCGAAACCACAGTCTGCAGACTATCTGCCAACGGCAATAGACATCATCCAGGCGAAGCCACACTTCGCTTTCAATTGTGGAACGGCAATGTGTCGACGTCAACGGCTGTTCCTGCTACTCTGCAGCATCGAAAGAATCATCTAGACAGTCGAGGGACAGTCCGTCTTCATCTTCGTCGTGAACGTGGACGAATACGATGAAGGGCCGAGCGGCAACGGCATCAGAGCTGCGTATCACAAGCCGCAACGGTTGGTCCAATCTGATCATGATGGCGCCCACCGAGTCTTGATCCGGTTCATTTGGAACAACGTCCACATCTTGCAGCAAAAGATGTTTGCATAAAGATGGTGGAAGACATGAAAAAGGTCGTTGACGAAACTCTTATGAGAGATTTGGGGATTGTTTGAAGCGATATCCCGATTTCTGGTGTTGAGGTGGCCGTACGGGACGGCGAATATCTCGCGTCACGTCGGGTCGTGCCACAGGCTTGCGATGCGAGGAGGATGTTTCTACTAACCTCAAGGTCCAACCGCAGTACGGGGCAACATCAACGGTGCGACTCCGCCAGCACTTCGATTACATTTATCGGGGCGTTCGGGTACGTCTACCCGTGCTGTTCCCTTCTAGGTTTGGACGCCATCCCTGTTGAGGCTGTACTATCACTGACACTAGAGATTGCAGAAGCCCTGACAGTGACAGTAACAAGCAAAATCATCAACTAGGCATCGTTAAGTGCCGCTTTCATCCCCATTTGGGACGGCCTTGAAGGTGCCAAAAGCTACTTATTTAGTATTTAATTGGCTGGATGAGTGCCGTATGGTGGATAGGCTAATGAACTACACTCCAGTCAGCTGAATATCAATTACGGCTGAGTAATCATAGACGAAGCCCGGGGCGTCAACAAGTCGATTGTGGACAGCTAGAGGCAAATCGCTGAATTCATCCTGACCTGACATCAAGATTTGCTTTCCTACCTAGCTGAGCGACTATCGTATTTGAGCAGCAGATTCACGATGTCCCAGGGTTCCAGCTGCATCATTACATGGTGGATGCGATACACTAGTCCTGCAAAAGTGTAGCTGAGCTCCGTCGCACCGCTAGGAAGAGTGACGGAGGGCTTATAAGGAGGAAAGACGGAAGGTAAGAGAGGAACTGGGGAGTGGGAGGACAAGAGAGACCTTATAAGCTTCCGTAGGTATTCTTTATTTATGCGACTAATATAGTCACTTGCCGCCCAGGCCACCCACCGAAGACGGCCGTATCGATTGCATGGTGGATATAGCTCACCCTAGTTAGTTTTGGTTCCTACCTCGGCGTCCTGCCTCGATATCCTGCTCCACCAACGTCTCTCTTGTCACCAAGATTTCCTTTGCACTTCTCGGAGTCTGTTTGACAGCCGCGTTCTCGAACTGCCATTCAGTGTCGGCGTTTTTGTGACCGCTACCACCGCCGTGAATCGTAGTGACGCAGTTAGATTGGCCGACTTCACGTTCGTACTCGACAGCACCTTTGTATTCGGTCCGAGAGGGCTTTTGGAGGGCCTCGGTGCTACCCGTGGCCATCTCGCTAGCATGAGAGCGGACGGCCGAGCCGGCTGGCTTGTTGGCATTATGGCCTGCCCCGTACATCTTGTACTCGGAGGGCCGGCCACTCGAGGCTAGACCGGGTATGATCTTGCCAAACAGAGGGCGCAGCGTGGGCAGGGAAGCGCATAGGATGGCGCAGTTAACCTCCACGAGCGACCAGCAAGCCGCTTCTGTGTTGTCCCAGGTTGGGTCTTCGGTGACTGCTGCGACACGAAGCGTAAAGATGCGGACGATGGAGATGATGCAAACACCGCAAAGCCGTTAGCTCCGATCCAAGCTGGCGGAGTGGGTTGGGAAGTTCTGGGAAGTGGGGGGTTGCTTACAAGAATCCGAGGCAGAATATGCCCAAGACGATAATCTTTTGTTGCCTGCGCAGCTTGAGACCATACACCGAAGGCAGTGGGATAAGGAAGATGATAAAGTCGCTAAAGATGTTGACTGCTGAGGAGAAGTACCAGATGGGCAGGGTGGAAAGGCACTTGTCTGCCATCCTGGGGGCGATGGTGGCGAGGGGTACGCAGGCGATGGACAGGATAATCACCTGGACCAAAGACCAGATGGTGACGAAACCGATAAGCCAAAACGAGATCCTTTTGACCAGCGGGCTGCTGAAAATGCGGCGGAATTGTAGAAGAAAAGATATTTTGACAACGTTGCTGGCTAGGTTGTAGGTGAGTATGACGACGAGCAGCGCCTACAGCCAGCATTAGATCGCATCTCCTAAAGCTGGGTAGGGCCAGGTATCCCATTACCTTGAGCTGTTCAATGATGACATCTTGACCCAAGGTCCAGACGTGTCGGCCCAGTCCCCAGTGTGCCTCTACTCCCGTTATCAGTATTCCGTGATTCAGGTGGGTTCGCGTAGGCAATACCGAGGATGGTGCCAATGGCGGCCCCTATTGCTAGGAGCTAGAGGAGCAAGTAATCAGTCACGCCGCCAACTACAGCCCTAAAACAGCCCGGAATAATGATGAAGCAAAAGAAAGGGAAACGTACGTTGGCAGCAAGTATTGTCCAATCATCTGCGCCGGCAGCGCGAAGGATGCACAGGCGCGTATACAGGCGGAGGGAGACCACTATGGAAGCAAGAGCCGCAAAGACCACAGCGACGGCAATGACAGTCGCTTGCTTCGATTCGGCGTCCTGCTGCGGACTGGGAGAGGATGACATTTCTCCAGTCAATCAATACAAGAGAACACGTCGTAAGGCTGCACAAAGTTGAGACTAAACTAGACGGGAGTTGTGGTATTGCAGTGCCAGTTCCTCCTCCGACTTATGTGTTCTCCTTTCCCGGCAACTTCATGTGCGAACACTCGGTGTGCCTGTGCTACTTGACCGGTGCAGATCGTGGCGGAATGTTCCTGGCAGAGCCAATGTTCTGCGAGGACGAAAACATCAGCTCCCGAAACCGTGCACCTGGTTCAGGCGCGCGGATTGGGGGATACCCATGTGATAGGCCGAGCGTTAGTCGATTTTCAGCACTCGCCGTGACGCCATGGCCTCACCACACTCAAAGTCTCAAGCCCTGGGAGCCCACACCGCAGCAGTCACAAACGACCGTACCGCAAATGCTCGCACTTCCCAAATATTTAATCATGAGAAGTTACTATTGGGTGTGTAGCCCTCTTTTGTGCCGTAAATACGGCTGTCACAAGGGATTGCTTTACTTTCTCTCCATGGGGTCACGAAGAGCTGGTCAGAGACGCAGGTCTAGACTGTGAGCGGGGAATCATGCAGGGTAGTTCGACGAAATTGTCTGTGCACCGTGCACCGCTATCGAGCGCTACTCTCGCTAGTTTGGATCCTTGGAGCGCTCCTGGATCTTGGTTGGTGATGCGCACGGTTGAGGGCACACGGTTGATTGGGAGCACAGGGGAAACAGCGCGAGCAGGATTGGGGAATTTGTGCGCAAGGCGAGGCGCAACCCACAGTGCCCTATGACGCCGCTCTCGCTGGACAGAGTGGTCATTAGTTGCAGAATCTGAGTAATTTACTCCCAAATTGATAACCGTAGGCTTGCAGACTCCAGAGCTGGGCTGTAAGAAGCTGCATAACCATGTCTAAGCGTTAGTATTCCAGCTGTGCGCCTTTGCGGTCCATGATCGGCCCATTTACGCGGTAACGGTGCAATGAGACGTGCTGCAGTGGTGCATCCAAGTACCGGCAGCCCACATCCCGCTGCCAAAAACCTCTCCCTTGCGCTCAGACGTCAGCCAAGGATTGCTCGAATCGCGGAGGTGCCAGGCTGATGCACATGTCTTCATTTATCGCCACATGCAGGTGGCTCTTCTTGGAAGAGAGCGTCAGTTAGGTTCCAGTATAGCAAGGATGGTCGCCTGCTCCGGCGCTTCTCCACATTCCCCGATAAATGACTTGGGCGTGACTCTTCTTCTGGGGTTGGATCTGTTTGATAACCTTGATAAAATAAACGCTTCCAAGACTTAAACGGTTCGGATTTGGCAATAGTTATCTCAAGTGAACGAGGACTAACTTTGCAGCAGTTCACCACCCATTCTGTGAAATTAACTTTCCAGTGTTTTCCCTATGTCTGTATCGCTTACCTTTTTATCTGCTCTAGGTACCCAAGAATGGACCCAATGCACTGCTAGCAACGTACTAGTCGACATTTTCGATTCCCCGAATGCAATATTTGGGCTAGGCTATTCCTCTTACGGCGTTTCACAAGATCACGCAGGCTCCCTCACCTCCATCTTCACACCCTCATCGTTAGAATCTCCATCCTTGGTTCCGGATGCACTGTCAGAGGAACTTTCATCATCGGCATCAGCCCCGCTGTCAACACTGCTCGTTTGGTCGTCGCTTTCTCCCTCTTCACTCAATTCTGCCTTCGAGCTGCCGTCCGTCTCCGAGCTCCCTTCCTCATCAGTATTCTCGCTTTCGACCTCATCCTCCGTTGCCGTAAAATAGTTTCTTCCGCATCTTTCTCCTCGCTTTGCCGTAACGTCGAGTTTGAGTCTCGTGGCATCTACGAACTCCTCGAACGTGGAATACTACAAAGGACGCAAGTCCAGCGCAACATCCCAAGACAAGTCCTTATCAACGCTACCGGGGTGCTTGGTGATCGGCCCTAGCTTTGCCGCTGCAGCCCAATACGTCCTCCCCTCTACCTCGGCTATCGTCTGGTATAGCCGTTCACTAGACCCACGGCGCATGACGTTACAACCAGCCTTACCTACAGAAATAAACCCTTAGCCTTATTTGCGATCTCTGTCGTCAGCGCCGCCGCTTCTTCGTTGTTCTTCATCAGCTGACGTTCGATGTACAATCGGATGTCTTTCTCGGTAAAATCTTGCATCTTGAGATTTGGCTTTTTGACGAATGTATTCACGAAGCGGTATGGGGCCGACTCGAAAGGCAAACTTTTATTCCCCTCTGGCGGATAAGCTCTTTAAACCGGCTGGCGATGTCTATATCGCTACTTTGACCACCTCCATCGCCGTCGTATTCGTCGAGACCGTCGATGAAAAGACAGATCTTCGTTCCCGAGGCCTTCGAAACTAAAATCAGGGACTGCCAGGCTTCATCAAGTCGGGGTAGGGTCCAGAAGTGAGACCACTCAAACTGCTCCGGCAGGAGCGCCTTTTCCAAGACTTTGGGGACGAGCTACCGGCAATTGCGAAGCAGCTTGTAGAGGATCGATCGGAGGAGCCCTTCTAGTGACCTTTGCAGCTGGCCACCGCTGCGCCAAAAGAAGAGGTCGGCAATGATTGGCTTTTCCCCCTGCGCCCAGGTCTTGAGGTGTTTTCTAGTGATATGATGACGTGCCACGTGCTTTATGAGGGTAGACTTTTTAGAGCTAACTTTGCCAGTAATCCTACAACGGTGCCCTAGGCTGTCAGTTCCAAAAGCTATGTGCCTTCAGCAATGAAGGATAAAAGCCAGATATGGGGTGGGTTCACGTTACCAATAGATTCCCTCATACTTGGCGAGCCACTCTTTGAAGCCTGTGTCCAGCCCGCCAGGGCTAGATGAGTCCCCAAAAATCCAGTCGTAAAGTGTCCGGTTCAGCTTCCTCGACGCTAGCCTCCCCGGTGCCTTTGTCGTTTGAGCTGTGATAGGTAAAGTTTGCAGGTTTGTTTGTTAGGTCAAAGCGGTTGCCAAAAATCATGCCCCCTTCCCCAAGGTCCTTAGCATAGGAGTAGCAGATAGGACGTGGGCCGGAGCCGAAACACAGTACCAATTTCTTATCACATCTTTGCGGACACGCCACCAACATGATGTTAAAGTGGTCAGTTCGCTTATATGGTCAGCTCGCATATAAAATACGTTAATATACCAGTCAAACGCAGCCATGCACGGCAAACCCTGGCGCGCGCGATGTCATTCTTTGACCATATGTGTCGGCTTTGTGAGCACCAAATTTCCCCCACCGCCAACTGGTTAATTATTGAGATCAATATCGCCGTCGTTTGCGCCTGCTTGACGGCACTGAAGCCTCTTTCTAAAAACTCCAAAAGCCTCCCCGTGGAGCCTTAATAGCAGTAGCTGTGCAGGCCGACCCGAGACTCTCGGATCTTCGCCGCTTGGGACTTTTTCAGGGCCGTGTTTTGCTCTCCTGGGAAACACAACAGCTGGGGAATCAAATGGCGATACAACAGCTGCCGATTGGAGGCTGTTGGCGGAAAGGACAGTTTCAACGGCGGAGACATGGACGGCAAGTTCAAGGTGGTCACGACGAGCGAGTTGAATGACACTGAGAAGGCTACAGTACCACGAACGACAAAAGTCGGGACCTAAAAAGACTCGGGCGTTCTACTACTATTATAGCATAGCTAATAAAACTGATGCGACTGCCCTTCTAACTCAATTCCAGTCACCAATGATGATATCGGCAGCCTTTTGCGTTCCTGTTAGCGCATGTCACTCGTCGAATAGTCTCGATCACTCACCTTCTCCGCGACTGCGTACGCAGTGGCGCTTAGATGGGCCGCCGGAAGGAACGGCATGATGCTCATATCAACCACTCTCAGCCCCTTCGCGCCATGAACCTTGAGGTCCGGGCCGATAACGCCACCCTTGGGCTTGGGCATCATAGCAGCCGTGCAGCAAGGGTGGAAAAAGGAAAGATAATTCTGCTCCTTGACGTAGTTGCGCAGGGCTTGGTCGTTTGCGGCCACTGTGGGACCCGGTCCGATTTCTGTCGCTCCGTGTTGCCGCATGGTTGGCGTGTCGAGGAGCCCGCGAAGGAACCGGAGCTGGGCAAGGTGCATGTCAAAGTCAACGGGGTTGGATCCGGCACGGTAATCGAGAAGAGGCTGCGCCAGGTGGTCCGTAAGATTGAGACGAACTGTTCCGCGGCTAAGCGGATGGAGCAGGAACGACCAGGCCCTTCCCGGCGGCTCCGACGAGGCCCACGGTGTTTCCAAATTCGGTGACTCGGGGTTCTCGAGCAGCTCAGCCAAGACGAGGAGTTGCTGCTTGTAGCCGGCGATCATGTCCTTGTTGGATCGTACATCCGGAGGAAGGTATGAAGCGGCGGTACCGTCGGTAGCCATACGGCGGATTTTTTGCGTTATATCCTTGTACTGAGCGGTGACATGCGGAAGGGAAACGTAAATGGCGTTGTTGCCACCTGCCAATGTATATGGGCCCTCGGCTGTAGGTCGGTCGAAAGCCGCTGTTGCCTCGGCCTTGAAGGTGGCGTTTCTTGCCATTTCCGATGGCAAGGGGAAGTACTCGTACGGCTGGCTGTAGTTCCACGTGACGGGAGGGCCGGAGTGATCTTGAAGGTTGGAACCCACGCCAGGAAGATCCAGAACTACAGGAATTCCCGCATTGTTGAGGAATGATGACGGCCCGATGCCGCTCCTCTGCAGCACGGTGGGCGTATGGAGTGCGCCCGCTGCGATAATAACCTCCCTCGATGCCGTGACGTTGAACAACTGGTTGTCGACCAATGACCGAACCTCAACCAACGGCGGACCCGACTTTGGACCATTTGGATACAACACCCTGACGACCTGGTGCTTGACCAGAAGATCGTAGTTGACCCTTGGCTGCACGTCGGCGTAATGCCCTAGCCCAGCGTGGGACCGTCGTCCCGTCACAGGGTGTTGCGAAGCGGGAACCCAGCAGATTCCCTCTTTATCACCGCCGGCGCATTCCTTAGCGGGCCGGATGTTCATTTCCCTCCACGCGTTTCCAAGAACGGCCACATCGGCCCACTGGAAAGGCGGAAAGCTTGAGTAAATAGGACCGGCACCTCCGTAAGCCGACATATCCCATGTGTAGTTGTACCGTTGGGCGATGGCCGACGGAGGCTCGGTAAAAGTGACGGCTTTTTTGAGGTAGGGAAATATGCTGTCCCAATTCCAGCCCGATCCGGCAACCTCGGCCCACGCATCGTGATCGAGGCGAGAGCCGCGATCAAAGAACATGCCGTTCACCGCGCTGCTGCCACCAACCACCTGGCCAACCTGCACGGAGGCGGTTCTGTTGGCCATTTCCGTATTGGGCAGAGAGAGGAAATTCCATGTCGGTGCGGCATCCGGGTGTGGGGTAATCCAATTCGTCGGCGGATCAAAGAGGCCCGGGGCAAAGTGGACATCGCCATACTCGATCACGAGCACGTTTTCTGGCATAGTTAGCATCATGATCCAATCGGAAGAGGGTTTAGGAGTCACCAACTTGAAGGCATTGCACCGGTCAGCCGGTTGGCCACGGTAAGCCCGCTGGTACCTCCACCAACGACAACAAAGTCATAGCTATTCCGAAGCTGCGAGACTTGGCGCTTCAGATTCGCGCTTGGAACGGCCGTTGCGCTTGCCAGAGCGGCGAGCGACACGAGAGTGATTCCGAACAGACGCATTTTCGATAACGGCCTCTGGGCTGCACTTGAAGACCAAATGTCTTCGGCGGATGAGCCAGCTTTTAAACCCGTCGCATGAGGGATGCTTCCCTCCCTGGATCGCAGAGCTCCGTTTTGGTCTAGGCCGCGGGGTAGGTGGAGGGATGGTGATGAGGACAGGGTTTGTACATTGGAATATTGCATAGGATTGCATGGCCGGGATGCAACCCTGGTTTGCCCTTGCTTGTGCCTAGGGAGCTCAGCTGGGCGCAGCTGCACAGCCAATCCAAGCCCAGTTCTGGGTTGCTTCGTCAATGCAGTCTTTGACGGAGGCTTTTCGCCTCTCCTGGATATGATCAGCCTGCTCGGCCTTGATATGCGCGACAAGAAGTCCGTGAGCGGGAGTGCATCGCGGGCGTTGTTTGGTGTGTATCATTCGTCGCCCCGCTTAGAGGCATAGATGTTGTGTCAGAAACACTGCACAATAGATTTGTGGGATTTGAAGGGGTTGCTGGTAGTGCCAACATCCATTCAGCTCCGCTGACTAGATGGCCAGGGCCCCTGAACCTCCAGCCTTTCTGACAGATGAGGAGATGTAATAAGGATCCATGTGTCACACAGATTGACTCACACATTCCCTTTCCAACTAAGAGCGCCACGATTCTGGGCAATGGCGTATTGTTCTTCGGATTTGTCATCTCAGACGCAAATCATCACATGAACACATTATCTTCTCAAATTGTCAACTATTTGTCATTGATCTAGGTACTAGAGGGAGCTGGCGCCCTGCCCCCGCTGCCAAGCTACCACGAGATAAAAAGGCCTCGGGTCTGCAAGCCTTTTATATTCTAGCATCGATTTTTACACACTCTCTTTTCACGTATGGAATGCCTGGTTTTGAGAAATTGAAGCCCCTATAGTGAATGGTGACAGGCCTTCTTTCGCAAGCCGAATCCACTGCGCGAATCTGGCTGTTTGAACCTCTGCAATGCAACCGAGCCGATCCGACCGTTACGACAGTTCCGAGCTTTATCTGTGGAGCAAATTCACTGCGCAAGACTTCAGCATCCGGCCATGGCCCCTGGCCTACAATCCTTCGGATCCAGGGGGTCCAGTCAATCAGAGGCTCGGATCGTCCGGCTTACACTCGGGGGTAGGCATAATGGTCAGTTGTGGGTGTTGGTTGGCTTTTGCCCCCTACTGCTGCTTTAATAGGTCTTACAATTAGGCTTGGGTCTTATTTAAGTAAATCAGTTATAACTTACCCGAGCTTACCCTAGCTTAACCTAACTTAAGATTACGAACGAAAAAGAAAATTTTTTGTGCCCAGATTCGTCGCAGATACCAGGCTGTTTTTCAACCCCCTTTTAGTGCAACTTCCCACAATTTACAACTTGTTAGGCCGTCTGAATTGCAGCCCTCCAGGGGGGCAACACCGCACAGGGTGAGAGTATGTGCTCCATTGAGAGAACTATCAAGTACCTCGACGAAATTTCAGTCTGAATCGCCAGCCATTGATTTGGGCTGAATTCGTAGTAGAATATATAGGCGTTTGTGTAAGCTACAGCTCGGAGTCTCCTTCCAGCCTACTGAATTTGCTTCATCACAGCCTCCATGTCTGTCATGTCCCAAACATCGGCGTATTTGCCGTCAACAAGATGATACAGCGTGAACTGGGTTGTTGCAACCTTTCGGCCTGTCGGTGCAACGCCCTGGAAGATGCCCAGGTGCGTGCCCGATACGCGGAAGTGCAGCGACAAGTAATCGCCATCGATTGCGAAGTGGCGGATCTCCCATTTCCAGTCCGGGAAGCCTTCCACAAGTGGCTTGAACTGCGCGGTAACTTTCGGGGTAGGCCAGGGCTCGTCGTTGATGTTGATGGTTGGTGTTGTGTAGAACTGCTCCATGGCCTCAAAGTTGTGCGCATTGCAGTGGTCAATGTAGGACTGGTAGAGCAGACGGCGCTCGTCGTCGGCAGCTGTTTCGGGGAAGACGGAGGGCGCCTGCTGGGATGCCATGGCTGCTGCCGCCGGTGTTGTCACTGTTGGCGACTGTCGGAAGACGATGTGTTTTGGGCGTATCGGCTGGGCTGTGCAGCCGAGGGTGTTGCAGAGATTCAGATGTCGGCTGGCAATGCGTCTCCTCTTAAACCACGGCACAGGTGATAACTTGACCAGTGCATCAGGAGACGGCACGCACTCACAAAGTCATACTTATGTGATGCTGAGCGAGGGTTGGTCAGCGACACTACCCCTCCTTCACATCCCGGCGAGTCGCTTGTGAGGATGCAGCTCGCATCAAGCAGATGAATGGCGCTGACTCAGCTCCCTTACCGTCCCGCTGTTCTCGACTCTGGGCGCCGACAACAACACCCGCGTACATGGGATGGTTCAAGACCGCGCGTAGAAGGCATCTTTCCTTTCACTTACGGTCCTAGTCGCATTAGAAGGAGAGCCCTGCCGTAGCCCAGATGCAACCAAGGAGCAGGAGTGGAGTAACGCGGCGCGCCAAGGAGGGCGGGGCGCTAAACTCCAAAAGTTGGTCTCTCTCCTCCATCAACACATCGGAGCTAGAACCACTTGATCCGTGGATTTGTAAGCACTTAGCAAAGGCGTTGCAAACTTTAGTCGTATGAAATAAACTGCCCGGCCATTTTTCTGACAAAGCAAATCATATCTAGGGTCTAGATTTGTTTTATTTGCTTCGTGCCGGCCGCTGGCCATGTGAGCTGAAGCTGAGCCTGATTTCAGTCTGACAATTTTCAGACGGGATCCTCTTCTTTTCAGTCTGAGACTACCTGGGTATTTTCGGGTTGAAGTCTTCCCCCCTCACCTGTGCTAATTCAGGCAACCCCATAGCGGTAGTTATCCGTACAAATCTCGTCGCCCTGGATGTTGTAATTTACCACGCCAGTTATTATTGACAGTTGCCTGTCTTTTCACAGTGTCTCAAAATGGGTGAACCTGTGACATGATGGCGCCTTGGAGCACGAAAAGCAACAACCGTCGTCTTTGGTAGTACACCCACCCTATCCCAATCTGGCCAGGCATGCAATCACTGCAATTTCAGCCCTCGCGGAGGGGATATGCAGCCAATGCAGCCAATCAAGGTGCTCAACTGTTAGAAAAATGCAACCCGAGTTGCGCTAGTGTGACTGGATCGAGAGGCGAGGGTATGTCTAGCTCATATGATTGTTGCACAGCTGTCTCGTTGTGATGAGCAACAAGAACAGCCAGGTGGTGATACCAACCCACCTTATCTACATGGGAGTACAGAATGGGTCAGGTGACCAGGTACACACATGCCATCCCAACCTGTGTCCGTTTGCAACATTTCAGCAGTCACGCTTAGCAAATGGTGTGGGACACATGGTGTGTCGGTGTCAAAGTGGAGTCCTGATTTCTCTACCCCTGAGTCATTTTCTATCTGTCCATCATCCAACTCAGCCACCAGCGACTATCAAGCTTCAACCATCCGGCCAGTTGCAAAAATCTGTAGGTAACTTGCAGCTCGAGTTTGTGAAACCTGCGCATTTGGAGCAATTGGCGTGCTCGTCCACCACTGAGGGATCTGTTTGTCGCTTGATACTCCCACAACTACCAAATCCCTCATAGGTATTGGTGGCTACTTTCTTGCAGAGCTCTTGGCGAATGTCGATGGCCAATAAATGGAAGTTGCGGCAAAGATATCTGGTGGTTGTCTCGCAGCACATCGTTTCAAGCAGCAACGGGAGACAATGTGCACTCATAGGTGCGAGGTTAGGGATGTTGAGTGGCTGTGGCGCTGCAAGAAGCAGTGGATGGTATTGATGGCTGCTGGGATGTAGAGATATGCATTGCCTGTAATTAATATGAATGGTTGTAATGTTTGCAGGAAGTCCAGGGTTTCTGAGGGTCGGCCGCATTTGAAAGTGTGCTTGCGAGCAGATAGTTTACATTGAATAATGAGCGAGATTGCGGGCTAGTCTCAACTCAGTATAAATACTTAGTTCCCAGGTACTCATTTGCCGCTGCATGATGGGCTGGGAAATTAACGTGTAGACGGGCTGTCACAGAGCATAGCTCACAACATTCGAATACTGCGACGCGGCGATGACGCATTCCAGCTTCAGGTACGTTAACAACTCACGCCCACATTCAGCGTTCAGATGAACGTTTGATTCAGTCCTTAAAGCAGCATGACCTGCTGTTGGCATATTCTCACATCAGATGGCCCCAATCCTATCGCAGCCTTCTCAGAGAAGATCAAATTCTGACTAAGACTAGTTACAATATTATTTACCTGGTATATAACCGCAAGCCTCAGCCAAGTTCTCCCATTCCATAGTCCTTAGCAAATTTACCGATAACCCTACCTAACCCTCGACCAACCAAACCATCTAAGACTTCCCCGGGACTCCCAGCCCAGCATTACTGGCATCCCAATATGCCATAAACTCCTTCCTACCCACTGTTAGCAACAAATCCCAAACTCACCACACCAAAAATAGACGCAGGAAAACTCACCCAGTATCACTACACCACCCGTAACAAAAAGCCACCTCCCTCCCCACCTCCGCCCACCTAAACCTCTCCATCTCATCCTTCAACGATGTCGGAGACCCACACATCTTCCTCGTACACGTATGCCTCTCCGATGTCTGGTGCCCACACACATGCACCTGCGTCGTCGCCCCCTGGTCTTTCACTAACTGCGTCGAGATCACATTGCTTCCCCATATTGATGTCTTCTGGAACTGCCCCCCTTTTATGACCTGGTCGTCCTTGAACGAGGAGCTCCAAACTGTAGAAATGGTGAGGCAGTTGAGGTAGAGATGGTTCGCAAGCCAGTGTGTGAGCTTTGGGATCTGGAAGAATTGCGCGTCGGCGAGGAGGGAGGCGTAGAGAGCGTAGTTGTGGCCGGTTTTGGGGGAGTGGGAGAGGGGGAAGACGCCGCGGCGGAGGTAGGCGAGGATGTGGGGGAAGGTGGAGGGGGAGGAGTCGATGAAGAGGGTGCTGGAGGGGGAGAGGTGCGATTTCCAGTCGCTGCCATTGTGGAAGAGGGATTGGAAGTAGTGGCTCCGGGAGGTGAGGGTTGGGATGGTGGTGGTGAAGGCTTGGCCGCTTACGTTGAGGGTGATTGGCTCGGCGGGGGGGATGGGGTGGTGTTGGCTGTAGCCGGGGAGCGCACTGGGGATGGGGACGGTGATGTTCATGGCGTGGGTGTCAGGGGCTGGGTGGGTTGCGATCTCGGCTTTGTGGTTGAGAAAGAGCTGAACGTGAGCAAGGGGTGTGATTTCTCTGGGGAGAATCGTTCGTCTCTTAAAGAAATGTGCCTGTAAGGATGGGGTGGCTGTGCTCCAAGTGCGCCACGAAAGTCCGAGGCCGGGTCGTGTGATCGGACTGTCCAGCGCGTTCCGAGTGCCCGCAATCTCACAGGAACTTGGCCCCAAGATCTAGAACGAACTTCAGATCCTGGGCATGAGTCAGCTCCAATGGCCCTCATGAGTGGATGCCCAGCACTTGGAACATACCTGAAGCCTTTCACTGACATCATCAGTCGATGCATGGTTATGAAGCGAGATCTTTGCGAGTCTGCGCTTCCGGTGCTGCCGTTCAACGATTGTCTTGCAGACAGGAGTTAGTCCTACAGTCTGGTTAAGGTAGAGAATTGAAAGAGGCGATTTACCTGCTCGACTGAGTTCTGGGTAATATACCGCACGACTGTCACTGTCTTAGTCTGACCCATACGATGCGCCCTTGCAATGGCTTGGTCCTCAATACTTGGGTTCCACTGCGGCTCGACGATGTGAACACGAGTGGTCGCTGTCAATGTGAGACTGGGGAGTGTTAGTTTGCATCAGCGTCAGGAATTGTGGGTGTCCTACCCCACTGAGCCAATCTCGAGCGACATGATGAGAACCTTGACTTCAGGATCGGTCTGGAACCGACTGAGATAATTGTGCCGGCAAGTGCCAGTGACCCTGCCATTGATCTGGACATATTTAATTCCTTTGCTGTCGAGTTTGGCCGCAAGTGAGTCCAGCGTTCGTCGCCAGGATGCAAAGTCCAGACTGCAGACGGATGTCAAGTCCAATAACATGTATGCGTGGACGGGATGCTTGCCTCCTTGAGTTATCCAGGTGTTTTTCAAAATTTTCAACAACCGCATTGAGCTTTGATGATTGGTTCATGTGGAACGTTTCACTGAGGGTACGGAGCTTATGGGAGCAGCGGAAGTGCAGTTGCAAAGTGACTTGATTAGGTAGAAAGGGTGGGAGCGAAGCTCCCAGACTAAATACAAAAGAGAGCTCCCTGTGTGTGAGGAGAGCACATGACGAAAGGCTCCTGCGCTCCAGCCTAGCCTGGAGCGGTAAGGCGCCTGCGCGCCTGAGCGCCAAGAACTGCCGCTGCAGTTCGACAGTTCAACTCAGCGGTGTCACCCTCGATGTTGGCGGGTGAAGGCGAAAGTAAGGGCACATCAAGCCTAGAGAACGAGCGGACCTTGACGGTTCTAAATCCACATAAGCTATGGCTTGTGCGAAAACGCGTCGGGGCGATCCCGAGTTAGGGGCTGTTGGTCACCGACGGCGGGGATTGTCTGACGCCACTACTTAATAAGTAACCGGCGCGGAGATAGAGACGACTTGGTATACTGCATCGACTGCAAGGGTTAATGGAAAGTAGAAGGCATGGTGGTTGGCTAGGTCGAAGGGTGTTTGAAGCACGGCGGCTCTAGCGGTTGCGTGTACTTTTCAGCACGGATGCGTTTCGATCGTGGCGGTTGGAACCTCTCTGCACCTACACCGCAGAAGTAAATGTCTAGGACGAAATCATCGTCATCATCGAAGTGTCGGCTCCATTGCCAATGCCCGGAAAGAGGAAGATCTCGGCCTCTATAACTGTGGAAACTGACCACGGGGGAATGTTACCAATACACGAGATTGCCCCTCCAATCCCAACAAACCTGCTGGCATCTTTTCTTCTTCGTCGGAGGAAAGCTGGAAGAGCGGACGACGCCGTAAGTACTGGAGCGTTTAGCCTTCAGCTTCCCCACCCCATGGGCACCAGAGCTCTTCAAAGCTTGGTGCCTAAACTTTGGACAAGGCGCCAGGCAAAGGAACGCGTTGTGGCATAAGTACGCGGGAAAGAAGTAATTGCAATCGTGGTGCGATAAGAGAAAGGTGGATTCTGGGTGGGGAATCGTCAAACTGGTGCTCTGTTGCCCTTGGTTTTCCACCCAACCCCGCCTCCAGCCTTCCGACCTTGTTCCATCGGCGCACCCACATTTGCAGTCTTTGAACTCCAAAATATCGGCGCAGCTCAATCATTCCAAAATGGTTAGTTTCTTTATCTCGGCTTTGATGGCCATGCGGCACGCGGCACGCAGCCACGCTGACGGTGGAGCGCCACAGGACTTTGCGTCGTACGTTCGCTCACTGACAGGCACAACACAGATTCTTCACGATCGCGGAGTCTCTGCCGAGGCCTTGGGAGACCTGAGCCCTACCCAGGAAATGGATATAGTTCCCAAACCCCAGCGCCTTCGACACGTCATAGCAACTCTCCATTATCTCCTTGCATTAACCCCCAAGCCCAGGACTACCACTTCGTCGTCGACCCCATCGACCACCATCATATCGTTCGCGAAGGCTTTCCGCAACTCGCTCATCTGAAGCAGCTACTCCCCTGTGGCATCTCTGTCGTATGTACAACCAATCTCGCCCTCGCGCTTACTGCTTCACTCCAAGGCTCTGACTAACGCTCGGGGGACTTTGCAGCACTTTAACCCGGACACCGGTGAGATGACGGTTGAAAACGTCGCCGAGGAGCTCTCGATGCGAGCCAAGAGTATCGTGGTCAACTCGATCAAGGCCGCCATCGCCGGAATGCCTGGACTCAGCCTACACTATACCCTCTCGGATCGTGGCAGGTCCGACCAGATGGCTCAGTGCCTCGCAGTAATCGAGCGTGACGGGAAGCCGCATACCATGATCCTGTATGCCATCCGGGCCTCAGGCTACCATAACACCGGCAAGCCCATGACCTCAATTTTGCACCACGTTATGCGCAGCTACGACACAATCCAAACCATTGCCCGTCTGGAGTTTGGCGGCCTGGACGGCAAAGAACATAAGGGTGACCGCGACGTCGAGGAGCGCGTCAACCGCGTTGCTGGCAAGTCGCAAGTCGTAGTTTGGAATCGCCATGGTCGCAAGTTCGCCAAGTCCTCATCAGAGCAGCTGCTCCAAAGCGGAGAGCTGCGTCTTCGCCTACCTGGCAAAGATGCGAAGGAATACAAACCCGAGGCCGTTATCAAGTTCTCCGAGATCCTCCATGAGGTTCGCGAGGTGGCTAGCAGCAGCCGTTCCCTCACCGGCAAGCCCACTCCCGACGATGTCGACCCTCTTCAGGCTTCCGTGGTCCCGCTGCACAATTTCGCGTTCGGCTCCGCAGCCCGCGCCGTACAGCTTCTCAGTCTCGGTCTCCGCCGTGGCAACATGAAATCGGCCCACCAGCTCCCATCAGCGCCCGGCAACCCC
>Ga0247760_1001762_pt1 | contig 18796 bp, 15 predicted proteins | sample UWRJL171409R4_FD_179936 | JGI IMG/M metagenome (GOLD analysis project Ga0247760, IMG submission 179936) | Plant litter microbial communities from Arlington Agricultural Research Station in Wisconsin, United States - UWRJ-L171-409R-4 | ecosystem: Environmental > Terrestrial > Plant litter >... | reverse complement strand
CCCCCCCAGTAGCAAGCCACTTATTCGGCCGCACCCCTTTCCTCAAAACTCCCAGTTTACCAAGGTACACCACCTCCCGTATGGACTTCCACCGCCCCGTAAGGAAATGGATAACCTCCCCTGAGATATCCCCCCAGAATGCGGGGCGGAAACCAAGGTATGCCACCCGTCTGCCTGAGATGGGAGAGGTAGTGATGACCCATTGGAAGGGGCCGGTGCCGGACCATGATGAGTCTGAAGTGAGGGAGGGGAGGTGCCAGACCTGGCCGAGTATAACGGTATGGACACCCCCTCCAGGAAATTCTGATAGATTGGTCTGGGACTGCAGAGCGAGGTGGGTGTCTGATGGGGAGGTCGGGAGATACACCACTCTGTTCGCGGGGGTCAAGTCCAGCTCGGGTTGCATGACAGAGAGGAGAGAGAGGTAGGTGGCTATAATCTCCGCATAATGCGACAAATGATCCATCCCCGGGAAGCACTCGATATGCAAGGTGTCAGTATTGGTGTCGTGCCGTGCGGTCGGGCGCTCCCAGTTGAAAGGCTTGTCGGTTTTCTCTAGGTTGAAGGCAACGGAGGAAGGTGAGTAGCGGGCGTAGGAGCCGATGATGAGGATGCGCGAGTAGGGCCGGGCGAGGACAAGTTGGTGGACTTTTATGGCGAGATAGCGCGCGAGGGAGGCGCCCATGGTGTGGTTTGAGGGGGTGGCGGTGGCGAGGGGATGGATGTGGTGAGCGAAGTCCTCTTCATTGTTGACTGGAGGCGGTGTTGCGGAGAGGGGAGGGCTTGGGATGCCGTTTGAGTTGGGGATTGCGAGGGGGGATTCGAGTGTCTGGGAGAGGGTGGGGTTTTCGAAAAGTGAGCCCATCGTGACGACCGTAGGGAGTTGTGCGCTGTGAATATTTGCTAAGCTGTGGCACTGCTTTTTGCAGAAATATCTCCTCTGTCTGGGCAGGGACTTGACTTATACCCAGGTCCTACCCCGCTTCGGACCTTCTTGTCCTCCGCCTTTCAACTCCTAGAGAAAGAAGCGTTACAACCTAACGCGCGTATATGTACATGAATATACGACATTCCAGACCAGTAGGATCCCGCAGCATAGTGGCCGCTCATGCATCCGCGCGAGCGGGCCGTATATCGAATACAGTAGCTGCATTTCCAAGGCACGGTACCCAAGCCAAGGTAGCTCAGCTCCGCCCTTTGATAGCCCCTCCCGATTTCATTGGCCCAAAAACACCCCGAAGTAACGCTACTATGCGCATTCCCTGCGCACCACCCCTGAAGCGAGATCCAGCAGGAATACTGCGCAGCAGTGCATGGCTATAAAGGGAAGAGAAGAGCCGCTTTTCCTTGTCTCGAGTGCGTTTAGAATTGTAAACAGCGCATACCTTTGCTCCTTACCTAGTGCACAGACCCATACCGGCAGAGCATTCCAGGATTGGTATCATGGCCGGTAGCTCGAATCCCCGCGTTGCCGTTATCGCAATCATTGACGACGGAAAAGGGCGAGTTGTGGCGGGACGTCGAATTGGTCCGCTCGGAGGAGGTACGTGACCTGGCCCCTATCCCGAAACTTACCTACCTACCTACCGTACCTTGGGTATATTCTGCGCTAACTAACACATTCACTCAGGAACGTGGACCTTCCCCGGCGGCCATCTCGATTTCGGCGAGAGCATATTCGGCTGCGCCGAGCGAGAGACGCTCGAAGAGAGCGGACTCGTCGTACGAGGTGTCAAGGTGGTGGGTGTGACGAACGACTTTTTTGTGGAAAACAATCTGCATTATATCACGGTGTGGGCAAGATGTGAGAGGGTAGACAAGGAGCAGCAGCCGGAGGTAAGGTGGAATTTCTTTGGTCGATATGGTGTTTAATTCTGTCATGAGTTGCTTGTTGCCTGCTTCTAGGATGTCGTCGGCTGACATTATGACCTATTACAAGCGCATGGAACCTAATAAGTGCGAGGGGTGGAGTTGGAGGACGTGGGGAGAGCTGGAAAGTATGGCTGCAAATCAGGAGCGGTTGAAAGAGTTGTTTGTTCCGTTGTATAACTTGGTGAAGGAATTTCCAGAACTTGGGAAAGAGATCAAGGATCAGGAAGCAGCTCATGGGTTGAACGGCGTTTGAGCTGTATTTTCTAATTCAATTTTAGACCATTTCTGTTTTTTATTACTGTGTCAGAGTGGAGTCGAAAGAGCAGGACGGTTGAGTGCTTCCACTGACAGCTCCTGATGCATCAATTTCCAACAAAGCTCATTACCTATCGCTCCAGCAGAGTGAGTCGGTAGCTCAGGAGAGTCAAGTGTATCCACTACCACCTCCTGAGACCTAAACTTACCGGGAATGAAGTGTCCCATCCGGAATGCCACACTGTCAGTGCTGATGTTGACTGGATTCATGCTTGAAGCCTCAAGAGTGGGCTCACAAGAAACTTACCCTTTCCCCGGAACATTCAAAATGGCATCACGAAGACCAGACCTGGACAAGAATGACGTCTCGGCCAAAGGTGCATCAGATACCACATCTCCACGCCAGTCACCCTCCCATCCTCCGGAGCACCCCCAAAGTTCCTAACCTCCATAATCGTCGGCTGCAAACAAAATCTCCCTCTCCCCAACTTCCTCCCCCCCTCAGCTATTTCCACATCATCCCTTACCCCATCCAAATTTATCCCCTCCAACCCCAGCCCCAAACCCTCAGCGCCCTCCACCCATTCGGCTCCCCCAAATCCACCCTCTTCAGTCCATTCGCCAACATAAATTGCACCAACCCCACCAACCCATCCACAACCCTCCCCAAGTCCCTCACCACCACCAAATCATCCACCATCCGATGATACTCCCACGACCTCGCCGGAGTGATAGGGTAGTCATTATGGAATCTTACAAACTGCCACGCAAACAGGACAATCTTCAGCATCTCGTCGATGTGGTTGGAGGGCGGGGATGGTTATACTGTGTGTAAGTGGGGAGGGACGCATCACAGACAGCTTCTTGCATCTGCCGGATTCGCTCCTGGAAGGTGCGGAATGAGGGGGAGGAGTCTACGTCGGTTGGGAAGCGGGGGCGGAGAAGGCTGGCGATGCTGTATTGGGAGTGTTGGATGGTTGTCGTGATGGTGGTGAGCATTACCTCTGGGAGGGAAGGGGAGTTGCGGCGGGCGAGGCGGCAGAGTCGTCACATAGAAAGACCTTGTCAACTCAAAGACACGGAGCACGAAGGCTCCGGCTGAAAGATATCTTTCCCTACTACAGCTCGCAAAATGTCTTTTCATAGTCAAAGAAGACCGTCGGGTCGAGTGTTGTAAGCCTTATAGCATCTCGTGGGGCGTGCTCGCATTTCTAATGGTACTTTCCAAGGCAAGAAAAAGCGACATCAATGCAACAAACCAGGTCTTGCTGGTTTAGTATTGAGTGTATGGGGTTCCTCTCACAGAATCTCGCTCTTTATTTTAGCCGAAGTCTTTATCGCTGAGAACAATCTCAAGGTGCGGAATAAATCTTATTGTTGCGACAGGTCGAACAATGTCTTCCGGTTTTGGCCCTTTTGTTCGGATGAACGAGGCTCCCAACGAAGGGGAACGAAACAAGCACAACCACCGACACAAAGAAGCCACCTCGGCCAATAGGCTCACATCTGCTCCAACACGTTACGAGGACAGTCACCCCCGTTGACATTGAGTGATTTCAATAGGGACCGTGATATAGGAGGCTTGGAGCAGGCCCTCAGCCATTTCAGCAGCCCGATCACCTCTGTGACCACCGCCGCCATCACGGCCAGTGGGGCACCGCTCTTTCCAAATTTGGGCTTTTTCTTCAAACGAAATGAAACTTTTCACCGCCTGCCTGCCTTTCTGAAAAATCACATCCTTCAAATTGCTCCCCCACCACTGCTTCTTCCCTTCAACTAGACATTCACCTTTTCCTCACCACCAACAACAGTTGTGAAGATCGCTCTTCTCTCCAGAAACTGATCGCGCATCTTTACCCCCAACGCGATCAACATAGACAATTTGACGTACATTCCCATCGACCCCGAAGGAGCCGATAATCATTGCCTCCACTCTCACTCCGACGCCAGCGAACGGGATCATCACATTCTCAGCACAATTCAGTTCAACCCCAAGGTCTTCACGATGGAAGAGGCCAAAATCATTTCAGAACTTCAATCCCTCATCGGACGACTGGTGGCGATCAAGACCATGGACAAGGACCAGATGTTCGACTCGGCAAGTGAAGCCAGCCAAGCATCAACGGGAGAGATCCTGGAACAGGTGCCGCCCAGCTCCACCCCGCTCTCATGTGTGTACCGAAACTAATGATTGGCATTCCAGTTTGCCGACCACGTCTCAGAGTTCTTCAACAAGGTCGACCTCCACAACAATCCTCAGATCGAAAACGCCGACGAGGTCATTGAGTCAATGGCGCAGATTGTCCAGCGTTTCAAGTCGGAGCCTACGATTGAGGACTCTGATGAGGAGAATGACGAGGAGATTGACGACGCTGAGGTTGACGACGACACCGAGAACGAGACCATTGATTTCGGCGTGGAGACTGACGAAGTGATCGACATGGAGATCGTGGATTCCGACCAGGTGCCTGACGGAAAGGCCGAATTTGAGCTCATGGACTCCGAGGAGGAGACTGACGACAAGACCGATATCGAGCCCACGGATTCCAGCGAGGAGAGCGAGGAGAATACCGACACGGAGATCGTGGATTCCTACGAGGAGTCTGACGAGAAGACCGAGTTTGAGCTCATGGACTCTGATGAGGAAAGTGACAGCGAGACCAACATTATCGGCGGCGGCGAGGTCACGAGGAAACAGGTAGAGTCCCTCAAGACTTTCCAGAATGTCATACGGAAGGCGATCAGGGTGGGCATAACCCTGCAAGAAGTTAGAGATATAATCCGTTCTGGTAAGCTGCGAATATATTCTGAGCCAAGCAGTTTGAATCTGACAAGCATCTCCAAACAGTCTATGACGGCCGTACCGAGGCATCAACCGACACTGATGTCAAGGAGCATTCCCGCAAGAATGCCACCCCTCGCGAGCCGTCCATGGGACGTAAGAAAAGACCCGGTTTGTGTCCTGTTCCAGCAGAGTATTTTGAGGTGTGGCTAACCTGGTTTACTGTCAGGCCCCTCGACTTCGAACTCGAGCGCCTCTCGCAAACGCGAGAACGGGGAGGAGGCAATACCGACCAAACTCAAGAAGTCGAAGCGTATGTAGACGGACATCGGGGAGCTGACAGGTCTCGTTTGCGGCTTGGTGGTTGACGGGACAGCATGAAAAATGGCGAGGATGATGAAAACGGAGGGCACTAAAATTTCAGAGAAATAGTTCTCATTGCTCTCCATACTGGGGGTCAGAAAGTTGTGACAAGGAATGCATTGCCATTTACCACTGTTAAAGCCTGGCTATTGACAGTTGTGAACCCAAACATCACTTGCCGCCCTTGATACCACTCGCCACCCTTCCTGAGAGCCAGTCAGCCTCATACTTCTTTGTCATAACGCATGCCCGTCCTTAGAAATACTGTGAGGATTTGAGATCTGGCTCTCATGAAGGAACCACCGAGCCCCCCGTCATTTGAAGACGTTCACGAGGCAGCTACGGGGATGCACGAGGTACTCCTAGACGAGGAGGAGCTAGACCACCTCCCCACCATCAGCACCCAAGACCCCTCACCCCTTGCACTCGCAGAAAATCTCCCAACCCGCGCTGAGCGACTAAACGACGATCTCAAAATCGTGCTCCTCTCATGGAATTTCCAGCAGCATCATCATCGCAAGAAGGCCCTTTAGGCTTACGAACATTCCGACGAGGACGATGAGTGGTATGAAGACGAGGAGCTTGACCAGATCAACTCCTGGTTGGCGCTGCTGACGGTGTTGTTTATATGGTTTCACGCAGGATTGAGAGGCTTGATTTGGATCCTGGAAATTTTCGGGAGGGGGTTCCGTCGGTGCCGACGAAGCTTCCTCTTGGTGTGTATTGATAACGTCCTGGAATGTGGCGATGGTAAGGGCGAGCACTCGGATGAGTGGGCGTGGTTGTGTGCGATGATGCACAAGGCGATTCTTGAAGGGACGGATCTCCCGAGGTTGTTTCCCCCGCGGAAGCCGGAGCCGCAGGTCAATACGAAGGCGGACTTTGTTCCGGATGTGGTTGAGCTTTTGCGGGCGCTTGGGAAGAAGTAGGTGTCTTCCACCTTGATGGACTCGTAATACTTGTGCTCGTGCAGTGCACCGAGTCAGCGCACGTTTCAGGTGTTGACGGGAATATAAAGGAAGTTTGAAAACATCGGATTAAATCCCAATAGTTGTTTGTGTGTACCCAACTTGAAAAGTATTCAGGAAACCTGACACACACTTTACCTGCATTAGCTCTCCTGCTGAAGGTTTCTGCACAGTGAGACGCTTTGCTCGGGTTGAATGGCATCGCATCGTAATTGGCTCCCGTCGCATGGCACTAGATATGTGTTGCTGACGGCCAAGAACTTGGAGCCTGGTGCATGCTGGGCAAACGGCATTTTCAACTTCCCGCCTTAATTTAGGTAGCTATGCATTTAATACTCTACGTAAAGGCCCAGATCATCGTTCTAATAAAGGGGCGCCGTGAACAATAGAGCTAAGTTTTACTTAAAAGTCACCCTCCGCAATTCCCAAGTCTGCATGTTTCCCTTTGTTGCCCTGCTAGGCTGATCCATGGGTACCTAACCCAGCCTGCACAGTGACGTGGCCCCGTTGTAGTAGCTCGGGCTAACGTAGCATCCGTTCAAGCCGGCTTTCGATATCCAAACATTATCTCCGCTTACTCGAGATTGGGTGCAATTTCCACAACAGCAGTGGCGTAAGCCCAAATCCCTTGGGCGCCCCAGTTCTTTTCTGTTTTTAGCCAAGCAGCCAGCAGCTGATGCCGATCCACCGCCCTGCCTTCCTTCGATGTTGTTTTTGCGGGAGGCTGTGCAGGGAATGATAGTACTAGTATAAGACTTGGCCAACTCCCACGAATCCCTCGCTGCTGACATTTCGGTCCCACAACCTTTCTCTCCCGCCCATTCCGCCAAACCACCTCCGCGATTTCCATCTTCAATCGCCACAATGAAACCTACCACCTCCCTCGCCCTTCTCGCGACAGCGGCCCAAATTGAAGCGCACGCCGTCATCAGCTACCCCCCATGGCGCGGCAACAACCTGATCTCCAACGCCACCTTCCCCTTCGGCATGGCCCGCTCCTACCCCTGCGGCGGGGTCCCCCCCACAACCAACCGCACATCCTACCCCCTTGACGGCACCGGCGCATTCGCCATTGAACCGGGCTGGTCGGCCGGCCACGGCGTGAATTTCGTGTACATCAACCTGTGCCTCGGCGGGCCGGACGAGGCGCTGGGCGAGGTGAGGAATTGCTCGCTGGTGATCACGGGGCCGCTGGAGTTGAGGGGGCCGACGGACGAGCAGTATGCGGGGACGGTGTGTTTGCCGAGGTTAGGGCTGCCAAAGGGGGTAGTAGTGAAGAAGGGGGATTTGGCGAGTATTCAGGTCGTACAGAATGTGAAGCATGGCGCGGCGTTGTATAGTGTGAGTGTCCCATACTCTTGGAATGGAGATTTGATGGATGTGAGCTGACGAAGAGACAGTGCGCGGATATTATTTTTACCGACGACAAGGCGGAGGTTCCGGCGGTGAATGAGACGAATTGCTTCAATTCGACGGGGTTGAGTCTCAAGGATGGGAAGTTTGTGCCTAATGGGGAGGCGTCAGTTGCTGGGAGCGGAGCGGCGGGAGTAGCGGCGCATCATTTGGGTGTTTTCTCGGCGACGGCCGGGTTATTGACGTTGCTGTATTTGCTTTGAGGAGGTTGAGGGGCGGTGTTCAGAATGTTGACGTGAAGCATGCTGGGAGAAAACCGAGAAATCTGAGCGAAAATGGGTCGGATGCGGACTTCCGCGGCAGAGTTGGGAACCGATGCAATAGAGAATGAGCTCACGCTTCGGAAGCTGCTTGAGCCAATGCAAATGCAATGCACGTGCTCGGGTATTGGCTTTGAGATACCACTGTTGGTTGTTTCTTGTGCCCCGCTATCCGCTACTGTGCGTGTGTCCGATCTTGAAACCGCGTTAGCCGTTTGTAGATAAGGCGTGAGGTCTAGATCGCACCAGAGATTTTGTGGTGAGCTGAGGAGTGTCGATTTGAGCGCCTCTGCTTCTTCGGTTACGTCGCGCCAAATCAATGATTGCGTTCACTGCAGATGGCGTTCAGTGGTAGCAGGAGGCGGTGAAGCGGTGTCTGTCGGATGCAACTGCCACTGTCTGTTGCCCTGGTGCGGGTCTCCGCCCAAGACGTCTTTCCTCAACATATAGGTACTTCACCGATGGCCACTAGCTACCCGGTGTTTTAGTCCTGGTTCATGGCTAGAACCCTTTCAAGCATCTCCGCTCTTCGTTGGTACCATAACCACTTCTGCGGCCCAAGCTCGTCCTTTTGCTCGATTCCAACTCGCGTTCAAATCCTGACTGGGTCAACCCGATTGCATCCTGCTGCTAATGATGGACGCGAGGCTTGAATCGTTCTTGGAAGCCCTTAATCGGGCCTCCAACACCGATTTCCCGGTGAAGAACTATGTCGCTAAATTGACTGCCGCCGGCCTCACCACTCCCGTGGGCACGTTGATCAGCGGCTCGCTGAGCAGCACTGCTTCGATGACCAATGCCGTATTCAACAGCGTTGACTGTAGCAGTGATGTCGGCCAATTGCTAGCTTCTGCTGCGGCAAGGGGTCTGGGGAATGCTCAGGATTCCTTTGGCTTTCACCACCGCGTCGACAAGGACGTGGCCCTTCAACTGTCAAAGACCTCCCTGGCAAACATGATGCCCAGACTTTACGGGGACTTCCTCGTCGGGTATGAGCCCCAATCACTGACACGGGTGCGACAGAGCCGTTCATTGCTAACCGAGCGGCAACAAGAAAACTGTCGGACTCCAATCAAGACCTTGGTGCTCTTGCCAAGGACCCTGATTTTGTCAAGGCCTATCAGGCCAAGATCGCGGACAAGGGTAGGTCAATTCCATTGCTTGAGGTCGTTCATGATGCCTGGCGAGGTAGCCACCCTATCTTTACCTTGGGTATTGACCATCTTCCTAGACTTCATCCTGCTTCAACTCATCGGGCAATCGGCCAGCGTCAACAGCTTTCCCAACTACTTCCTGAACATATTCTTCGTCAACGAGTACTTCCAGAATGACGGAGACTTTCCGGTGCATGTCGCGCTGCCTGACCGCGGCTCGGCAAGCGGGTTTCTTGGCCTGGTAGAGGACTACCACAAGTCTCTTGCAGCCTCTCGCCCGGACGATGAGTCTAATCAGTCTCTCGGTTACGGACAGCGTCTTGCAAACGTCATCTCGGCTGTCAGCCATATATATGCCCCGGATCGCCGGCTGGACCACGAGATACATGCCCTAGCTGGTGCGCTTTTCCCCTCGGTGGGTGCGACAGAGAGCGAGCCTGTCGCATCTATCAAGGCTTACATGGCCAACGAAGCCTCTGAGACACTCTACTCGATGGGTCACCGAATGTGGACAGCTTGGGACAACGAGGTCCAGACTTTCACCGACACAATGAAGATACTCAGCAGCAAGGCGGAGCCCGAAAAGACTATCGAATCGCACGACAATGGGTACTATGTTTTCCAAACTGAATACGGGCGGGCTGTTGCTGGTCTTATCTCGTACTGCCGTCAGACGCCATCATACGAAACGCTGTTCACCTCTGGGGCCCCCGACCTCAGCGACAGGAGCTCGAAACGAGACGGTTGGAACAGCAACCAGCAGCACTGGTATGACGGCGGCGGCTGTTTCGTGGCGGGCACCCAGATTATGACTTTGCCGGGCCAAAGCGTGCCAATCGAGCGGATCGAGGAGGGCCTGACGATCCTCACCCGCGCAGACAGCAACCAGTTTGGAACCGCGTCTGACGAGCGCGTTGTGATTCCTCTCGATGGCTCAGAGGTGACATTGTTCGGATTCAACGACGAAGACCCATTCTTCACACCAAATCACGTCTTTTTCACGACCGGCGGTCTCCGCGCCTTAGACCCCGTTGGTGCGATGCGCGAGAATGCCCATGTTGAAGTAGGCCATCTCCAAGTCGGAGATGTCCTTCTCCGGACACTGGACGGTCATACATACAGCGCGATCCCCGTAGAGTCCTTGACTTACCAGAAAACCTCAGAGAAGTACGTTTACGGCGTCCACCTCCGCGAGGGCATGCGCTCATACCACGCGAATGGGTACCTTGTGTATCTCAACTACCCCGAAATTACACTGGCCAGCATCCGAAAGGCTATGTCAACCCTCGGTCAAGACGAGCAGATGCGAGCGCTTTTGTCCTTGCAGGAGCTTCGGCCTTTGCTCGAGCGTTTCGGCGGCCAGGCTGTGTTTGACGCCTTCCACAAGCAGCTAGCAGACAGCGCATCACGGCCCCACCTTTCCGTGAATCTCTCGCCAAAGCAGAAGCGAACACTCCTCGATGCGGATATCTCTTTCGATGTGGTGCCGAAGAGGACCTCGGACCGTCCACTCCCATCGTTGGCCCTCCATCGGGGGCTGCTCCAGGTTGACGGACAGAGCTGTAATCAGTACTCGCTGACGTCGAGCTGCATCTCTTGGACACGCTGGGTCGAGAATCAAGAGCTGTGGGAGCATGGGTGCTGCGCAATCCTCCCGGACATGGCAGGTGGAGGAGGCGTCATAATCTTCAGCGATAATGAAGTGCTCGACAAGATGGATTGGAACGGGGCGATTCAGGTTTCTTGCCACGCCCGCCATCATAATCCAGAGCCGCGATCTAGGGCACATAGCAGCATTATGGCCGTACGGGCAGTGGAAATCAGCAACGTGAAGCGATCAGTTTCCCAAGGCATGGCGCAGATGGCCAATACCACCACCATCCAGGCTGTCAGCACCCCTGCGGCCGAGCCTTTGATTCAAACTTTTGATCTTAGGTGAGTATCTATTGGTCTCTACCGAGTCTTCAGAACTGGAGCTCACAACATCCAAACTTCTTTGGTCGGCTGCTAATACCTACATGTGACGACCTCAGCGTTGATACCGCCACGACTCCCAGCGTCGATCCCCTGTCGGAGCTCAAACCTAGGCCTCTCAGGACCCCGACGAAGTTCTTACAAATCGGCGTCCAGATTGGTGGTGTAAAGGTCGGGGCGCCAAGATTTGACTATGTCTTCCCTGCTCTTGACAACCTGCGCAGTGTTGCCATTCAGCAGATTAGCGAAGGGCTAGCTGCACAGCCTGTCGGAGGGATCCCGTCGCAGACAGCAGACCCTGTAAAGATGGGGCATGACATCCCCTCGGTGTACGAGACTGCAAGATACGCCGCCGACGGGAAAGTTCGGATATCGATTCGGATGACGTACCCAGGTTTTCTGGTTCACGCCGCCGATGCCAACATTGACAAGGCTGAAAATGCAATGGACACTGTCCTGCAGAATCTGACTTTCAGCAGACTGTTGGGGCCAGGGTCGACGCTTCAGCTGCCTTTTATCTTCTCCAATATGGAGTTGGAATACGGCGCCGCGGGCAACACATTGCAAGGCTATGTGTGGGAGTACGCACCAGGGGCTCCTGGAGATATGGGCGCCATGCACGCCGTCTGGGGGACTTTGAACACTTCACCGGTACCGCAGGCGCTGATGGTCGCCAAGAGGTCGGTTGCGTCGTTTGCTTTGGCGCAAGCGCCAGCGATCGCATCCAACTCGTTTCGGAAAGAAAAAAAGTTCGTCCCCGACGTGACGTACCTGTTGGGGCTGAAAGTGGACAATGAGGGCATTAAGGACGCAGCCCAGCGAATTATCTACAAGGCTATGCTCTATTACATGACCGACGACAACCTCAAAAACCTCGTCGGTGACAATAGACCACAGCTGTCTGACAGCGCAGATGGCCTGCCGCCCCTCTTTGCCCAGGGCCTCGAGAAGGAGACCCGAGACTGGCTTACAAACACATACACGCCTGCATGGATCGCCCTTCGCGCCATGCAAACGAGCGATGTGGCCAAGGAGGTGTGGCGCGTCAAGTTCAACCCCGACGAGGCAAGGAAAGTCTTGTATTTTTGGCGTGGCAAGGGCGAGGGTTGTCTCAGCAAGAGCGGTTACTACGCAAAGCTGAACGACCTTGCAGTTCGTGTCGCTACGTTGCAGAAGGAGACGAGCCTCAATACCTTCCTAACCGACGGCAACGCCGACGATCAAGGGAGGACCGGCGGAGCAAAGTGGGCGGCCCAGCTCTTCGATGTTCTCAAGCAACCGGCCGAGCTGAGAAACTTGATCGTGACCATGTCCACCTCGAGTTCTAACGTAAGTTGTTCATAGTTCATACACACCCCTTTGGGGTACCATTCGTGCAAGCTAATATTACTTCTCACCACCCGCAGAACCAACTCCAAAACTATGTCAACAGTAACGTCCCTTTCCCCAAGTTTCCCAGTGTACATGTTGACCCGAATCGGGCTCTGACTCACAACACCAGTTCTGCAAATACTGCAACCGACCCCCCTGCAGGGCTTCGAGGCCACATCGGGGACTACGTCCGCTGCTACCTTCGGAGCCACGCCTGCGGATGAGGAAAAAAGGCCCGCCGTCTTGCTCGCCGCGATGGTCATGTCAGACCCAATGTTCACTATGATGAAGATGCAGTACATCTGTGGTGACGACGCTAGCGAAGCGGGACAGTTTCGGGATGTCATGAAGCAGATGTTGGACCTCCTCCTGTCCAATAACTCGGTTTTCGGCAACGAAATACAGCAGATGCTCATGAAGGATCTGCAAGCGTCGGTCGACCTTCAACTCAAGGACAAAGCTGCAACATGGTTTGTGCCCCCGGCCATGTCTCCTTTCCCAGAACTTATGTACTGCCCAGCAAAGCTCCCTTTAGTAACCATTTCACTAGGCTGAAAATCGATACGGCCCTCTCCCAAACGGCGAGTTACTCTCGATTTCTCCGACTCATCGGCACATACAAGGGAATTACACAGTTTGCACCCGAGCTTTCATTCATGAGGCGCCTGCAGCTATCAACTGACATCCTGCTCGGCGAAAACAAAGTGCCCCTACCGGCCGACGTCAATATGGTGTGGATGCGCAGGCTCTTCATCTTGGTGGGGTATACCTACCTCTCCATTGCAGCTTGGGGGTCTTTTAAGAACTGGGATTCCATGTCAAACAGCCAAAAGGCAATGGTTGTCATCAACACGAGCCAGGGGACGCTCGGACTCCTTCGATACTCTTTTAACGGGATTGGGTCCTGGGAAGGGTTCGGACCGAACGGGGTCGGAAGAGGCCTCGTTCCACAGTGGTGGAGAGATCTCTCGGCCGCCTCCGCCGAGTTTCGCATGTCATCGTCGGCCAATACAGCCCAGATGAACACGTATCGCTACCAAACCTTTCTCAGATACCAATACGACCCTCAGGTCTGTCAAGGGTACAGGCACTGGGCAGAATCCGCGCGCATACAGCTAGACCCTGCCTACAACGGCGCCAAATTCAACTGGCGGGCAAATTGGTTTCGTGTCGCTATGTGTGGTTTTAATTTCGGACTATCCATCGTGATGGGTATCGACCTCTTTTCCAACTGGTCAAACCGGCCACTGGTGGACGACATCCTCAACACAATCGTCTGGGCCAGCATCACACTGACCTTTCTCATGGACGTAGTGGTCATTCTCGCCCTCGCCAACAAGATAACCCTCGGGGCAACAGCCCTGGCAGTCTGTTCATGGCTAGGGCCGGTACTTGCCATCATCGGTATCATCGCAGCGCTCACCGCTTTCATCGTCAGTTGTGTGCGTGGCCCAGAGTTGGCGCCGCTAGAGAAATGGGTCCAAGACAGTGGGCACCAGTTCGTCGAAAACCTCGGCGTCACGGTGAAGAATCCAAGGCTCGCTTGGTCCGCGACCAAGGTCTCAGCCGGTCAGTTCAACATCGTCGGCACGAACAGCAGCACGACCCCACAGACACTCTCCACCATCGATTTCAACTTCACCTCGGGTGGCTCTGACGGGACCCTGTTCTCTGGAAATGGACCTTTTACGACAAGCGGCGCTGCCGGGCAGACCAACACGGTGGCCATCAGCTCGTCCAGCTTCCCGACCGACAGCAATAGCTTGAAGTTGTCCGTGAACCAGGGCAGCACGCAGCAGGGAATCATGTCAACCTCGAGCACAGTTACCCAGTGGCTGGTCAGGGCTGACACAAACCGCGAAGACATCACTATTCCGGCGGGCGGGGCCGTGACATTCTCACTTTCGGGTGCTGTCAATGGGACGGGCAAGTTTGCTGTTGTTGTCACCGAGACGTTTCCCACTGACAATAATGGGGATACGGATACGACGACGGCCAGCTTGGTTTTGAATAAATAGAGGAAGTGCTGTGGTGTATACGACTGAGACTTGACTCACCGTGTGGGACGGGTACTCTGATTCGTGTTTTTGAAAGCGGTGGACTTTACAATGCAATGAGATGCCGTATTTCGCATGGTCTGGGACTTCTTATTCAATGAAAGACCTAGTTACCGACTCACTGCCTATTCAAGTCGAGTCGCTGAAGCCAAGGAAATGAGAAATCAAGAGTCTGGGCCAAGTATTTTCGATTATCACAAACTTGAAGTGTGTGAACTGGCCGACTACGAGTACGACTCATCTCCACGCGAACTCGAACAGGGTCTCCCATCACATTGCATTTGCGTCGGCCTTTTCGACCAGGTTTGGTCAGATGTGATAAGCCTAGATCATGCTGAGTTTCGACGAAAGCGTGGCGTGCGCAAGGTGGGAAAATGTCAGCTGAGACGGAGTCCAGAACAGTCATGCGAGGAGAAAACTAAAGAAGCAGCGCGAAGACTATCGCCTGCTCAGCTCGCAAGGCGCCTCAAGGTGCAGGTGAAAGCACGACCGTCATGCATTAGCCTCGAAGCTATGGACAAGAAGGTAGTTAGCGCTTCTTCAGAACCCCCCTGTACACTAAGGCGCAAGGTCTAGACCTTTCAAGGATGCTTCCGTGCCCGAGTGCCGATGGAACGGAAGTGGGAGGGAGAGAGAGAAAGGACTCGGAGGGGAATTAGCAAGTATAACTATGTCCTTTCCATCCCCAACAAAATGTACAGCTGAGCTGTCACCAACCCTCAACCGAGTTTCTTGCTTTGCACGTTCCCGAAAAGTCACAAACAACAGCACCTACCCGCCTGCCTATTATCCCCCCTTCAATTCATCCTCTAAACTTCCCACCATGAGCTTCCTAGAAGACATTGTCGAAATCATCGGCAACAATGGCGCCGCCAGTGCCGCACTCGAAAGCACCATCAACGGACTCGGCGAAGCCGTCGAGGGCGGAGACACCATTGACGAAGAAACTCAAGAGGGCATGAAAGACAGCCAAGAGGCGATCAAAGACGTCGTCAGCAGTCTGGAGAAGGGAGAGCCGGGCGCGGCCGAGGAGGCCGAAGCGCTCGAAAACAAGATGGCCAAGATGGACGCGTGGGAAGGCCCCAAGGCCTTGGCAAATTCGCGGGAAATGAGCTCGCCAAAGGCGCGCTCTTCACGCTGGGATTGCAAGTAGTGCAGACGGCTTTCCAGACGTACTTCTCCGGATCAGGGGCCGCGGACGCCGGCCAGCTGAAAATCATCCAGGCCATCAACCAGGCGGGGACACCCCTCCAGGACGCCCTCGACACGTGGTGCAAGTGGCAGGCGGCGCATTACGATGAGCGTGGAGAGTATGGCGCCATCTCGGCCATGGGGATGGATATCCAGCTCTTCCAGATTTTCCAGAACCAGGTCGTCAACCTGTATGACCAGCGCGACAAGCTGGCTCCGCTGCTCAAGAATGCGCAGCAGACCAAGGTCCTCGATGACGTGAAGGCGCTGTTGACGGCGGATATTGCTTATGCCCAGGCTGTCCTGGATGCGAGCAACACAATCACCAACCAAATGTCGGCGATGACGGCTGCTGGTTTGCCGACGAATATCACCGATGTGCAGGCCGCTTGTACGACCCTTGTTTCTGCCAGCACCTGAGAGTTGATTCATGTTGTTGACTGTCGCTCGGATTTTGGGATGGTATATGATATACTAGCACCGATGGGATGTCCCACAGTATACAGATCCGTACTAGTATATGCCTTTGTGCGACGAATCTGGGCTCATAAAATTTCCTTTTTCGTACCTCACCCACGTGACACTGTTCACGCCAGCTTAGGTCCGGCTTAGGATTGGCTCAGGATTTGCTTATCCTAAGTACTGTTTTTAGCAGCTGCGCCATAACATGCTGAACTGCTTTAACTCTAGCCCAGTAGGCCCAGAATTGGTTCTATATATAAAGATGGCCAAAACGGCTTCCCATTTTTGAAAATGAACAGTTTTTTCAGAAAGAAAGGATTTCTGGCCCTTAGCCAGAACACTATTAGTCCGAGTGTAGTAGAATACAGCTAATTAGAGCCGAATAAAGCTAAACGTAACTGAACTAGCTGTGTTAATTTAGCTAAGTAAAGTATATAAGTACATAAGTTCCTTAACTTTACTAAAGAGCTAATAAATATAAGAAGTTCAAGTACCTTATACTGTATTAGAAGTATCTCCCCCGTCACAACCCGCTTAGATTATTATAGTACTGCTGTTAATAAGTTCTTTCTAAGACCACTTTAATGCTACCATAGGGCTAACGTTATAATAAATGCAAAGACGAGGAATCTAATTATAATTCCTATAACGGGACCTATTAATCCTCTTTAAGCCGTTTAATTCTGTAGCCAGCTTACTTAGTGTGGTAAGTTTAATATTATCGCTATTTTCAAGCTAATCTGTAAAACCCTAATCTGTAAAACCCCTAGCCCCTTCCAGTTCTTATTAACGTCCTTATAATAGCTATACCTGCCACTTTAATAATCTATAACGTAATAATAGTAAGTATACTTAATATAATATTAAAGCCATTTTCCTAACAGACACTTATTATACCTAAAGATAAAAGAAACCTAATTATACTATTAAGATAATAAAAGTATAATTTATAAGTAGAGTTTATAATGTAATAAGTAACTTAATGTTATTAGTGTCTGAAAAGCTTTTATATCAGTTATGAAGTTAAACTACTTTATTTCTTATAAGTCATTATACCATTTTCTATATATCGTTTATAAACATAGGAGTATAAAGACTGTTATTTTACAGGGCTTTGCAGTTAGATAGCAGTATAGCGGGAAGTTGTTATTATATATCTGGCTAGACAGGCAGTAGTTAAAATTGTAATTATCAAAACGCTGGTATATAATTAATATTTCGTCTGTCAGGACAAGTTAATAAATCCTTATAGCTATACTCCTTAAAATGCTATTATCTGCTGTTTAGGCAGTTAAAAGGCTAATAAAGTTACCTTAATAGTATTTAAGATTAAAGATTAAAGTTTAAAGGGAAAGATAATAGGGCGATAACTTTACCTTACATAGGGGTAGGCCGTGATAAATACTTTAAAGCCTTAATGCCATTAATAATAAAAGGCTTACCGCCTATAGTGTTATAAGGGGGCTTATTTAAGTAACTTAAGTGAATTGATAAAACCTAGTAGTAATGTGTATAGTCTTCTTTATTATTAAGAATGGTGTTTTCAAATAATAAATAAAGGGTTAGCCTAATATATCTTTTAATCTTATCCAGATTAATGCCACTACTCTTTTTTTAATAAGCTTAAGGTTAGTTATTAGGTGGAGAGTAGTTAGCTTTAGTAATTTAAGCTGTACACCTTTAGTTACTATGACTTTTATAAGGGGAGTTTAGCCTTTAATAAAAATTTACCTGTCCACTGTCTAGGTTTAAAAGCTAACACTGTTTATCTTAGTTTTATAAACTTAACCTTTATAGTTATAAAGAGCTTAAAGTTAAGTTATTTCATGTATAAAAATTACGTTATTAAAAGGTAATTAGATTCTCCTTAAATTAGTAATTAAGAGTTCCACTTTAAGTTTTAAAAGATATAGCTAGAGTATTACTGCCACTAGAATAAATTACTAGTTAAGATATCTTAGAAACTCAACAGCAGCACCCTTACTAGAAGGTGAGGAGTATATATACCAAGGTATTATTACCTGTGAGAAAAAGCCGGTATTTATAATATTTACTTACTGTGTTATTACAGTAACACCTCTCCCTGTTAGCGTTTAATTCTTCTTTTACTAATTAAACCCTAGTAAACTCTTAGTTAAGGTGGCGTTAGATAACCATTATGATAATTTATTTAATATATTTATACCACTTAATACTTGTATTTTCTTAATAAATTAGCTTAACCCCTGTCAGCTTTTTAAGCCTAAATTAACTTAGTCTTTAACACCACTTTATTATACTTATCTCTCATTATTCCCTTTTACCACTTATAATAATACTATCCTTACCTGTCTTATTAAGTATTATAAATTTATCAGATTCCTTAAAGTGATACTAATAAGTAGAATAGCTTTAAAAGATAAGGATTTTAAAATAATATAAAGGTTAAAGTATATATTTAAGGACTGTTAAGTTAGGTTTAGTTAATATAAAGTTAGAGGTATTAAAGGTTAAGCTAATATAGGCTTAAAAGGGTGATAGGGGGTGACTCGGGGCGTTTGTTCAGGTCGACCCTGTCGTTCTTTTTGGGCTCTGTGTGTAATATTACTGTAGCCGTTTATGTACATAGCGATGCGTTCTCTGGCGCGTGCCACCGTCAAAAAGGGGCCGCGCCGCGCGGTTCTTTGAACCGTGC
>Ga0247760_1001761_pt1 | contig 18805 bp, 21 predicted proteins | sample UWRJL171409R4_FD_179936 | JGI IMG/M metagenome (GOLD analysis project Ga0247760, IMG submission 179936) | Plant litter microbial communities from Arlington Agricultural Research Station in Wisconsin, United States - UWRJ-L171-409R-4 | ecosystem: Environmental > Terrestrial > Plant litter >... | reverse complement strand
GGGCGACGGGCTGGCCGACGACACGGCGGCGATTAACCTGGCGATTTCATCCGGGGGGAGATGTGGTGGCGATTCTGGAGAATGTCCAAGCAGCACGCGGTTTCCTGCCACAGTTTATTTCCCTTCCGGAACATATCTCGTGAGTAGCCCGATAATCCAGTATTACAATACAGAATTCCTCGGAAACCCATTGTCTCCTCCGGTCATTCTTGCGGCACCAAGTTTTGTCGGATTCGGGGTGATTGCGTCGAATGTCTACACTGGAGAAAATACCACGTGGTATTTGAATACCAATAACTTTCTCAGGAGCCTACGGAATTTTGTCATCGATATACGCGCTACCCCACCAGAGGCAAATGTTTGTGCGGTGCATTGGCAGGTGGCGCAGGGGTCGTCGTTGGATAATATTGTGTTTGTCATGTCGGAAGAACAAGAGACAACACAGGTGGGGATTTACATGGAGAATGGAAGTGGTGGGTTTATGGGAAACTTGATGTTTTACGGGGGGAAACTCGGGTGAGATTTCCTTTCCCTGTCCCAAGCAGATGGTACCTACCTTACTTAAGGAGAGGTACACGCAAGTATGTTCTGTGCTAACACCAAGTCAATTCAGAGCCTACCTCGGAAACCAACAGTTCACCGCCACCGGCCTGCTCTTCTCCCACTGCCACGTCGGCGTCCAAATCCACTGGGACTGGTCCTGGACCATGCAAGACCTCCTAATCCAAGACTGTAACACGGGTATCGTTATCGCTGCTGGTGCCGGAACCGACGACCCGCTGAGCACCGGACAGGGGGTTGGTTCACTCACTCTTGTGGACCTCACCATGTCGAATATGCCACTGGGCATTTCCGCGTCGTTTCCCGTGACGTCGCTGTACCTACAAAACGCGCGGTTTCAGAACGTCACCACTATCGTGCAAGATTCTGCGACAGAGGAAATTCTCTTTCGGGGTACTGCTACTACCAACCAAAACCGCTCCCAAACTAAAGACGACGACGAGGATGACGAAATTGATATCCCCGCCTGGGGATACGGCACGCTCATCTCTGCTGGCCAAAAAAACGAATTCATCCCCGGCGCGCCGCTTCCTTTTCCCTCCCTCCTACCGTCTTCCCTCGTCGTGTCTGACCCCTCCAAACCTTTCGGGACAAAACTCTATCATCGTAAAAGACCAGAATACCCCACCCTCGGCTCGTCACAAATTTTTAATGTCAGAGAATATGGGGCCGCAGGAGATGGGGTTTCCGACGACACGGCAGTTCTAAACAAGATTTTTGATATTGCGGCGAATCTATCTGCTATCATCTACATACCGCATGGGGTTTATGTTATCACCAACACGGTTTTGATTCCTCTTGGGTCTCGCGTGGTAGGACAGGCGTGGCCACAAATCATGGCTGTTGGCGAAGGATTCGGGGATGCAAACAGACCAAAGGTGGCGGTGCGGGTTGGCGAACGAGGCGATGTGGGCGTCGTGGAGATTCAGGGAATCATGTTTACCGTTAGAGGGGGAACGGCGGGTGCGGTGTTGGTGGAGTGGAACGTCCATGAGGGAGGGCAGGGTTGGGCGGGACTGTGGGGTGCGTACCCTCTCTCTCTCTCTCTCTCTCCTCTTTTGTGTTTCTTGCTGTCCTTTGTTTTATCTGTTTTCCTTCTTTTCTTCTTTCTTCTTCCTTTCTTCTTGCTTTCTTTTTACTTCTTTTTACTCTCTTATTACTTGCTTTTTCCTCACATGTACTGAGCGGAACGGTGTAGACTCCCACTTCCGCGTCGGCGGTGCTGCCGGAAGCGACCTCCAAACCCCCAACTGTCCCAAGAATAACCTCAACCCCCACTGCGTCGCCGCCTCTTTACTGCTGCACATTACCGAAAAAGCCTCAGCCTATCTCGAAAATGTGTGGTTGTGGACCGCCGACCACGATCTGGACTCGCCCGATCAGGACTTGATCAATGTTTACGCCGCCAGGGGCATGTTGATCGAGTCTCAGGGGCCAACCTGGCTATGGGGTACCACCGTCGAGCATTGCGTGCTGTATCAGTACCAACTCTCAGCGGCAAAAGACGTGGTCATGGGTCTGGTACAGACGGAATCGCCTTATTTTCAGCCCGCTCCTCGTCCACCGCAACCCTTTGACCAATCTCTCACGTTTAAGAACGACCCTACTTTTGCCGATTGCCCCAGCTTGACCTTGACGTGTGCCATGTCCTGGGCACTCAGGGTGATTGAGTCATCCAATATTTTTGTCCTGAGCACTGGGATATACACGTGGTTCTGGTGGTATGATCGAACCTGCATCGACAATGGCCGTCACGACTGTCAGCTCCGCAACATCTACACCGAACAGAGCTACAATGTTTGGATTTATAATCTTGTCACCATTGGCACCACGGAAATGCTGGCTCCCTTAAACGGAGAGCCAATTCTGGCTAGGGACAACCGAAATGGATTCGCTTCGTCCATCATGGCCTGGCTGGGCGGGGCCAACCAGACCACTGGAGAGCGAACATTTCCCGGATACCAGCTATACACGGCTGAAGACCTCGCCAGCACTGACTTCTCCCAAGCGTGCAAGACAGCGCTCATTACCACGATTACCTGCGAGAATTCAACATCCCAGTGGACCGTCCCAAGCTACCACGGCTCTCTTGAGAATGCCACCTTCCAAGCCTGGGTGTGCGATCGTGTATGTGGACAGTCTCTAGCTGGTTGGTACCAAGGCGTAGAGTCCAACTGCGCTGCTGAAAACACCTGGACATTGGGCGCACCGCTTTCCATGCTTGGAGGGTACATCTGGTATGGATTCAACGAGACCTGTCAGACTGACGAATCCACCGGGCAATTCTGCACCGACGTCATCAGTTCCTTCAGCCTATCCACCACACTCGATGAAATGCCGATTTCCGAACTCTGCTCACCCTGCTACCTGGAGAGGCTCCGGATGATGCAATCGAGCAGTTACTCCATATTTGGTGTCATGCCATGGTACCAGCGCGCTTTGGAGACCGCCATCACGAAATGCTCCCTTTTCGACATCCCCACGTCCCCTCCGCCGCCGCTCATTCCCCCGGCCCCACCAACTGACATGTCCTCCTCCTGTCTCTGGGGCGACCCTATTACCGTGGAAGCCGACACGACGACGTGCGACGATCTTGCTCTCCGTCTTGGCGTATCTTCCGCTTCCATATTCTACTCTATTCCCCATCTAACCGACTGCACCACCACCCTCCCAGAAATACCACGGTTATGTCCCCCGCTCCCCTGCAAGACATACCAACTTCTTCCTTCTGACGACTGTATTTCTGCCTCTTTTCATTCCGGCATCGAAGACATATCTCTCTTCAATCCGTGGATCGATTCGCAATGCGATAATCTCCACGAAGCGACTTCTACCCTGGGGAGAATTCTCTGCGTCTCTCCGCCGGGGGGGATATACGTTCCGGGTTCTTTTCCTCCTTCAAATACTTCAGCCTCTCCCGCGGCCGGAGGAGGCGGGCCCGCGGGGGCGGGGTCAAGTCCGTTTGGAAAAGAAGTGATCCCGCCTCCGGAAGGGGTGGAGCCAGCGGAGGGGACGACCCTCCAGGGCTGTGCGGGATGGTATGTACTTCGAGAAGGTGACCAGTGCGCCACGATTACGGTGGAGAATGCCTTGTCGCTGGATATGTTTACCTTGCTTAATCCGTCGGTGGATCCTGAAGGTTGTACGGCTTCTCTGGTGGTGGGGAGGGCATACTGCGTGTTGCCTGCGCTACCTGATGCTCCTTCTGTCCGGGGAGAGGAGGCTTCGGGCCGAGAGGCTTGAAATGAAACTCTGCCAGACATAGGGTATTCTAGTGTTTCCGTGGAGAACAGTTGAGGTTGGGTAAACATCTTTTGCGCAAAATTTCCCGGGGGCACATGCACCTAACTAGATTGGCAAGAGGGGAATGATGATCCACCAAAGATGCAACAAGTTATATACCTATCTGCAATTCCAAACCCCCGACTCCCTGGTTCCTTCGTAGAGCCATTACTCAGCCGCGCCATAAATTGACGATTCGGGCATAGACTTGCGTAAGCCCTCTATATCTCCCTGTTACAAAGTTGGTAGGCGATGGAAATCAGCTTCCTCCTCTTCCTTTCGGTACTCGACAGCCACCACAACCTCAGTGCTCTGCAAGATTTGACCTTGCGAGTCACGCAATGGACAACGTTCAATCGAGCTGCTGCTTTTGTTTGTGCGGTCGGGTGCTGGCCCAGCCGAGATGACAACGGTGTTGGTGTCGACATGTTTGGTGGTGGCAACCCGAGAGTTTTGTGTTGCTGACTTGCTTTCCGAGATGTAATACCTCCGGCTGATGGTGTTCAGATCACGGAACAGGGTGCGGAGAACAGGGATGGACGCCGCCATGATCGTGACACCTGATTCCGCCGCACCCCAGAGGATGAGCGGGGTCACCACAACTGTATGCCCGTTAGCACGAATAACCCAGACGAAACGGAATGGGGATGGACCTACAGGTGAAATCGGCATTATCAAGCGTCTTGATTACCGTCGTTTTGACTACGGCCGTGGCGGCGGCACTAACAAAACCATGTAAGCACATGCCAGGAGCGCTAGTCGAGATGTAGTCCACTCACAATATTCCCATGCTCATCGCCAAAGCAACGCCCACCTTTTCTTTCCGTTGCATCTGCAGCGTCCAGATAATCTTCCACGGAAGGAGTGCAAGCACAAACTCCATCGCAGCCGAGTAACCTAGACCTCCTTAGCTATTGGGCCAGCCTAAACGCCAGAAAACTCACCAGCTGCAACCATCCCATAGGTAGGGTATATTTGCGGGTCCCAGCATGTTCCGGGAGCAAAAGGGTTCCATGTTTTCTCAACCGGCGTGCATCGGACCCACATGAACACAGCATTGAGTCCCATCAAGACGTTGATCGTGACAATAATGAACCACAGGAAAATCCTGTACCGACCCTTCATCAAACGGATGAGTGTCAAGGCGAACGAGGTTTTGCTCCAGGTCGCCGCCAATATTGAGAATGTTCCGGTGAGGTTTCCGATGACGCCAAGGGTTGGAAAGTGTTCACGAGGCACTTCCCAAACATGTTTCCCGAGTCCCTTGCTCACGCTCAACGTTACCAAGGCGATGGATGCTGCGAGCATTATCTGTCCAAAGTTGTCAGAGGCAGTGTCAACGCAGTAAGAAAGGGACGTACCCATGAAGACGCCAGGACGTAGTCATCCCACCAGAGGTATCGCTTGGTATGAAGTTTACAAGCCAAACGAACAAAGAGGAAAGCGCCCGAGAGCCCCACAAGCGTCCATGTGGTGATCAGTATTCGCTGTCCTTGGTCCTGGGAGTCCATCGCGACTGGTCATCTCCTGCAGGATGAGAGGGTAGCACGGAGGAGCACAGGGGTCAACCCGGCGGGAAAAAAAAAACATGCTGCTAGGCCAAATCTTATACATGCAGTCTCCGCGAAGGAAGAGAGGGCTGGCTGGATCCTCCATTTCGTTGGCCACCGTTGCGGCGTGTGCACAGTCCGATCCGAGTGGTCAAAAGACAAGAACGAGGTGAGGTGCAGATGCAAAGGTCGCTCAGTGGCCCCTGAGACCCCAGATCAAAATCCATCGTGCGGGGGTACATCGAGATGGAGGACCGTGACATTGTGTGCCGCGTCCCGCGTCGCACTGGCGGCCAGTGCTGAGCGCCAAAGAGGCCCCAGCGGTGAATGAATGAGCTGCATGGCAGCGCTCACGGACAGCAAATGCCCACCATCCAACACCAGTCCGTCCCATTTTGACCTAGTGGCAACCAAAGTCTGGACAGGATGCAAAACATCAGGCCAATCGCTGCCATGGGGTGTCTGGTGGTGAGAGCACGACCTTGTATCCCCAGAATGATGCTATCGTCAACAACCACAAGCCATGGCGATGGTAACATCAAGATCGATAAGCATGCTGAATACAGGGGGTGAACATGCAGGGTTGTCCGTATCTGTCCATCAGACCTTCGTTGTGCCCAAACGCCCGGATAGCCAAGCGTCTGCCACGAGCTCCCGTCCCGATGGCTGGGACGGAAACTCTCGAACTGGCAGTTGGATATCCCGCCATGCTTAGATTCCGCACGTGGCCAGTCACCGGGAGCCGGCAAGTGTCATTGGAGTCTTCAGAGTAACTTTCGTGAAGTGGGCCGTTTGATGCAGGGAACCTGGAGGGCTCGCTCAACGTCAACTCGAGGCTTCACTCTCTGATGTCGTCAGTCTGGGGTGTGCGGGGAAATCGTCAACATCTCCGAGGTTGATATAGGCAGGGCTAGTGCGTATAATTAAGGCGAAGCGAAGAGGATGAATGACAGGGGAAATTCCAGGGCGGAGGAGGAGATTGCGACCCAGAACCGGTTTTTGGAGATGAATTACTTGGTTGCGAAACAGGTACCAATACGCAGCATCAAGAGCTGGCTAAGATACAGCTGGTTTAAAAGTGTCGCGCCGATTGAGTGAGAGCATCGCAGGCACTTCAACGGCCAAATGAGGCAGAAAAAGACGGAATGCGAGCTCAACAAGCAGTAATCGTGTCGTTGTGTTTGCCTTTGGCAGGCGCCCTGGGGTCGATCAGATGCTCCACTAACGCCTGCCTTCGCGGTAAGTCCCGCTGCGGACCAATCATGGGGCATGCCAAGCGGCCTAACCTGGGCTTCATTCAGCTGCGCGTCTGGTGCAAGGAGGAAGGAACGGAACTGCAGACTGCATCTCCTTCCTGAGAACAACCGTGAGACCTGCGGCAAGGTACGCCACAGCCCACCTTTTTCCATGTGCCTTTTGACGCTTGCTGACGTTTAAAGAACCACCACAACCACAGTGACGGTCACCGCGACGCGAAGCCCCGCATCGACAAAACCCAGACGAAAGGTCACACCCACCTCTACGAGCCACAACTCCCCAACCGGTCCAAGGGTCCACGATCGACGAGAGACCCAATATGAAGTATTTAGCGACTTTCAGTATGGCCAGGCGCTGGAGGGGCGCCAGGTGACCGAGATACCGCGGTCCACTCCAATCTACGCATCCTTATGCTCGACGCGAGGAGCATACGCCTCTGCCTGTTCTTGTCTCGGGATTAAGGGCGTGACAACACGAGCGCCGCCAATAGTTATCACCAAGACCCGCACAAAGACGGCTACAAAGTCCACATTCCTGTCATCCTCCCTCAATGGGACAAGTCCATGGACAAGGACCGCTTCCTGGCCGTTTCGGAACGGGACATCCAGCAGAACATCTACTCCTACGGTCTACGTTTTGAGCACGGCAACGCTGGTCACAACTTCAAAAGCCCGAATTAACAGCATAACCTCGGCACCACCCAATACCAATTCCGCCCAATCGAGACCCCCTTCCATCGCCCCGCTGTTTCTCAACACGACGGCTTCGAGAACACTCAATTCCTCGATCACCAGTCTCACGGCGAATTCCACGCGGCCTCTCTGGCTGAATATATCCAGCCAGACCCGGTCCAGCGCTACAGGGTTCCACTGGCTCAACACTACGTCAGTTCTCTCCAGCATAATGGCCAATTCAACCTCGGTTCGATGGCCGAACACCACTCAGCGCGCAAACGCGACTGCCACTGCGTCTCGCTGGTCGAACGTCACTACAACCCCGACGGCGACTCCAAACCCAACCATTGACACGACGTGCGGCGAGACTGTCTCCCCTTTCTCCTTAAAGGTATCACAATCTGGGGGCAAATTTGATGGCTGGTTTCTCTATCGAGTTGGCAACAATCTTCTCTTCACAAGCACCCAGTCTTCTGCCGGCTCATTCAGCGTGGAAGCTACAGGTCATCTGTGTCAGGTGGGGTACTTGGACGAGGACAGCAGACCACGCATTGCGGCGGTTGGGATACATGACCCAAGCAGCGATGTGTGGCTTGTACGACGACAGACCTTGGATTCCCTCGTCAGTGACTACGCGGCGGTCGTGTGCACCAAGGATGGGGGTTCTTTGAACTGCGCAGCAAACACCACAAATCCAGCAAACCACTGGCTAGGCTGCGGCCTCCAGCTCGACCTGTCCACTGACGGTGGGCAGACGGTACCCGTGAATGGTCGAAACTGCACATCCATTCAACTCGCCATCGTCTAATCTTCGCTACCACAAGGGGTGATGAACGCACTTGGAATTGGCAATCTTATTTGGAATATCGATGTCGCTCTTGACAAGTCATTACATTACAATAGGACGCCATGCAGCCCTCTAGACAACAACCTGTGTGTCCCTTCACAAAGCGGTATTAACACTAGATATCCCCGTCTTCCTTCCCTTCGGTGGTTGCTGGGCTCCTGGTGAAGATATTCTTGACATTTCCAAATAACTTGAGTCGCTTCGAGGCACCCGAGGCCGAGCTTGCGATGCTCCACACGCTACTACGGCGGCGTTCCTGGCTATTATGCACCTCGGCATCCGGGACGGCCGCTTCCGCAAAAGACCCTGAGTACTTGTTAGTCACGGCCAAGACCGGATGAGAAGCAGTTCAAATACGGATATTCCCGGCGCCGCCCCTACCAAAGGAGCGACGACGATCCTGATACTGGGATGACGAGTTGTCCATCTTCAATATGTCATGTGAGAAACTTGGGTTCGACGAGCCAATGCAAGAACAGGAACGAAAATGTTTCGAGTTCCGTCTCTCGCGGTACGATGCATGTCTGCCATCGCCGACGCGGGTTCTCATCGAGGATATATACCTCAGCATCACACACGCAGATCCAACACCGTTCCAACCGCCCTGCCCATGATCGCCCAAAGCCCATGGCTGCTTGCTGTATTCGGCAGGGTCTTACGATGATCACATCGGCTCCCCCACCGTCTCTTTTCGTCTTGCTCACCATCTTTGTTCTGCCGGGCCCCAGAAGATAAGGTTCTGCATCACAATTGGATGCCCCCGCCTTGGTGGGGTGAGCCCCCGTTGCACCCGGGGCGTCATCCCGCTGCGAAGGCGTCCTCTGGGCAAAGCTTGTCTTGCCACTAGCGCACGCCACCACGAATGGCCAAAACCGCGGCGCAACCATGACGCAGCCTGCCTTAAAGTTTGCGCGCGCAAGTGATACTTTTTGACCACCGGAATGTTGAAGGATTTCTTGGGAGCGAAGACAAGAAGCCTGGCGAGCCGAGTTATCCGGACATGGACCCTGCTACTTGGAAAAGAACGCCTCTTCACTCAGATGCAATCTTAACGGCATCCGCACCTATCTGGCATGCATATCTTCGCGAGATCGCCACGTCGGTCGTTCCCTTGACACGAAATATTCTGGGGTGATCAATCCGATCAATAATAGGCTTTTGGATTCCGCTTCGGATAACGCCGTAGTGGCCAAGTCTAGCCTTCATCCTGGCCGGCAAATCACCATGGTTCATTGATATCACCTCGTCCTGCAGCCGCTATCTCCCATTCCTCATTGCATGCGCAACCCACCGGCCGTCAGCCCGTCTTTGCTCACTCCTTCTCTTATCTTCAGTTATCGCGGCGTGGGCACATATCTCTATGACGTAGGTTCGCAGAGACCAAGTCGATGACCAGAAAGCACATGTCACATTAATCACCTCGAAATCCTCATCCTCATCTAGCTATGAGAAGTTATGTCTGACTTGACGACCTCCTGTACCGGTTTGCTATCTCCGTGTCACCCAACGCGTCCTAAGCCCGGATTGCCCAGTCATGTGCTGCAGAGCCACCCACCTTCACAGATTCGAGAACTATATGCCTGGTCTCAAGCACGCAGTCTTCCTGGAACCGCTTTCCTCTTTGACATCCGGGCACCTGCAGTCCGTCAATAGAACTGGGGCAGATATCGTCCCCAACTCCAACCCTCGGGGCTGCGATCCTCGATTGGGTATTGGACACGGTAGCGCCGCACCTCCTCCTCCGAGTACTTATCCTCCTCATCGTACTCTTTGTCGTCCTTGTGTTTCTCCCAATAGTCCCAGGCCTCTTGGCGTAGTTTCTCGGCCTCTGCAATGTATTCGTCCTGTTTCTCGATGCTCAGTGCGTACCAGCACATGAGTAGCTGGCCTCTGTCCTCAATACCCAGTCGGTCCCACATGTCTCGTCGCAACAGTGACGCTGGTGATTGGATCTCAGTCGACGTGAATGGAGGCCAGATTCCACCTCTCCAGGACGGAGCCGGAATTATGATCTTGGGTCTATACTGCTCGTCGACCGGCTCGGGCTCGTCCGGCGGCGGCCTGAACGGAGCAGCGGGCAGAGGTTTCCATGCCCAGGCGCCGCTGTAGAGGTGGTTGATAGCCTTATGGATGAGAGGGTAGCTCATGTGAGGCAAGACTATGAACTCGTTGTTATCGACCGGGGGGTTCATGGGGCCAGGCCAGGTTTTGGGCACGGTATCAAACCCAGGTGTATGCGGCCCCTTGTGTCGTTTTTGGGCAAGGGCCTGGAGCGAGGTAAGGAGACCCCGGTTGCGTCTGGCGAACTCCTCGACATCCATCTTCCCTTGGTCTCGCTGTTGGTCGAGGGCTGTCATACGGTCCACGATGACATCCAAGTCTTCCTGGTCGTAACGGACGTGTTCAGCGTTGGGGTCGAGGTCGGGAGGGATCAGAGTCTTTTGTGCGATACCAGGAATTCGAGGATCGCCCCGGCTCATGTCGATGTATCGATCCATTGCCGCCTTCATTACTTTGGGATCAAACTTGAGACGATGGGACAGCACCAGATCGCGCGCCTGCCGGTAACCGGGCCGGTGAGTGAACTCGAGACAGGACATTTCATTTGTATCGCGACCGGTATAACACTTCCCGTACCGAGAATCGTCGGAGATTGTGAAGCGCATGCCCAGGAGGCCGAGCTCGTCTTGCGGGATAGTGTTGAGTTGATCATTGTCAAAGGCGTGCTTGATCTTGGTATGCAGCTCCTCAGGCTCGCTCAGCTGGTCTTTGGTAGCAAGCCGAATATTAGCGCGAACGACGTCGGGCAGGGGATATTCCAGAATCCCAAATGCTTCTTCAATCGTCAACAGGGTTGGGTTGGCAAGAGCCTTTCCGATGACATCGCCGCGACTGAGCAGCAGTGCACGCTCCCCGTCAGTCAAGTCAGCGTTGTTGTTCTTGGCTTTTTCGTTGAGCTCCTCGGGGATCTCATACATGATGGCCGGGCCTCTGGCTGCTGCCAGCTGTTCCCTCGTCCGGTCCTCGGGGGTGCCGAAACAAGAGCCGTACCATTTATCCTTCTGATCAGATTCCCGGAGCTCTTCATCTTCTTCTCGGAAAGATTCGAGGTGCTTATCCCAGCTTTCCATGGCCAGGTTGTGTAAGACGTGCTAAGACAATTGAGTGCGGCTGAACCGGTTGATGTGGTTGAGCTGAGATGAAAGCGGCAGAAAAGGCGCCTTTTTAATCTCGAGAAGACTGGAAATTGTCGATTTTGTTTTGTCCTCCGTTGCGGTGTGGGGACGCGCTACTTGTGAAAGAGAATACGAGAACCGTGACGCCACCGCATCCATCTTCGGTCCCGAGCTCTCCCTCGACGGAACTTTGCGAGACCTGCCCCGTGACATGTGGCTTTGTGCGCCGGTTCGGTCAGTCGCTTGTGAAACCATTTTCCATTTGTATGCAAGACATTTTCCCGTTGAAATGGCCGACGTCGAGTTGCGAGTAAGATGGACAATCTTCATCCCGACAGTGATCATAACAAGGCCACTCGCTCACCACATGCAGGCCCAGAGTTTATCATGGCGATGTTCTTCATTCTATCTTTGCAAAGCTACCTAAGTACATGTAAACTAATCTGACTCGCGCTCACGCCAACCAAAATGCAACTCTCCCTCTTCCTCCTCGCTATGCTTAGCGCCACCTCTGCAACCGCGCAGCAGGACAGTTTAAGAACAGACTATTTCTTCCGGTTCATCGGCGGCAACCCCACCATCCACAATCTCCGTCTTCGCTCCAACAGCTCTTCGTCTCCGGGTGTGACGCGTTCGCCACAGGATCCCAAAGACCACTTTAAACGAATCAGTATCTATTCTGCTGAGCCTAGTCTCTTGAAAGTGGTGCCTACGCATCCCCACCCGCCTCCTGTGCCAGGATATTACGGCCTCAGTTCCACCAGTTCTATCGCCAGTAATGGTGATGATAATACGAATACGAATATCACGGATGCGTTTCGTCTCACCTGGTCTTTTCATCCGGATGAGGACCCTGGATTCAGATATAGAGATTGGAATGTCCATCGCAGTGTGAGAGATCCAGAGAAAATCTTACTCCGCTATAACATGGACAGGAACGGGAACGGGAAAGGGGGGAGGGATGGAGATGCAGATCAAGAATGGCGATGGATTGCCGTCAAGGAAAAGGCAAATCCTGACGCAGAAGTTGTTCATGATATCTGGGTGCCCTGGTATGTTAGGCCCGGAAAGGGAAATATGCAGACTCTGAGCAAGTGGAAATATGATGTCGTGGATCTGGAACTGGTCAGCACAAACGGGGCGGTGAATTCCGGTGCCCCCGGTGGAGTGGAGGAGTGACCCGACTAGGGACCTACCTAGGTAAACTAGACTAGAAGCTTGAAGAGGGGTGGGAGGTGGTTTTGCTGTTCTGTGCTGTGCTATGCGTTCTGGAATGATTTGTGTCCCTAGCAATAATCTGGTACGCATGTACGTACGGTATGACATGTACCTATGTAAAATGTAGGTAGATATAGTATAGCACGAGGTGGTTGAATCTCCACACGTAGCACAAACTATTCAATGCTGTGACAGAAGATGCACATGTCATCATGACCTAGTCGCGTAAGCGCGGTCCAAGGCCGAGTTCTAGTTCAGTGTACGACTTGGAAGTCGGAACATGAAGCCGACGAGTCCATGTTGAGAATCAAAGAACAAAATCCATACTGAGAATCGAAGAACCAAGTCCAATGGTCCTTAGAATTCAGTACAGTAGAGACGCCAGCTGCATACTCCATATCATCATCTCAAAATCAAGTCATCAAGTCTCTCCTCCTTGGACCTTAGATCTCAAGTCCATGCCATGTCATGTCATCAAATTGCGTCAACAAAACCTGTCCATGGCCAGTCTTGAAAAGAATGATGAATGTGTACAGAGTCCCAGACAAGTTTGACATGAGGGAGGTCCAGCCCACCCCAAAATAACTAGCAGAAGCCGATGAACAACCTACCTGTGCAAATTGTCCGCGAACCACCTGGCAAATGCCTACCTGCTTGCCTATCTAGGTAGGTAGGTACCTAGTTGCCTTGCCCAGAGATTTTGTCTCTGGATGGCTGGATGGATGGGCCAGGTATTGGCAGCCACACCGGCCACGCCGGCCACACCGGCCACACCGGCCACACGTGCACCAGACTGGACCGGCCACAGTTCGGCCACAGCTTCTTCTGCCAACATGGATGGATGGATGTGGATTCATTCATTCATTCATTTATTCCAGCCATGCCAGTCATACCTCATGCCGTACTACAAGGTTCCCAGCCTCTGACGCCCAGTTTCCCAAGGCTCTGAGAGAGAGAGAGGGTATACATGTATAGTATGTGACGCGTGCCTTTAGGCTGGAATGTCCCATGTCCCATATCCCACGTTTAGGCAACCACTTGGAGCCCTTCCGGGGTCAGCCGAGTCTATCCAGCCCTCTGCGTCGGTGGCACAGAACTGAACTGAGGTACCCAGCGACGGAAAACGACGAAAAATGATGCTACGCCGGATTAAGAATGAAGCTCGTACATATATGCGCCAAGTGCTGCTGTCGTGCACTGTATTCCATAGAGCACATGTAGCCCGCATCCGCATCAGCATGAGCAAGATGGCTCGGAAAGGGAAAAGAAAAGTAGATCGCCCATAGCACACAACATATGGTTTTGGTGATCACTGAGAGCGCTGATCGGGAGCACCACATGCATCACGCACTTGTTTGATAGTTGCGTGGTTCCAGTCTGCTGTCCCTCCCAAGTATAGAGTAGACGTGGCAGCCTGCAATAAACACCGAGACGAAGCCGGAGCTAGTGTGGTAAATGCCGAATTCGTCCCCGAGGAGAATTTGTGCTCTCTGGAGTCTGACTCTCACCGAGAAAGTTGTCCTCAGGTTACCAAGTGGATCGATGTGGGACGATCAGATTCCGTCATGCTCTGTACCTAGGTACCTCCGGCAGACCCGAAGATTCCTGTGTTATAGCAAAGTTGAAATCAGCCCCGATAATTGTCGCGCGCGAGCGAAACCTACGCAATGGAGTTTGGAGAGCGAAAGCCGCGTTGTGACTTGGTGATTCCGAGGCAGATTTGAGTGGCGTATCAGCTCGTCACCCGTGTCACACTGGTGATTCTGGTATGACAAAAAAGACCTTCATAATGCTGAAAGTCAACAACGAATCAAAACAAGAGCAGAACGCCACGGAGTTGGTGGGCGCCAGATGCCGAATCAATCGGCCAAACCCGATGGCTTTTGTCAGTAAAATTCAGGAGGGGGGATTACGTTGACAGTCAGGCGTGAGAAAGTGGCGGCGAGCTCTTTCGCGGTAAGCCATCCAGTGGCAGCACCCAAAGTAACACAGCCTCCCGCAGCCTTGCGTCTTGCTAGCAAAAATTTTGCTGCTCCTGAAGGTGGGCTCGTGTCCAACAGCCGCTGTTGCCGCTCTGCTGACGAGGTGCGGCTGAGAAAAATTCATTTCCTGACCTTAATTCCTAAAGTCCGTCAAACAACTTCACCCGAACGAATCCGGACAGATTGGTGCGCCGGAGGCCGCGAGCCTTGCGACGGCCCCCAATTTTGGTTCAGAAAAACACGCAATACAGTGCACGCGACCCCCTCCTGGACAGCCAAGAAGGTCCCCTCTGAGAGCAAGCCAAGCCATGGGACCTACACGTACACTGCGTCAAGAAGGTGTGATGTTATCTCGACCACGCGCTCAACAGGTCCTGTCGGCGTTGCACAACCGTCCTCACAATCGCGACTGAAGGGACCATCGACACAATCTGCCCATCTGAACTGGTCACCGCGATCTTCATCCAATGTCTAGGCAACCGGGTCAAACGAGCGGCCGAAGGATGAAAATGCGTGCGACGGAGAGGTTGGCTCCGTCAATTAGTAACAACGATTGCTGGTGATGATGATGCAGTGCTCATCCATCGCTCAACTGAGCGGGAGTCTTGAGTGGTGGTTTTGGGGCTGTGCCGAACTGGTTCGCATCTTATCTCATGCGACAGGGGGTAAGTTGTGCTCTTGCTGCTCTGGTGGGGTGTGGCAGAGCGTGGCCTGGAACAGGGTCGGTCGGGGGACGGGAGCGTGGGGCTCAGAACGCCTAACACCCCGCCACGGTTGCCTCCCGACAAGCTGTGGCAGGTAGGCGGGCCGGAATTGCTGCACGACATAAAACCAGGTGCGATCTTGGGGCCTGCCCCTGGCCCAAACCGCCCAATCCAAGAGATAAAAGAGAGGGATCTCCACAAACTTCGTCCCAATCTGCACAAGTCGAGATTTCGATACAAACTTCGCTGCAAGCCACTTTTCCCATCACATCTGCCAGCATCGCTTCCCGCTCCGGAAGCGAACCCACTTACACCACCGTGGATATCAACAACGACAACCACATGCCAAGCTATCGCAGCTCCAGCCGTGTCTCGAGCTCCACTCCCGTCCCGGTGCAAACCTCAAGGCACCGGGGGTGTCTCGTCTACGGCTGCCGCAACAGGACTTGCTGCGTCAAGGAGGCCGGCCGCAAGATCTATTCGCAGTACTGCTACGAACACACTTGTTTCCGGACAGTCCCAATTCGAGATGGCTACCATTGCCCAATGGCCAAGGCCGAGGGAGCCAGATACTGCGAGAACCACATGGCCTGCGGGGCCGACAACTGTTGTGAGCTCGGGGAGAACCCCGATGGCAGCTACCCTTGGTACTGCAACCAACGTACGCCTCCAGCCCAAGACTCGTTGCCAGACTGCAAGCTGACTCTCTCCACAGATCGATGCGGCGAGACAAATTGCGTGCTCGAGGCCAAGAACTTCCTGACGATGCGCTGTACGTCACACCAACGGTGCGCAGCACTGCAGTGCAACAACCCGCCATCCGATGAGCTCCACAGCAACTTTTGTACGAAGCACACTTGCACTCGTGAAGACTGCCCACTGCAAGCCGTGGCCCACAACCGCTGCCGCGATCACAGCAGATGCCAGGTCTCTGCATGCACCGAAACACGTCTGGCGAAGCAGAACGGACGCCTCGAGCCCTACTGCCGCGTGCATATGGCTTCCAAGTGCGCCCATCTGGGTTGCCGAGGGCGCAAGCTCAACCCCAACCAGCGATACTGCCTCGATCATGGCTGCCGGCTCCCATCATGCTCCAATGAGCGCTACGAGGGCGGCGGAACTCTCTGCCATGTCCACAAGTGTGCCTTTGACGACTGCTTCGACGTCATTGCCAAGCCCAATGATAACAGGTCCCTGTTCTGCATCAACCACGCCTGCAGGGTTGACGCCTGTCTGTATAGCAAGCGCCACTCGGGTGGACTCTGCAAGGACCACACTTGTGTGATGGCTGGGTGCCACCGCGTTGTGACCGAGGGAAACCGTTGCAAGGTCCACGCTGCCCAGGAGGAACGTCCTGCCTGCAGGGTTGACAACTGCAGGAACTCGGCGGGGAAGTATGGATATTGCGAGGGTCGGCACGCGTGCGTCAAGGACGGGTGTTGGCAGGCGCGGCTCAGTGTGAAGCTCGGAAGCCGGGGCTCGGATTGGTGTTTGAAGCACGACCGAGAGCAGCGGCGGACGGGAAAGACGAGTGATTGGGACAGCGGGAGCGAGACTTTAGAGAAAAATTCGTGGAAGCGAAAGCAGGCGACCGTCGAGGACGCAGAGGATGTTGATGATTATTGATCTTCTAGGACGGGACTGGCGCATGGAAAGCATACTAAGGACAAAATTGATACCCGGTTGGATTGGCATTGGAACCACCCGAACCACAGGATAACAGGCGTTTGGAATATGGCAACTAGAATAATCATCAATTGTTTTTCTGCTCGACATTACCTTGAATGCCTCGATTGACATCGCTGTGGAACTCAATGCGCTACTTCCATCGCAGAAGCTAACCTCCACCTCCACCAGCCCCTGAGCCCAGCGACACACGCGACTGCTCCAGAGACGCGACGCGATGCAGATGCACGACGCGACTGGAGACTTTGCGCTAGTGGGTGCCAAGGCAGGAACAGGGTCTCGTCACTCGATGGTTCCCTCAATCGTCGCAACAGGCAGATTGATGCTGAAAGCCTGAGAGGAAATGCGGGGAGCAGAATGGGTGCGCATGAAGCTGCAGAGAACTTGTGTCGAGGCTGTGAAGCTCGGAAACGAGGTCAAGCTGCTGCGGAAAAATGTCCTCTTAAAGCGGGCCGACCTCCCGGCCAGCGCTTCGCCCACTGGCTGCCTCAATTTCAATGTGGGGCTCCTATCGCGGAGCTCCTTCCACGTGACAGCTGTAGATAAGATCTTCAGCGAGTGAGCTTTATCGCGATTCGCGATAACGACAGTGTGACGGAAAGGGGATGTCTTGGCGGTGTCTCGGCAACCTGAGTCAACCTCGGGACCTGGACACGCGACAGCTCTTGTCCGACGACATCTCTTATTCTCCCTCCTCTTCTCCCTTCAGGCCGCGGAAGAAAACAACAATGGGGCTGAAAACGTTCGCTTTGGTCAGTTTAGCTACTCTGGGGACCGCTGCATCTCTCCCAGGCCAAAAACCGCTGTCCGACGAACCGGAGACAAATCGGCCAATCAACGTCGCCAGGAAGCCATTGGTTACTTCGGAGGAGCTGCAGGCCACCATCCACAGCAAGAACCTCCTCGCTCGAGCAGAACAACTATACGAGATCGCCAAATCGAGTCAGGATGAATGGAACCACCCGACCCGCGTCATCGGCAGCAAAGGACACCTCAGAACGCTCAAATATATCCACGGCGCGCTGCACGCGCTGGGTGATTACTACACTCTCTCAAAGCAGCCCTTCCCTGCAGTGAACGGATATGTCTTCGAGGACCAACTGCTGCTGGGTCATGACATAGCGTACTCGGCAGCGGCTATGAGTTTGACGCCGCCGACCAAGAACAAGCAGCCTGTCGACGGTGAATTAGTCCTCGTCCAGAGTGTTGGGTGCAGGCCCGACGACTTCCCCGACAACGTGGCTGGCAACATCGTCCTCATCCGCCGAGGAGAATGTGCCTTTGGCGATAAGTCGAGGCTCGCCGGGGAAGCAGGTGCCGTAGCTGCCATCATTTACAATAACATGTGGGGTCCTTTGACAGGGACGTTGGGCACCCCTTCGCCGGACCATGTTGCCACCTTCGGTATCTCTCTCGAGGAGGCAGAACCCTACATTACCAAGCTTAACAAAGGGGAGAAGGTTAAGGCAACTGCTTACATCGATGCCATTGTGGAGACCATCTTCACTAGCAACATCATCGCCCAGACCACCAAGGGCGATCCCAACAACTGCGTAATGCTCGGTGCTCACAGCGACTCCGTGTTCGAAGGGCCCGGTATCAACGACGATGGGTCAGGCAGTCTAGCCTTGTTAGAAATCGCAACACAGTTGACAAACTTCAGCGTCAACAACTGCGTCCGCTTTGCGTGGTGGTCAGCTGAGGAGGAAGGCCTTCTCGGATCCGACTTCTACGTCCAGGAACTGTCACCTGAGGAGAACAAGAAGATCCGACTGTTCATGGACTACGACATGTTGGCCAGTCCCAACTATGCTTACCAGATCTACGACGCCCAAGACGGCGTTCACCCTGCCGGGTCAAAGGAGCTG
>Ga0247760_1001760_pt1 | contig 18808 bp, 5 predicted proteins | sample UWRJL171409R4_FD_179936 | JGI IMG/M metagenome (GOLD analysis project Ga0247760, IMG submission 179936) | Plant litter microbial communities from Arlington Agricultural Research Station in Wisconsin, United States - UWRJ-L171-409R-4 | ecosystem: Environmental > Terrestrial > Plant litter >... | reverse complement strand
CCAGGGTCCAGCGCGTGGTCCAGCGCGTGTGCAGGACTCCAGGATGGTGGCGTGCGCAATGTCGCTTCAGTCTCTCCCTCTAGCAGAGGGGTGCTTCCCATCTCCATGGCAAGCAATTTTGTGCTGAACCAAGAGGGCCACCGCACGGAGGAGAGAATGAAGGAGTTGTTTGAGTCATGGAAATGGACAAGCCCGCTCATTAAGGGAAGTGAATGCCGTTGTGAGACGACGCAAGATGCAGGGGCAGCTTGGCGGAGATGTTGCAGATGAGCCTAATGCGTCCTAAGCGCCCAACTTCCAAGCGCTCAATTACTCGTCCGCATTTGTGGTACTACTGCCTCAAGTCCGAGCGCTGAGTCCTTGCTCGAGTTGGAGATGGGAGTTGATCTGCAAACAATGTTCCACAATGGAAGAGTCGGCCAACTAACATCATTTCGATCCTTCCAGGTCCCAAGAAAGGATAGAGGGCACATGACTGTGCTGCAAAATTCTGAATCCTGAAGAGGGAAAAGAGGGCCTGCGGCGCAAAGTCTGCCTGCATGTCCGCGGGGGTGCGTGTATGGCATAGTCATGTTGCCATGATAGCGCTGGTGGGCTTATACCTTATTCGTGCCACATGGCATTGTTTCATGTGGAATTTCAACTTTTGCTAGTCACATCAAACTTGAGGTGACGGTTTGGAAGCCAGTTCCAGATGGTGGTGGTAGGAGGCCAGATTCCCCTTTCGTACTAGTTCTGTATTCGTGTTGGCTTTACGTTCCCTCTTATAAGGGGGTATGGTCACACATGTAACTCAATAACTCCTTTTTCTACCAATTGAGAGGCTGCCATACGATTTCTAAGGCTATGCAGCAGCGGCATATAGGATCCCCCTAGCTTAGGGAAGAATCAGGGGAAGCTCAGGAAATCAGCCACAGCTCATCCCAGCTCATCTCAGCTCAGGAATACGAACCGAAAAAGGAAATTTCATATACTCAGATTCGTCACTAATTACCAGGCTATAATTACCTATCCACCTTCTTACCTGCGGAGCTCCATGTACCCTTGAGGTCCATCAGCATCACCAAGCTCCCATTCTACGTCGGCAAGGAGCCGTGCATGATTCAAAACCTCCAGCCCACCGCACCAAGGCCAAAGGAAGAAGTCGATGGATATTTTCTGGGATTATGGTGTGCTTGGTGTATCTTTCACCGGCCTGCTGGCTGCTTGAAAGGTTGGTTGTGGTGAGCTGGTTTAACATGGTCTGATCCTGTATTTACCTAGATAGGTAGGCAGGTGTAGGTGAGGAACGGATGAACAGGGAGGAGTGCAAATTGAGCGAATCCATCCGATTCCGATCGAGCGAGTCTCCCGCGGTCCTACGAGCCGATACCAAGCCTAAACTCGCTGCTGCCCGCACCAGCCTGTCCTTTCAGCCGACATTACCCCAGATCTCCAGCGCCGATACATAATTTGCTATCAATCGCGCGTCGGAGGGTATGCGTATGATTCGCGCGCTTCAGGGGCGCACAGGTTCGTAATACTCTACCCTGTCATATTTTCAGGTTATGTGACAGCATGCCCCCCATCCATTCACTACCTCTGAAGCTGGTTGAGGCGATGGAGTTGAGATTTGAGTAACGGGACGGCGCTCCTCCTGGGACATATCGCTGGTGTCTAGGTTGCCTCTTATAAGCGTCACGGCCTTGTCTTGACGTCGAGCAGACGTTTGAAGAGAACACTGTTTGATGACAAACCTGATAATTAGGAGCAAAGTCACCTCAGACATGATTGTAGTCTGCGATAAGTAATAATGGAAATAAGGGAAAGACTACCTTGTTGAGCCCGTTCAGCTACGGTTCATTGAGCAGGACAGGCAGCCAAAATCATCCAGCGTCTCTTTCGCCCGGTGTCCTGTGTGTCTGCGGCTTGAGTGTTAAGCCACTTGGCCTGATCCCGCTGATGCTTTGTGTCTAACAGCCTTTAAGAGAGCTTATTATCTTGTTCGGGTTGGCGGGGGGGCGATTGCATCTTTGTGCTTGAATGTATGAAATCGGAGCAGAGAGAACACTGTTGTTTCAGACTTCATTGTTGTCGTTGGTGAAACAATGTTGCTTTGATGAATGGTGGGTTTGTGTGCAGTTGATTGTTCTGGAGGGGATGCCTTGCGAAGAAATCAAACACCCCGTAGGTTGGTTGGATTCACCGCTTGGCGATGGCACTTCCAAATTCCAAGCCACCATACCATGAAAGGATCCAGACCACCTAGTTGACAAGCGGAGACAAGCGGAGATCTACTAGCCTTTGCTTAATCCTCCCTAGGACCCTTAAACTCCTCGTGAAGCACAATGGGCTGGCATCGCGAGCCGAAGCAGTAAGTTTTCCCGCCTCCACTATCGATACTTCACCTCTCGCACCTACTAACTACCCCCCTAACTACCCCCAATAGGGTCAGTCTCTCACAGCGGAGGCTTTGCGCCCGGTGGCCGAGACGACTACAATTACTAGATCCCCCGACCCGCCCTCGATCCCGATCCCGACCCCGAACTCCCCGTAGCACCTTAAAGCGCCGCTCGGGCTACAAGCATAAGACTCCCAGCCGTCACAGATCCAAGTCCAGAGAGGCGGAGAGGACTCCGACCAGGAGGTACTCGAGCTCCAAGACGTACGATCCGTATTACTCGGAGCCCTCTAGGGAAGCGTATTCCGGGAAGAGGAAATACTACTAGGTAGTTTGGACGATGGGCGGAGGATAGGTGATGGGGTAGCTTTTTCAGGGCCGAAATTTCCTAGATGAAAATATTTCTCTCTAGAAGTTCTGGATGATCTGTATAGGTATGAATATATAATTATGATAAGGAGATAAAAGTTTATAAGGTGGTAATAGCTGAGAAGGACTTAGATTAGGTGGATGAGGAGTTTAAGATTGGTGTGTTCTTTTGCGGATCACCTGTCGTGGGTGAGATTCTGGCAGACCCGCTGTCGCTTGTTAAGTGCAAGGGGAAGGGAGGACGGGCACAGTTCTTGCCACAAGTGTGTAGCTTCAGACCCGACCACGATAAAAGACGACCGCATTCTCCAGAGACGACCGCATTCTCTAGAGGAAGTGTCCAAGAAAGTGGACATGTCGGGGTGTGGCTAGATTCGTCAAAAGCAGAATAACATCACGGGTTGGTAAAGAGATAAGATGTGTATTTGCTATCATAGAGGAGTTGCACCATCGTTATTGTTCCAGCTGGGGCACATTCCGGTCGGTATTATATCCTCTCCTCCAGCCCTCTACCGCCTTCATTTCCCTTTCCAGATCCGCTTGCTTTTATCTGGATCCTACAAGACGGCGCGGTAGAGACGGTAGTAGACTGAGTCCCGCTGTCGTAAGCCAGCACGGGCATCGATTTCTACCTGTCCAACTTTATCGACCCTAAGGGCCTGCTGGCGCAGTTTATACATCCACGTAACGGGTATATTTCTTTTTCTGTTTCCTTCTCCCGTTACTAACATCTCTCAGGCCCGGCGTGGCGTTAATTATCCACTTCCCGTTTTCTGCTATAATCTGCAACCTTAAGAACTTCTACCGTATGGAATCCACCTACACCCTTAAGACACGTAAGTGTAAGTGTTAGGATAAAGCTAAGGATAAGTTAAATAAAGAGCTGGATCTTAAGAATCAGAAGATAGCAGCTAAGATGCGTAAGATAGAGGCTAAGATGTGTAAGAAGGATACTAAGATGGAGGCTAAGGAGATAGAGGTTAAGGAACGCAGCTTATAAGTTAAGAGACGTAATACTACTAGAGTTTGCTAGCAGCTGTCCCGCTCCTAAAGGTCTTGTAAGTTGACTTAGCTTATCTAGCTCTGCTCTGCTCTGTCTGCTTTGCCTGCTCTACTCTAGCTTTACTTAGTAGCTTAGCTTGTAACTCCAGCTCATAACGACTTACAGTAGCTTAAGCTTACAGTAAGCTAATTATTATATAAATTATAACTTATTACTTAGCTTAGTAATATTTTTAAGCTTAACTTTATAACTTTCTTATAATTAAAGCGTACCTTTCTATTTAATACACTTATTAATTTATTATATAAACTGACTTTAATACTAAGATTATTTATCGCTTATTTATTACACTTAAATTACATTTAAATATAAGAGTAATCCTTTTAGTTAAAAGTTAAAAGAAACTTAGATTATCACTATTATATTAGCTTAGAAAAGCTAAAGAATTAAACTGAGAAACAGAGCTATAAAATTAATAAGATTAATTTATATTTTTTAAAAATAATCTTAATATTAATATAATATTAAAGTTAAGCGCACCTTACTACACCTTCTTTTAACCTTTTAAAGGCTGCTCTTTACTACCTTTAACGCCACAGGCTGCTAATACCCCCTAATAAGCCGTAGTAAGCCCCTACTGCTAAACTTGCTGTAAAGTTGCCGTTAAGGCTATTATAACGACCCTACAGGCCGTCACTTGGGCCGGAGCGGCCTGACGGATTCCCCGCAGAAGGAACAGTGTAGGAAGACAGTACGCACGGTACTACGCACTGGGCCAGGGGTGTAAGGACCTGAAGCCCCTACGACCAGTTAGTAGTTACTTAATCTTAGCGGGAGTGCTTACCTACTGAGCATCTACGGAACCTCTAAGCAGGGAGTGCTTAGTAGCGGGATGCTCAGTCCCCTATTAAGTAACAGACTACTAAGTAAAGTATAAAATACCTTTTAGTTAGCTAATATAAATAGTTATAATTATGTCTATAATTACCGTAAGGGACTCTGGTTCCTCACATTAGTATTTAATTATTCATTTATATCTTACTATTTAAACTCACCTTTATGTATTATAATAACAGCAACTTACAGTGACATTAAACCCCCGTTTAAAAGTGTTAATTTAATAAGCTGTCTTTAAAACACCCCTTACTTGTTAACGTCTTATTATACGTTTTATCTTAACCTATACCAGTCCTTTTAAAGCCTGTATTAAGTGTAAGTTATAATATAATACTAACGTTATAGTTTTAAACGCTATTTATTAAATTCTTAGACATTACCTCCCTTTTACCATTAATATATTAACCTTTTGTTAAAATGCAAAAGGGGTCAAGGCATTAGAAAGCAGTGTGTGTTGAAGGTGATTAATTCTTTCTATCTTCGAGAGTGGAAGCCGTGTTATTATAGCCGTGAGGGTGGCCAGTGCACGGAGTGCATTGGCCACACTCGCTTCTGCGAAGCGAGGTTGGCTGACTGAATACGAGGTTGGCAGTGGAGTCTGGTGTTCTTAGCTGTGCAGATCCACGGATGCAGCCGCGGAGCGGCTGCGTGGATCCAGCCACACTGTTCTAACCACACTGGCCGGGTTAGGGTTGTAAAAACCCAACAATAACTCAATTAAGGTTATAGCTACTTAACCGACTAGGGGCTAAGGAAGCCGAGGAGAGCGAGTTCAGGCCTCTATCTAACACAACCCATTACATTAGGAGGGTGTTATTTTAAAGGAGAGCTAAATAACAGCTGTAGGCGGTGGTTTAGCAGTCCCAGCGTTTAACACTGCCTCTAGAGGAGGTTCCAAGGCCTCCAAAGGCGGTGTAAGAGGTGGTGGGAATAGTGGCAAGCCTAAAGGAGCCCCCAGAACAGCCTCTAGAACCTAGAAGATATTGGCCGTAACAGGAGTCATGAAGAAAACGCAAGTCACGTGGTTACAGGCCCCTAAGCCAGGCTCAGGGGGCTTAGGGGCAGCTTAGTCAGCAAGAAATAGCTTAGTTAGCGATTAATAGTATGTAGTTAATTGTAATTTTATTGCAGAATCGCTCGGATTAAGCCTTTTCACGTTGGTTTTAATTAGAAACGCAGTTGCGAGTATGATTGTGAATGCGACCGTGGAAGCGACTACGGGGTTAATGCGCGGGGGTTAGGGTTATGTATGGTAAAAAAAAGTGGGCTACTGTACACTGAGGCTAAGGGCTACTGTACACCTAGACATTCTCTTTAAATAACGTTTTAATCTATTCTAAAACTTTAAAAAAACATTAAAAACACGTATAACAGGTTCTAATAGCTCTTAAAAAAAATAAAACTGATAATAAACCTAGAAAAAAGCCACTTCCACGTTTAAGAGTTAAACTATTTAGGATTTAAAGTAACCCTTAAAAGGCTTAAGATATAACTAGAGAAGATAAAGGCAGTTAAAGACTAACTTACTTTAAAAAACTAAATAGAATTATAAGTATTTATTAGCTTTATAAACTTTTATTAATACTTTATTAAGTACTTTATAAGGATTATAAAACTACTATATAAGCTTACAGGGATAAGTAAACTATTTAAGTAGATTAATAAATAGTAAAAGGTGTTTAAAGACCTTAAGTATGCTTTTATTACAGCACTTATCCTAGCCCTCTTTGATTTCTTAAAGCCTTTCTAAGTTAAAACAGACTCCTTAAAATTCATAATTAGTGGAGAACTTAACTAAGTCTAAGATAACGGAAAACATTACTTAATTACCTTTTTATTAAAAGGGATTTATAACCAAGCTTTATATTACTTAGTTTACAATAAGGAATTAATAGTCGTTATTTAATACTTTACTAAATAGGCATTATACTTAAGTAGTATAAAGGAACTGGTCTAGGTCTTTTTAGATTATAATAACCTTTAGTACTTCCTAATAAAGGAACTTAACCTTTAATAAGCACGTTAAGTAAAGTTAATAACCCCGTTCCACTTTTAAGTCTATTATATTAAAGGGAAAGATAATAAGTAAGCTAATACTCTTAATTAAAGATAGGACTATAAAGATGTTAATTTAATTTTATTCCTTATCACTATATTTAATAAAGCTAAAAACAGCACGTTAAAATATACGCCATAAATATTAAATAACTAAATATTAAAATAAACTATTAACGTCTATATAAACTTATAAATAAAGTATAATATTTATTAATAGTAACAGGACTTTTAAGTAAAAAGGCTAATAAAAGGTTCATATAAATAAAAATACCTTTTAAGAGATTTCTTAAAGTATATATAGGACTATAAAAAGGAGTACCTAATATACCTAAATTATAGTGAAACTAGTTATTAGTTAAAACAGCTATTAGAAAGTGTAAACGGTATACTTAAATTAAAAGTAAAGCTTTAATATTAAGAGAAACCGCACATTTATAAACCAGACAGATAAAAGAAGTATATTTAGTAAGTTTATAAGTCTTGACTTAAAGGATATATAAGTTAAGTTAAAACTCTTATATAGGCTTAGTAAGCGTACGTTTTCCTAGGAATGAAAAAGTTAGTTAAGGAAGTAGTTAATAATTATAACGTCTGTTATTAAAAGTAGAACCAACATTGTAAGCCTTATAGGCTTTTTAAACCACTCCCTGTACTATAAGCGCTATAGAGCGCTATCTTACTTAAATTTATCACTAGGATTCTAAAGTTTAAGGACCCTATTATAAGAGTTACTTATAACTAAATCCTTATAATAATTCACAGATTAATAAAGTGGGCTTATTTTTTACTAACTTTAATGGGTATAATAGTAGAATAACTTACTTATATCTTTAAAAAAGAGGTAATCTTATAATACCTTTAACCAGATAATATCGTTACAGATTAAGATAAGTTAATTATATCAAAGTTCTAATAAAGGTTAATATAAAGAATAAGTGTAAGAGTAAACTTTTAACAGCTTTCCACTTATAAATAGATAGTTAAACGGAATAAGTTAATTAAATACTTATAACGTATCTTTAAGCTTACGTTAACTTTAAATAAGATAGTTAGCTTAAGCTGTTATCGACAGTACAGATAGCTTATAACATAACGTTAGTTAAGTTAACAGGTATATTACCATTTTTCACTAATTACAGTAAAACGCCTAAGCTCCGTTAAGTGGATAGCTTAGCACTCTTACCTGTAAACTTAAGAGGCTAGCTAGTTTTAAGGCTCTTAAGTTGCTATTAAAGGGTTATAGCTTCCTTAATTATCTTAATTATAATCCTTTTATAAGACTTAAAGGTATCTGTTAGCTCCTTATAAGAGAGTTTTCCTTTATCCTCTATATCCAGACTTATATTAAGTAATGGGATATTATTAGATAAGTTATTATATCCTATTAACAGATTAAGAGGAGGAGGAGGAGGAGGAGAGGCTAAAGTTAATATAGTAAGGGGAGGAAGGGGGTGTTTAGAAGTTTAATAAACAGCGTTTAGAACTATAACGCTAATATCGTATTATAATCTATACTTAATATAAGCCTTAAAAGGACTAGTATAGGTTAAGATAAAACGTATAGCAGGACGCTAAAGATTAGGTAGGCGTTTTGAAAACAGCTTATTAAGCTAACACTCCTAAACGGGGGTTTAATGTCACTGTAAGTTGCTGTCACTATAATATATAAAGGTAAGTCTAAGTAGTAGGATATAAATAAATAATTAAATACTAATGTAAGGAACTAGAGTCCCTTACGGTAGTTATAGGCATAACTATGGCTATTTATACTAACTAACCAAAAAGTACCTTATACCTCGCTTTATCTGCTCCCTGGCCTAGTAATAAAATGAACAGAGCAGTTACTCTGTCCGCTCTCCTACTCTGTGACAGAGCAGTTAGAGTAATAGAGCACCTTTTAATTAGTCGTAGGGGCTTTAGGTCTTTACACCCCTAACTTAGTATGTAGTGCTGTGTGCACGGCTGCTCCGCACTGCTTGGTTTGCAGGGAATTTGTCAGGCTGCACCAGCCTAGGTGTCGACCTGCAGGGTCGTCACAATAACTCCTTAATATAGTATAGTTTAACTTACTATATTGAGAATAAACTATAAATATATTACTGTTATGTTAATAAACTATTTTATTTATTAAACTTATTAAATAACTTAGTAACTTATATACTTATTATATTAAAAGGAGAGCTCTTTATTAAGAATATACCTTAGTTAAACGAGCTGGTAGCGACCTTAGGTATTATTTCTAATTACACCTCCTCTGCCTTTAAGAAATAAAGCACTTTAGTATTACAAACCATTACTTTATCTATACGCTCTTTTAAAGTATAACGTTACGTCTATAACTGGTAAAAGTTTACATACTTTTACGTTAATTTTACCTTAAGTATAAGGGACTGCACCTAAAGGAGCCTGCGTAGCCCTTGCGAAAACGCCAGAGTAAAGGCAATATAGAAGGTCTAAGCAATAATCTAAAGGTTCCAATTGTTAAACTCCAGCCCTCCTTAAGCCTAGGGGGTCCAGAGACTCCTATTTGTACATAGCTAACAAAGGAGCAGTTGGGTTCCGTTTCCAGCCCCTGCCCTTATTACGCCCTAATTACGCAACTCCCGCTTCTGGCATTCCCTCCATTTAGTTATTCTTCTGCTTCCAGTTCTCCTTACGTCCTTATGACGCAGCTACATCTCCTCCTTTGTTCCACCCGTGTTCCCACTCCTTGCTCCTCTTCCTCCCAGTCAGGCATCAGTCCTGCGTTATCACTGCGTTCTTAAGAGTCTCTGGCTCTCCTAGCCCTTATGATCCCAGGCCGCACTGTAGCCTCCGTAGGTCTTTAGGCCTCTGTTAACAGAAGTCTTTACACTTTACTACCTCTATTATTACTTAAGAATAAACTAATAGAGGTTAGTATAAGTTACTTCCCTTTATTATAGTATAAATACCGTTATCGTGCCTGTGATAAGTGAGGGACCTTCTTAATTCCTTACGTTAATAATTTATTATTCTCTAAGGCTTATTATTTAAAACCTCTGAGTTTATGATCTGCTTAACAGTGAATCTCCTCCTGAGAGTTCCGTTAGCCCTTACTCAGTCATCTTACACTAATCACCTTATAATAATTAGACTCTGTCCGTTACTACAATCTGTCTTCACCTTAGTTACCCCGGTGTCTAGGAGCAGGCTGTAACATAAGAGCCTTTACACTTTACTACCTCTATCGTTACTTATAGACGAACCAGTAAAAGCTGGTATAAGTTACCTTCCTTATTTAGGAACTAAGGCGTCGATGGTCTGCCCCCCTCACCTTCACCCTCCCTAAGGCCGCCTCCTAGGTGCCGAACCGGTATAATATGCTGATAAATTCCTTTTCGTCATACGCAGGGCGGCCCCTACCCCCGAAGGAGCCGAATTACTGCAATAACCCTCTCGTCATAACCAAGTCCAAGCTCACCATACTGCTAAGGAGATTCAGTTTTCCCGTTCGCCGTAGGCGAATTGTGCTAGCTGTAGGGGCATGATCGCTTCTTTTGAGCTCGCTGGGGGGGGGTTCATGGGCAGGCTGGGTTGCTGGTTCTCGAGTTGGTTCGCCTAGTGCCAGCGACTTTGGTCGATTGGGCCTTGGACCCACAGGCTTCCGATAAAGAAGGCGGCGGATTCCCAGGGCTGCATCCGGTGAGGACTAAGTCACGCGTCGCTAGCTTATATCAGGTGTCCGGGACAAGGCAAAAGCCGGAAACACGTTACTCACTCTGCGAAGACAAGGCCATGCACGACGCCATCTAGGACCGCGACGTCGACGCATTCAGCAGGTGATACAGGGAGGAAGCTGTGCTTCATGAAATCAAGGAGGCGGTAGAATGCCACGTCGTGCGGTGACGGGGCGGCGTCATGGCGGCATAGTATGAGGGCGACAGCGATGACCGATAACGACGAGGGCGGCTAGCTGTGTTGCAGTGGCGAGACGTTGCTTGTTTCAGGGTGGTTGACAGAGATAGTCAACCACTGGCGCAAACGGCTTGACCTAGGCAAGAGCCTGTAACTAGCGCGCCGAGGGATCCGGCCGCCACGATCTCGGCATTTGCCTATCAGATAAGCTCGGGGGACCGAGGTGAGCCCAGTCTGTCGAGCACGGCCAACCCCGTGGTGTGGGTTGGAGAAGAGGAACTACAACTGAACTGGGGGTTCTGAAGATGTCGGCTCGGTCGCTGCTTTTAGTGTGATCGAGATCTGCTAAACACAGCATATGCTCCTCGTGCCCCTGACTTCCCTCTCGTCGAGGGCAAATATAAGTCGTTCGTTCTACTGCCGCCGGCACGGCGATTACGCGCAGCCCGTATAGGTTCCCACCATGGCATCCTGCTCTCAGTCTGACCAGAGACGCCCGAAGATCCCACACTTCTGCACGATACCTCGCTACCCCACCATACCGCATCGTGCTCCAATGTCATGTGTTGCGCTGCTGCAAAGGCATAGCAGGTTCTGACAAGAGGTGTTGGGAAGTCACGTCTTGTGGCGTGGCTCACCTTTTCATTGTTCCAAGGTGTGGGGATTTGGGCTCACTGACTAACTCGTCGCTCGTCGTCGATCGCGTTGCTCGGTCGTCGATTAATCGCTCGGTCGCTCAATTGATCTTGTCGATTGATCTCGTCAATTGATCACTCGTCGCTCGTCGCTCGTCGCTGATTCATTTCCTGGTCGCTCGTCGTCGATTGATCGGTCGGTCGCGCAATTATCGCTGGATCGATCGCTCGTCGCTCGTCACTCGATTGATCGCTCGACACTTGCCGTCGCCGTCGTTGCTCCGAGAGTAATTGCGAGCAGTGACGAGTAAACAGCAAGAATAATTGAATCTGTCAGTTCCTGTATGGCGACAGACAGCGCCATAAACAAAACCCTACGCGATGTGCGTCCCCGCATGTCTAAGCTAGTCTCGAAGGAGATTATGCACACTTTCTTTCACATGATGCCCCACTTTCTTTCAGATACCCCACTTCTTTTCACATGACCGCGCCCTACTTTTTAGCTGCTTGCACACCCACTTCTTTCTTCTCCCACGCCCCATCACAGCGGAAAACGATCTCCATCCACCAACTTTCAATATTTTCACGCCCCAGACTTTTCACGCCCCCATCACAACACTACTTCTTCTCCCACAACCTAATTTGTAGGTCTCTCCATCTCACAAACTTACAATCTCAATGCTAATATGGCCAAAGACGATCCTCCACCGTATTCAACAATGGCGACATTTGCGCCCCTTGAGATTCCTCTCGAGGACCTCGAGGCGCAGCTCTTGAGAAACAGCCCGGCACTTCGAGTTCACTACAACAGAAACAGCCGCCGGATCGTCGAATGCGACAACAGCTGCAGCTGCACTAGCTGCAGCTGTGCTGCACAGGCGCACTTTTTGTGCCAAATGTTTTTGATGGCTGCAGTATCAACTGGGGCAACAAGGGCATTCTCTTTACCATTTTGATCGCTGCTACCTTGATCATCTGGTTCCTTTCAAAGAAGGCGTAATCGGTACGTTTGCCCGTTTCTTGGCAGTATCCATCTAACATTTGAGACATAGCATTCGGCATAGCATTCGATTGGCATGGCATTCAATTGGCGTTGGCATGATTCCATTGGCGTTTGAGAAGGGACATGGCTTAGGACATGGCGCAATGGCCTTGGGAGGCAGGACATGGCAGCAGGACATGGCAATGGTGTTTGGCAGGGACATGGCAGCGACATGGCGCGCGTTTAGAGGCAGGAACATGATATCACCAAAACTGAGCTAATGACGTGACGGTTAAGATAACGTGACAGACCAAGCGATTAAGTCGAGGAAGCGATTGAAGTGTGATTGGAATCGAGCGACGGAGGTCGGAGGAAGCGATCGGGTCAAGCGACGGGGAAGCGATTGAGGCGAGCGACTTGAGTCAATTGAGTCGAGCGACGGGGAAGTGATCTGAACCAAGCGATCTGAGTTAACCGGAGCAATTGAGAGGGGAGAGACGGAAAGAATCGACAAACGCAGGAATTGAGATGCGGAGAATCGCAGAGAATTGCAGACAATCGACAGATTACCCCTCAGCGACTATCGCTCGACTCAATTGACTCAAATCGCTCGACTCTTTTCTCCGCCGCTCGACTCATCGTTGACTCGGATCGCTTCCTCTGTCGCTCGACTCCGATCGCTTGGAGTTAAAAGACACGGACACCTCCGATCGCTCCCTTGACTCAAATCGTTGGAGTCAAAAGATACGGACAAACTCCCTCTGATCGCTTCCCGTCGCTCAACTCTACTCAGATCACTTCCTCTGTCGCTCGACTGACCCAAATCGCTCGACTCCTTCCTCTGTCGCTCGACTTGACTCAAATCACTCGACTCAGATCGACACCGATCCCTTCCTCAGATCGCTAGACTCCGCTCACTCAACTCGAATCCTTCCCCGCCGCTCAACTTGATTCCAATCACTCGACTCAATTGACTTGACTTTGATCTTTCTCCGTCGCTGACTCTGATCGCTTCTGTCGCTCGACTTAATTAACTCAGATCGCTCCACTCCAATCACTGGGCCTGGGCGGTGGGCTCGGGCTCGGTAACCAACTATTGGTGATGAGTTTCTGGCCTTCGTTCCTTGCTTCCTCCGTCGCTCGACTCTGATCTTCCTCCATTGCTCGACTCCGATCGCTTTCCCATCGCTTCCTCTACGGTTTCACTCTGATCACTAACTGCTTCCTCCATCACTCAACCCTAATATTTCCCCGTCGCTTAACTTGACTCAAATCGCTCGACTCCAATCGCTTCCTGTCGCTCCGCCGCTTGACTCTATCCTCCCGTCTAATAAATCGCTGGAGTACACGGTTGGTCCCTCGGATCCTGTCGAGCTCACTTGTCAGCGACGTCTTTCTTTAGCCTGACGCCTTGATAGACTAGGAGGGACTCTATTTCTAATGGCTTCCACAGCTGCGTTCCGTCACTTCCTAATAACTGCCCCGACGACGCGCCGCTAGTAGACTGATTAACTCGACTGCTGACGGCGCGATTGGCCCCGATTAAGTAGAGTCGCCGCCGGCGCGATTGACCCGGCTGACCCGGCTTGAAACAAGCCTTTCTTGGTTCTGTCAGATAGCACTGCTGTGGAACACAAAACAGAGCGGTTTTCTGGCCGTTCGGCAAAAGAGTGATGGAATTGCTTATTCTAGATAAAAAGGAGAGGGTGGCAGAGAGCCAGTAATATAGTGGTGGAAGGTGGCGAGTCACGTGGCCAACCAGGTGACCATATTGTATCACAACTGCACTTCTGGAAATGGTGGAAATCGTGGTGTTGCAACTGCTTGATTGTATTGCTTCTGCGTGCGAGGGTTGCTTGTTCTTCTTGTGGTTCTGGCTTTCAGCCAGAACATCCTTCTTTATAGACCAACCCGTTGGATTCAGCTTCGTTAACGCCGTGGCTGAGGCTCATTGGCGTTTAGGTAGTGCTATGCTTCCAGTTCACCGACGACACCCATACAACGGATGGATTGTGTTTCGTTCTTGCAGACTCGAGGAAAGCGTTCACGGAGGTGGCCTACGTGTCCGCACCGGGGCAGCCCATCTCGGGAACAAGAAAGCCGACAGATGATCTAGCCTAGCGGACGGGAGCAGACGTCGACAGATATCCAGCAATCGCTGCGCCTGGCTGGAAGTAGCCACAGCCGAGGGTCCCTGACAGGCGCCATCCAATGAAGGGTGTTTCCCGCAAAAGTGCATCCGTTTCATTTGCCAAGCCGCGTTCGGGAACCATTACCATCGAGTTGCATGGCATTCCACAGCTCCCGTCTCACATCATCCTCCCTTGGGAACTAAACCACCTTTTCATCACATCGCCACCACCATACCCAGGTTTCGTCACCAAGCTTCTCGTTACAAGGCTGCACATAGCGCTGTCCTTCGCAGGTGTTGAAATTTTCTACCATGGTAGAACAAAAACGTACCTAGCGATATAAAGGCGGCGGTGCTTCGTCTCTTCAATTCCATCGCTTATAAGCCATTTCTTTTAGTAAGTTCCTTTATATATTAGTCCACCTCTAATAAAGTTTCAAGGGATAAAAGAAAATTTCTCATTTATTATTCCCAGTGCTAACTAATCAACACCTTGGAATTTATAGCTATTTAGCTAACACTAACATAAGTAATATCCACTACTATAACTGTAGATAAGTTAGCCCCGCCTAGATCCCTTTAGTGGGATCTGCTTAAACTATCACATGTAGTGTATAACTGCAATTACGCCATGTAGCGCTTTTTAAACCCTCTGGAGCGCGAGAAGAAGCTAGCGAAGGTGTCTCCTATCTCCTAAATGCTGAATGAAATGACTAGATAACTACGATGATGGCGTTTAGTAGAATATTGAGCTGGTGTAGTGATGTAACAGGGAAGAAACTATAAGGAGAACTACATCTATAGAACAGTGCTGTCGGCTTAAAAGGCTGACTCTAAGACTACTGGTCCTCTAATCAGAGGGACATAAATGTAACTAACGTAGAAAAATAGATATGTACCTAATATGGAACAAAACCTAGTATGTGACGGTGCCTAGTATGAAACGGAGCTTAGCATAGAATAATAAAAGAAACGCGACCATGGATTAAGTTATCTTCCTTTAATCGAAGGGTTAAAATGTCACTGGGCTTTTTAATAAGAGGTCTTCGTGGTGAAAATCGTCGGAATAATAATTATTAAAAGAAGCGCGGTTTAAAAAACCGCGCGGCACGGCCCCTTTTTAACAGTGGCACGCGCCAGAGAACGCATCGCTATATATATAAGCAGTTACAGTAATATTATATATAGAGCCTAAAAAGAATAATAAGATTAGCTTAAATAAACGCCTTAAGTTACACTTCCCCTTAAGACTGGCCGTTAGTCCTACATATATAATAGTCTTAAATATAAACTAACCCTCTTAAGGCTTCTAGTTATAAGAATAGTATAACAGTTTATAGTAACTAATCCTCTTTATTACTTACTAAGTCCTCTAATACCTCTTATCCTTCTTATAACTTATTTTATTTATTAAAGTCTAATTAATGTATGGGAGGTAAAAACGGGTTTAAGGTTTAAGGAAAATAAGGTCCTGTTCACTCCTTAGGCTTAGGAACCTCCTCCTGTTACTTAAGCTGTCCGGTCTAACAGTTAGGCTAGTGGTAAGTACATTAAGGCCTGACTAAAGGTGTATTAGTAATGGCTTTAATAAATTCCTTTATAAACTTCTTTATAAGTTTAAAAGCAGACTTAATTTCCTTCTTAATAGGTTTAAGCTTTAAAACCTTTACACTTAATTTAGTTATCTTAGCCTTTAGATCTATAATGGGTTAAGGGACTGAAGCGCCCTTAGAAACAGCTTTTAAAGCTTACTAATCCTTATTAATAAATAGAGCTTTTAAGTTTAAAACTCTCTGATTAAAGTACTTCTTTAGGTTAGGGAGTTAATATATTATAATTAACTTTATAAGACTTCTTAAAACCTTATTAATTACTTCTTTAATATAGGCTGCTTATTTAAGCTTACTTAAGACTATAAACTTAAAGGAGCTAATTCCCTTCCCTTTAGTTAAAAGAGCTATATACTTCGTTACAAAATCGCTATAGTTATAATAAGTGATAAATCCCTTATCTTTTAGATTTAACTTCTTCTTCTTATAAAATGTAATATTTAAGGTTATTTAAAAAGCATTTAAGATAGCTTCTGCCTAGCGTTTGATATTCTTTTTATTTAACCCTTTCTTTAATTAAAAGGAAGAGTATATTAGGGACGTAAAGGTATTAATTTAAGGGACGTTATAATTAACCATTATTAACTTTTATAAAATTATCCTTATTACCTCTACAGTTATAAGGCTATACTTTAACCTATATACCTGTTACAGCACTTACACCCACTTTATATTAATGTTATTAAGCGTTATAATTAATAATAATAATATTATAATTTAAGGTACTACTTTATTATAAAGGTATTAAAGAGTGACTTACTTCCACTACTTAAAAGTCTTCCCTTACTTAAGAGAATCAATACTGTAAAGAATCTTAAGGCAGTTATTATACACTGCTATCACCTAATACTTATTATTTTCGTTTATAAAAAGGTATTAAAACCATTAAAACGCTATCTACATTTACTTTTATTAAAATGCAAAAGGGGTCAAGGCATTAGAAAGCAGTGTGTGTTGAAGGTGATTAATTATTTCTATCTTCAAGAGTGGAAGCCGTGTTATTATAGCCGTAAGGGTGGCCAGTGCACAGAGTGCATTGGCCACACTCGCTTCTGCGAAGCGAGGTTGGCTGACTGAATACGAGGTTGGCAGTGGAGTCTGGCGTTCTTAGCTATGCAGATCCACGGATGCAGCCGCGGAGCGGCTGCGTGGATCCAGCCACACTATTCCAGCCACACTGGCCGGGTTAGGGTTATAAAAACCCAACACTTACTATTAGCCTTAATCCATTAGCGAGATATCAGATTGTTTAGCTCCTACTTAGCTTTACAGATAGGTTTAAGCGTTTTATTTATCTTCTTTATATCTTTATTAGCTAACTTCCTCTCTGCAGTAGTTTCCGGCTGTTAAATATAGTAAGGGCCCTTAAAATCGTAATAAAAGAAAGTCTAAAATATAAACTCTATAAATCCTTTCCACCTCTCACAAATACAGCTTCGCAAATGCCGCTCCACTGAAATACATATGGTTTGGTCTCGACTACTAAACACAGTGACAGGTTATAGGGTTAGTGCCTTATACTAGCGTGTGTTATAAGTGAGATAGGGGTGTAAGTGGGTCGTTCTTAGTTCTGTTACGCTTACGCCTTTTAGCTGTGATGGCTTAGAGGTCCTACATCACCTCCTTTTTCGTCCAGGGTAGAAAGGGAGACCCCTTTAGCCCAGGGCAGCTCTTTAGGGTTTAACTAAGACCAAGGCGTTAACGGCTTAAGGGTAACTCTATAATGTCTCCCCCTTTTAATCTAGTCTTCTTCACACCGCTTTAACTATTACCAGTTTATAGTTCTTTATTCGTCATAACTTTTAATTCTACACTCTACTAACTCGCTTCCTTCAGGCCGTTATTACTTTATTCCTTCTATCTAAGGTCACCAGTGTGGCTAGCTAACCTCTATGTGCCTCCTCTAATGGCCTTATAACTTCCATCTAACCTTTTTATTAAGGCTGGCTAGCCTTTACAGTTCTTACGGCTCCACTCTCCAACCTTTATAAATTCTTCCTTCCTTTCTAACCTTCCTCTAAAACTTTTCTTCCTTCAACTACTAACTTCCTCCTCTTAAGCTTCAAACCTTACGCGCCCTATAATCGCCTCTCTATACCCTCACTCGCTCACTTCTATTATTATTATATCCATCTTAAGCCCTTACAAGCGTAACTCTAACGGCTTTAATTATAACCCTTTTACTACCACCGCTTATAATTACCTTATTAACACCTTATTAATTATCCACATTATCCCCTTTTTATCATGTCGCTAACATATCGCTAATAATAACGCTAATAAATTACCCTACCTAGCTTATATTAACTTACTAAATAACCATACCTATCCAGACTCCCCTTCAGACTATTATAAATACTATCCTGTTTAAAGTAAGTGACTGCTCCTACTATTTACAGGGCGCTTACTAACTGATTACAGACTTAACTTATTACCAGAAGTGTAATAACGGTTATAGTGATTATCTTTATATAATAAGTTCTTATATCGCTTACGCTCCGTTTATTATCTGTTAAACTATCCAGAGTCCAGGCTTTACCCACACCTTAAAGTGTCACGTCACTATTATAGTGATTTATACGTCTTATAAGCTGGCTGCCACTCCGGCTTGCTAAGATGTAAGTAATTTCTTTTATTAAGTCGCATACTGTTAGGTTTTTACAACCCTAACCCGGCCAGTGTGGTTAGAACAGTGTGGCTGGATCCACGCAGCCGCTCCGCGGCTGCATCCGTGGATCTACACAGCCAAGAACGCCAGACTCCACTGCCAACCTCGTATTCAGTCAGCCAACCTCGCTTCACAGAAGCGAGTGTGGCCAATGCACTCCGTGCACTGGCCACCCTCACGGCTATAATAACACGGCTTC
>Ga0247760_1001759_pt1 | contig 18816 bp, 4 predicted proteins | sample UWRJL171409R4_FD_179936 | JGI IMG/M metagenome (GOLD analysis project Ga0247760, IMG submission 179936) | Plant litter microbial communities from Arlington Agricultural Research Station in Wisconsin, United States - UWRJ-L171-409R-4 | ecosystem: Environmental > Terrestrial > Plant litter >... | reverse complement strand
CCCAGTTCAACCTGAACCTCCCTCTGACTGACGGGCTCATCAAAATTCAGCATCCAAGAAAGTGGAAGCAACGACTGGCCAGCGGATGTCCATGTTGCATTCGGATGAACCCAGAAAGACCCGGGTTTCAGAGCAATTAGCACACTAAGCTCGAAATATCCCCACCCTGAGCCGTTGAATTCAAATGGTGGAGAGCCAAGGACCTTGTAGGGATGCCGAAAACTTGGGTGCTGGAATGATATTGGGAGTTAGATTTTCATCATACGAACTCGGGGATATAGAAAAATTAAGAGGGCAGAGGAGTTTACGTACTAGAAATATGTGTATTTTGTCTATGATTCCCACACGAGACGACTGGATGAAAAATTTCCACCGATTTCGGTGACCGTCGAGGCGGTGGTGGTTGCCGATGAGAATTGTCACGGGCTGTGGCGAGATTTTGTTGTCTTTTGTGCCCGGTATCAATCCTTGAGGACGGCAACAATCTGCCCAAAGAGAATCAGACCGATACGGGGACCTCAATGCGTCAATGAGTGCAAGCCGTTCCCTAACTGCCAGCGCCGTCGGGCGGTCTCGAGGGTCATCACTGAGCATCTCACGGATAACCCCCATCATGTGCTGGTCGGCTTCCGTGTCGACACTACTCCCGCTAAAGTTGAACCAGTGATATATCGTCCGCAAGTTGGCACGGAAAGAAAAGTCCATCCCCGGGCGCAGGGTCTTGAGAAAGTTAAGCCTGTACTTGTTGCAAAGAGCTAGCGTCTCTAGGAAGACGCATCCCAGGGAGAAGATATCTGCCGCAGACCCATCGGTCATCAGCCCAGAAGGGGGTCTTGCTTCAGGTGCAAGGTACTTGAGCGTGCTGCGCTCCCCACTCGGGGCGACTGTGGGGTCAGAAGAGTAATACGAGCTGGGATCCATCTCGAAATCCGCAAGCCATAGTCCATGGAGGGATAGCAGTATGTTAGATGGCTTTATATTTCCATGGTGGATGCCGTTCTGGTGTAGGTATGAGACTGCGCCGGTAATGCAGCCGATGCTCTGTCTTAACCGTGTTAGGAGGCTGGTATGCATAGAGCGGAAACCCCTAGAGTTGTCTAGTTCTAGCCGCTTAAGAAATGGAGGGATGGTTGTCCGCTCGTCGACGGTAAAATCCTGTAGACTGTCCAAATCTTCCAACACGGAAGCTAGATCACAGGTTACTACGGGCAGTAACAGGAGCCCGAAGCATATTCCATGGGTGTACGTTCCAACCAGCTTGGTAATGTGGGGATGGTCGAGTTCCCTGAGCTGTTCCAGCCTTTGAAGCTCGGCCGTAGCCACTTACCTCTGCAGAAATCGCTGTTTCCATGCTAGCTTGGACCCATGGCAGATGGCCTCGTATACCCTTCCATTGACTCCGTGGCCGAGAAGCCTCCCTTGGAGTATCGGTAGAGTTTCATCGTTACCGAAATCAACATGGGAAGTCCCATGACCTGCCCAGTCGAAGATTTGAGGCTCACAATGGCTACCCAGCGACTGCCCGTCAGCTATGTTATTGGAATCGATGATTTCTGTGTTTTGCGGCTCTACCGACGCTGTCGAATCGGTGGGTTTGTCTTCTGGTAGATATTTTGGACGATAAGGAAGGATTCGTTCAGTATCGATGTGTTCAAGGTCAGGAGCTGCTGTCGGTACATGGGTGTCTTTTCCAGACTTGACGGTTTTGTCACTAGATCGGACTTGTTGGAGGTCTCTTCTGAAAGAACCCCTTAATGCTCGTTCATATACATTGGTGTTAAGAAGTTCCCCGTCGAACTCGAATGCCACTGACAACTTTGACGAATCCTCGGTGGACTGGCTCCAGATGGATTCCGTGTCGCGAAGAACATTCAAGGAAGAATAGTCATCTTGCATCCGATTAAATGCTCTTCGGGAGGTTGGCTGCTCAAGGAGGGCTCGCTGGTCGGAAACAGTCTGACTGAATTGATGTTATCAGCGCGGGTTAATTGACGTAAAGACGAGTCGTCCCGGGTCTTTGTTACTAACCAATTACATGCTGTTAACAGCAAGTTTAAAACCGGTATTTGCCTGTCGACCATCCCAAGTATCTCCTCCATTGGTCCTCCTTTCATCACTAAAAGCTTTATTCTACTCCGGGTATCTAGTCTTATGTTGTCCTGGGAATCGTTCCTTCCCCGTATCTCGGAGAGAAACAAACCCAACCTGTTGATGAGCATTTTACAACAAGTGAGAGAGACCTCCAAATCCATTCGAAATTAGTAATCCAGGTCAGCCGACAGGAATCAGACAACCCGACCTACTCCAGGGGTTAAGCGAGCCTTAGCACACCTTACCCAACCTACACCGCGCACCTTACCCGACCTACTCTACGTAGCTCACCTAACCTATCACCAAGTAATCAAGAACTTTAAAATTCCCCATATGTAATTAAAACAGTTATTAAAGACTATTATCTAAAGTGTTAAAAATAAAGAAACTAATACTGGTAAGGAAAGAAGCAGTATAAAATAAGAACTAGTCCTTTTAAGCTCTGCAAGCCATCACTAACTCCATCTTCTCTTTTTCAATCTAAAGCTTCCGCTCCTCCACTTCAAGGGCCCACTCTTCTTATTACCTTCGCATCTCAAATTCAGCCTTCTTACACTAAAGGTCTTTATTAAAAGCTTCTTAAGCGTTAGAAATTACGTTTTTTACAGCGTTTTATTGTAAAGATAAAGAGGTAAAGGCACGAGATACAGTAAAGTTATTATATAGTTAATAATAAATTACTGAAAGATTAAAAAGCTTTTAGCTTACTAATGTAACCTTTTTCTACCTTTAATAGCTGTTAGAAAAGGTCGAATTAAAAAAGAGGGTTATAAGGATTAGTTAGATGTTAAAATAAGTAAGATCTCTAATAGAGAAGATTAATAGGTTTTTAATCGATCTTATTATAATTATAGTGTAATTAAGGTAAAGGTAACATTAATATAATCCTTTATAACCTTAACATTATTAGTAGGCTTTTCCTTACTTTTTTAAGTAGGTTAAGCCTTCTTCTTTCTACATCTTTAAGTAAACTGTTTCTTTTTCTTACGATCTTTCTGCTGTTAGAGCCTTATATAAAGTTAGTAACTAGATACCTAAATAATCAGAGAGTTTATACTTATTTTCGCATTATTATTAACTTATTACCTTATAAAGTTTATATTACGATAGCTTTTCTAAATCTTATACTTTTTAAAGATATAAATTAAGGTTAGATATTCTTTATTTAAGTGTAAGTTAAAGCGGATTAAATTTAAAGCTAATATATAATGCTTGCTCTAACGATACCCTGCCTTATAATAACTGTAATAAATTAAATTTAAAATTTTATATTAAGTTAATAAATAATTAATGTACCTTTAACGTTATTAATATATAAAGATAAGAAATCCTAATCTTTATTACTTATTAGAGAGTAATTGCGAATTAAAGACTGGTAAACTTTTAGAAAGGCTTTATTCTTTACTTAGTTAAGAACCTTTTGGTTATATTTTTAATTAAAATCTATTACTTTATTAATACTACTCTAAGAGTAGTTAAAGTGAAGTTATAAATACCTTATATAGTAACTAGTTTATACTTAAAAGTAGCTTTATTAAATATATCTAACAGTATTATTATCCTTTAGTAAATTAAATTAAGAGTAATTAAAAACCCTTTACTAAGTACTTTTTATACGTTATACTAATAATAAATATAGTAAATTCAAAACGTGTGGGTTTAGTAATAAAGGAAGTTAAGGTTAAAGTAATTAATAAGATTTATTAAAAACTGACTTTAACTTAAAATAAATTAGCTTTAAGTAAACTTTAAGTTAGTAACTAATTACTTACTAATAATAATACCTTATCTAACGTTAATAGTAATTCTAATAAACGAATAAGGGTTTTAATTACTTAAATACTTTAACTGGAGCTTATAGCTAGAAATCTTCTGTAAAGTAAGGAAATATTTAGTAAATAGAATTTTAAATATCTTACTAATATTAAAATTAGTAATTACTTAAGTAAGTATTACACTTAAAAGTAAAGTTAGTAACTTAATAAGGAATTATATAAGTTAAATATTACTTACTTTACTAAAAAGTCTTATTATAATAAGTAATAATAACTTTATTCTTAGATAACTCTTTAAGGTACTTATAATTTATATTAATCTTAAAAGTCTGTACCTTACCTTACTTTTAAAGTTTAGTTTAGTTTTTATAAAAAAGAATAATTAGAAAGTTAATACTATTATTATAATAATATTAAATATATTATGAAAAGTTAAAAACTAAACTTAAAATGTATATTAATTTACTTACTGCCTTTTTAAAGCTAATATCCTTATAATATATTAGGTACTTTATTTTAACTACACTCCGTATTAAATTAAGTAGAAAGTGAAGAAATTTTTTTTTTTAATAGATATTATAAGTAGGCGTTATTACTAAAGCTAAAGTGTAAATCGGTAAGGGTTTTACCCTAGTATAGCTTTATAAACTACTATATAGTAATGTTTTACTTAAAGGTTCTTATAAGATAAAGTTAGTAATTATTTATATATAAAAAAGAAATATTAAATAACTTACGTAACTTTAAGGATAGATTATTAATTTATAAGATAAGATTCCAAATATCTTAAACTACTTATAATAAGGTAACCTTTAGTAATAAAGGTAGATAAAGGTAAATTTTAATAAAAACCTATAATATGTAAAGGTATTTATTTTAAACTGCTAGAATTAAAATGTAATAGTGGAAACGAACTTTATAACTTAATTAAATAATATTAACGTTATTAAGGGTCTGTAAGTAGCTTACGTCTGAATTTAAATTAAATTAGTAAAACTGTTAGATAGAAGTTAGACTTTAAACTTACTATAACGTGCTATCCTTTAATTGTTATAGTTAAATATATAATAGCTTTCTAAGTTATTAAAAGCTTAATCGTTATTATTAATAAATAAACTAATCTTATATTAAAAGGCTTTAAACTTGTAAGGGATTAGCTTTTTATAGTAAGTGTTTGTAAAGCGCTTATATTCGTTTTTAACTATATCTTTAGTGTTAAAATTTACATACTAGATTATATTACAATATCTATTATCGAAATTTTATAAAGGTTAGTTAAAGCTGATAAATTAAGGTAAATATTAAGTAAACTTATATCTTTAACTATAACTTATTTACACCTTTATATTAAGTAGTAAAGTTTAATAATAAAAGGGTAAGGGTTAAGAGAGGGCTCCCCAGTAACACTTTCTTCCCTACATACCCTACCTCTCTAAAAGCTTTAAATTACTCTAAAAGCTTAAAATAATACTTCCTTAAAAGGATCTTAATAGATTAAGGATTATACCTGTTCTATATATACTTAAAAGTTAGATATAACCTTTTAATAAGGTTATTAAAACTGAGAGTTTAAAAACTTACAAACTTTATAACTTATATACTAAAAGGTCTACGGATTATAAGTAACACTATTAAGGAAATCTAATATAATAAGCTTATAAGGGTAAGACCTTTTTATTATTATTTGTCTTACAGTGTAGGAGCTAAAAGCTCCGCCCGTAAGGGCAAGCGGTCCCTCTACTGCTAACTATCTACTGTCGGGGCGTAATCGGGGCGTTTCCACCCCACCTACTCTTCTGTTTTATCCTACTGAAATACATATAGTTTAATCTTAACTACTAAACGTAATAACAGGTTATAAAGTTAATACCTTATACTAACATATGTCATAAGTAAGATAAGGGCGTAAGTAGGTCGTTCTCGGTTCTGTTACACTTACACCCCTTAACCGTAATAACTTAAAGGTCTTACGTCACCTCCTTTTTCGTCTGGGGTAGAAAGGAAGACCCCTTTAACCTAAGGTAGTTTCCCAGGGTTTAACCAGGACTAAGGTGCTAACGGCTTAAGGGTAACTCTGTAATATCTCCCCCTTTTAATCTAATCTTCTTTACACCACTCCAGCTATTACCGGTTTATAGTTTTTTATTCATTATAACTTTCAGTTCTATACTTTACTAACTTATTTCCTTTAAGCTGTTATTATTTCATTCCTTCCATCTAGGGTCGCTAGTGTGGCCAGCTAACCTCCATATACCTCCTCTAATAACTTTATAGCTTTTATCTAACCTTTTTATTAAGGTTAGCTAGCTTTTACAGTTCTTACAGCTCCACTCTCTAACCTTTATAAATTCTTTCTTCCTCTTTAACCTTCCTCTAAAACTTTTCTTCCTTTAACTATTAACTTCCTCCTCTTAAACTTTAAGCCTTACACACCCTGTAATTACTTCTCTATACCCTTATTTACTTACTTCTATTATTATTATATCTATCTTAAGTCCTTATAAGTGTAACTCTAGTAGTTTTAATTATAACCCTCTTACTATTACTACCTATAATTACCCTATTAACACCTTATTAATTATCTACGTTATCCCTTCTTTATCATATCACTAATATATTATTAATAATAACACTAATAAGTTACCTTACTTAGCCTATGTTAACTTATTAAATAACTATACCTATCTAGACTCCCCTTTAAACTATTATAAATACTATCCTATTCAGAGTAAGTAACTGCTTTTACTGTTTACAGGGCGCTTACTAACTGATTACAGACTTAGCTTATTATTAAAAGTGCAGTAACGGTTATAATAATTATCTTTATATAGTAAATTCTTATATTACTTACACTTTATTTACTATCTGTTAAACTGTTTAAGGTTTAAGCTTTACTTACACCTTAAAGTGTCACGTTACTGTTATAGTAATCTGTGTGTCTTATAAGCTAACTGCTACTCCAGCTTACTAAGATATAAGTAATTTCTTCTATTAAGTCGTATATAAGTTATTAACAGTACAGTAGCTGATCGATCAGTTTAATACAGTTTAGCAGGTCTAGCTGTCTCTCCACCTTAATATTAAAATAGCTAAATAATAAGCTATTAAGTGTTTAGGCTGTAATTAAAGCGTCCCTCTTACTCCCTTTAGCTTAAGTTCGTCCATTATAATTCGTAACGGTCTTAGTAACAGTCCTATAACGCTAGCTTAGGCTACCTAGGTACCTTTACTTACCACTCCTACAGGTAACTTACAAGTTAATATTACTTTACTTACTTAAGCCTAGCGTCTTAAGACGTGTTTAAACCTTATCTAACGTTATCTAATTATACTTAACGGTCTTACTAGTTTAGAGGGTTAGATTACTTAACAGTAGGCTAGTTAAGATGTAAGTACACGTTAATCGTAATCTATTTACAGTTCGTTCACTACTAACTGTCGTTATAAGTTACTATTAATAACACTTAAGACTAAAACCGTCCTCCTCTTAATAATCTTTAAATTAGTAGTAATAGTTACGTTTAATTAATATATAATAATGTAAGGGTTATTTACGGTATATTTATAATACATTTACAGTATATTTACAGTTTAAGTCTTTAATTTTATAATTATCCTTTAATATTATTTACTATCTTATCTTTTAAGTTAGGTCTCTGCTATGTTACTTTAAAATCTAAGCTAACGTCTTAATATTTTCTTCTTTTTTATACTTTATATATTATTAAGGTTAATATAGTTTAATAATAATCTGCTTAAGCCTCTCCTGTTATTATTAAATATCTTAATTAAGCTGTATTCTTCCAGCCTTTTAATTTCTATAATCTAGTTAATAATAATTACTATACTTATTAAGTATGATAACCTTACTTTTAAGTCTTACTAGTTATAAAGCTAAATACTATATAAGCTGCTTTTATTATACTTTAAACACCTTAAAATCATATATATTACCATTTCTAAGGTAATACTACACTAGTATTAAGGTAACATTACCTTAAGGACCTTTCTCTAGTAAAGGAAAGCGTTTAAGTTAATTTTCTCCGTTTTAACTTATGTAAAGATAAAACTCTAAGCTTTTATAAGTTCTTAATAAAGTTAAAGTAATATCTTACTCTTATTAAGGTTATATATATCTGTTATAGTAATAATGTAACTATAACATGTAAACGCCTTATACCTCTTTTTTCGTCGTCTTTCCTTTTAATCATAAAAGGTAAAGATGTTAAAGTTACAGTCTGTCCACTTCTCTTAATCCAGGTTTTCCACTTTTCTCAGTGTAAACCCCAGTTAATCTTTTACCTATATAGTTTTCGTTAAACCACTGTTCGCTAAAGGGGTATATACTGTTATACTCCGTTTTTATTTCACTTATTTAATTATCTTCTTATTAATATTACGTAAGAGTTCCACAATCCCTATACGTTTAAATTACTACTTAACTTTTACTATTTATCAGTTTAAGTAAATATTAAATAGTAAAACCTAAACTTTTAACTTTAAATTCTTTACCAGGGTTACCTTATACACTTTAAGTATAATCTGTAAGTACTGTGTTTAAGTAGTTTCTAGCTTTTTAATTATTCCTCTTACTAATCCTCCTAACTTTATTAACGTGTGCTATACATTTATTCTGTAAGTAAAGACACTTCTAATAACTTTAATGTAAATTTCTTAAACGTAAACAGCTTATACTTTTTACATTTTCCCTGTAAGTTAAGTTAATATAAGGGTTTAAGTTTCCATTTTTCTAATAATCCTCTTTTAATAAGCTTTCTAATTAAACTTTCTGTTAAACTAGACTTTTAAAAACCTAGCTAACTCTATTAACGTTAATCTTAAGTAATCTTCTCTTAAAATCTTTACTTTTTTAATTTATAAGCACCTTACTTACGAGAAGTAAATAAACTTACTCTTCTTTAAATTAAACGTTATCCCCTTTTCCTTTACCTATTCTTTACAGATCTTATACGCGGCTTTAAAGATCTTACAGCACGTTAGCGTATCGTGTACAAAAGCCTAAAGGTTTATATTATCTATAAAACCTAATGTAATTAAGCCTTTAATATATTTTAACTTTTCGTACAGTATGTTAATAAAGAGGATAAAGAGGATTACCGATAGGGGGGATCTTTAGGGGATCCTTTAAGTAATGTCTTACAGCGCTGACAGCTTATTATTAAACAGTAACTAAGCCGTTCTCCTATATATATAGTTAATTAACTAGAGGATAAGCTTTCTTTCGAACCTTAAGTCTTTTAACGTAGTAAACAGCTAGTTCTAATCCACTCTGTCAAACGCTTTAGTAATATCTAACTGCAGTAATAAGGCGTAGGCTTTACGCGACTATGCTATATAAACGTTATTAATAATAGCTTAAATAGCTATATCTGTTACTCTTTTCTTTCTAAATCCAAACTAGAGATTAGGGAGTACGCAAGCCGTTTCTACTACGGTAAAGATCCTCTTTATCAGGATAGCTTTAATAATCTTCCTTATTACGTTTAATAAAGTTATAAGGCAGTATACTTTAACGTGTTTTTTATTATTAATTAATTTCTTTAGTTTTAACAGTATTATAACGTATACAGTATATTAACGCTCTAAATAATAACTAAAGTCGAAGCTTACTTATGTAATTTTCACTAAAATGGCTAATAATCTTCTATCTTTATTATAAGTCTTTAAAAGGCCGTTAAAGATCCCGTCTAATCTTAGCGCTTTTAAGGTACTTACTTTCCAAATAACCTCTTTCACGTCTAAGTCCTTCACCTTCCAGTCCATTAGTATAGTCTCTAAAAAGGAGCTTACTCTCCAGTTAAAGTCTTTAAGTTTTAAGAGGTCTGCTTCTAATGTAAGGAAGAAACGTTTATTAAGTTCTCTTATCTTCTTAATGTAGGTAATAGTTATTTAAGGTCTGTTAAGTGTAGTGTCTTTTATAGCTCGCAGTGCTAGAATAGCTAGTAGTTTAAGGGGTTAGTAGTTATATAATTCAACTTAATATTTAATATTCCACATTTCTTTTAAGTCCTTATTAATTGCTGTTTTATTAAGGGAGCTTTACTAACACCTTATTTACACCTTATTAATTACCTTATCTCTATACCTCTTAGCCTTCCTCAGCTCTTTCTTTACAGTGCAAGAGCGCTACGTTCTCTATATCTTTTCTACTCTCCTTACGTCTTTTATAACTCTTTTTGTTTCGTCATCTTACTATAACGTTATGGTCCCTATATTCAGTTTCCTTCTAGGTACTGTAGTGTCTGTAATGCGTAGGAGCTCCTCTGATAGTACTCTGGAAGCTTCTTCCAGTTTATAAATGTTATTTATACTAGCTAATATTATAAGGTGTTTTACCATTACTGTAACCATTATAATGTTTATCATTTTATAACTGTAACCTTCCTCTCTTTCTTTTTATTTTACTAGTATATCGTTAATCTTAACTACTTACAGTATATAATCTAACCTAACTATACTCTCTGCACTTAAATAGTTAACGTTTAGTGTGTAAGACGCTTATACGTAGTTTATTATACTGTCTTTTTCTCCGTTTCTACATCTAAGTTATATTAGTTTCCTAAAAGGAGTTTTTAACGTTAGGTCCTAATCTTCCACTAGCCTTATTAACAGTTTAGCCTTAAGGCTCCTATATCCTTCCTTATCTTATATTAAGTTATGTGTGTTAAAGTTACCTATTATAACTACTCTCCTTTAAGGCGCTTTTACCTTAATTTCGGTTAAGGGGATAACTTAATTATTTAGTTTCTTACTTAATATATAGATTAAGTAGACTGTAATAGCTTCCTCTCCGTAACTGAACGTTACTAACACTTAGTCTAGGCTAAAGTTTATAATCCACATTACGTTAGTAAGCTGTTTACTAACGTATAACGCTACCCTCCCACTATAGTAGATTATATTAAATTTCCCTTCTTTTTTACATCTTAAAGTGCCAGTAAACTAGTTTTAAAGTGGTTCTTATATCGCTATTAAGTTGTAATTACTCTGTATTTCTAACACCTTATTAAGTCTTATATCCTTATTATTAATATTTTAGTACAGTACTTTTAACTTTATTAACTGTTTTATAAAGGGCTACCTGTAAGTAGTAATATAATTAGTTATAGGAGTTGTTAAACTCTATTAATAGTTACTATTAATCTTACTAAGGCTTTTATAAGCTGCTGTCTAAGTAGGGTTAGTATAGTCTTTAAGGCACTGTTAAAGTTTAGTAACTTTATGTATTACGTAATACTGTTACTGTTAAGTATTCTTACTTTCTTTAGGAGATTAGGTCTCTTTACTTTAACCTGTAGGATTTATCTTCTCTTATTAGCTACTTAATTTCCGTATCCCTATGTAACTGTAAATTAGTTAATTACAGTGTGTTTACGCTTAGTAATAAGAGTAAAGTTTAGGTTCTGCTTATTCCTTTCCTTATATGGTTTTTCGTACGTTATAGCTTTATTAAGGAAAATCGCTTTAACGTATTTATAATGCTCCTTTACTACGCGGTAGTCCTTATAGAAAGCTAGGTAATTACTGTTACAGTTAACGTATATTAGCTTATATTATTTTAGCTTTAGTTTTATTAAGTAAGTTATTTCTTATTTGTTAACCTTTATACTGTTTACGTATAGTACTTTTACGTATAGTAAGTAACGTAATGTCTTTTTACAGAACTTTACTTTATATTCTTATTTACTACAGTTAAAGTATTAAATCACTTTTACTTCACCTTTATAACGCTTATAAGGGAAGTGCTTATACTTTATAATTATACCCTTCTTAATTAGGCTGATAACGTCTTTTAGGTTATATACTTTGATAATAAGCTATATAGTAAGGTTCGGTTCGCCGTTAGGTCGTTTACAGCCTTACCTATAGTTAATCTTACTAATCTGCACGTTATTATAAGCGTTAAGGTTTTCTATTATCTAACCTTTATTTATTATAAAATTATAATTATTAATAAGTTTAGTATATAATCCTTTTATTAATACTGTATAAATACGTCACTTAAGGACCACTCCCTCTCTTAAAGCTTAATGTACTTAACTTTCGTTATTTAAGTTATTATACTATTCTTATTTATTTTCTTTAAACGTGATTACTATGTTACTAGACTATTAAAGGAGCTTTACTGCCATTATACCCATCTTCTTAATGTTTTAGTTAACCCTCTGTATAATCTTTATAAGGGTATTATTCTCCAGGTTTATATTTGTAATTATAAGTTCCTTAAAGGCCTTCTTAAGTATATAGTGTGTATAGGTTACATTTAAGGTTAAGGCGGTTATGTTTCCTAATCGGAGCGCCCCTATATAAGTGCAGGCTTCGTTAGGTCCGGTCTTCTAATTAACTACTTCTTTGATTTTCGTTACTTTTTTAAGGATCTTCTAGATACTTATGTCGGTAGTGCTGCTAATAGTGGTGGTTAGATTAACGGGCATTTTTAAGGCACTTACGATGTGTTTACGTATCTGTTCCGTCTTAAAAACGGTTTTGAAATAGGCTCTTGCGGCTTCGAGGATCGCTCCGAACGTACGCTCTTCAGCTCCCCTGCCTGTTACAGCGTCTTAGAAGTTTTTATAAAGATTTTCCTCCTAGTTATTCTTCTACTTCCCCTTTACGATCGGTCTGTAAGTATGTTACAAGCGCTACAGCTCGCTTAACCCACTTTTCTGCTGAAAATTTCCTTATTAGTTCGGATGGACGTTTTCGCCCTTAAAAGAGGTTTCAGCGCTATTGCCAGCCACGCCTTCGGTGTGCAATCGGTGCGCCATCACTGCGCGAGGCAGTTTAGGTCGCTGATTCCAAATCCGTTGTCCAAACAGTTTTTAGGGTTTTATAGCGTAAGAATTCAGCCTTTAAGTTTAGAGATGATGGTAAGACCTTTTTAAGCAGTATTAAACTTAAATTAAATTAGTTTAAAGTCTAATAAAGGTATAAGTAGTTTAAGAATATTAATAAGGCTTCCAGGCTTTTTTAAGGCTGCCTTTAAAACAGCTCTAAGTAGAACTACATATATTACACTACTTTAGCTAATTTTAAGGTAGTTTAAAAGGTTTATAGTGTAAATAACTTTATTCACATACATTACGTAAAGTTAAAAAAGTAACTAGCTATTTCTTTTACACATTATAGCTAAGATTAAGGTTTATTAGGGTTTTAACGCTTAATTTATCCGCTGAAGTAGATTTAAAGAGAGAATAGATAATAATTAATTATTAATATTCTTTTAAGTAATCCTGTTAACATTATTTAAGAGAAACACCTTAAATAGCTGTTCTTTAAAGGCTAAGATATTACCTAAAGCTACATATTCAGTTACTTATAACTTTAAATCGCCCTTATTGAAAGTTAAAGGGATTATTAGTAAAACTGTATAAAGGAGTTAAAATTAGATTAATAAGAGATAAGTTACGTATTATACTTATAAGATTTAACGTAATTAAGGTTATTTTCTTACTCTTCACTACTGTAAGCTTTAGTTATAATGTTAAGTTATAGCCTTATAAATAAGTGTAAGTTAAGGTTGTTAATAAGGGTTTCCTAACTGCTCTGTAATAACACACAACTAACAGCCTCAAATTAAGTAGAGGATTTAAGCTAGTTAATAGATTCAGTGTCGATTAATTAGGGTAAGGGGCTTTAAATATCTATAGGGCTTAAAGGTGTAATAAAGCCTCCTTTAAAGGGGAGGGTACTTACTCTTATAATAGGAAAGAAAGTAAAGTATCTGATAGATTAGGATCTTATTAGGGAGTAATTTAAAATAAAAATATAATTTAAAGGCGAAAAGAAAAGTAATGAAGGTAAGGAAAGTAATTTTATATATATAATACAGTTAATGTAAAACCCTAACCCTTTTAAAACCTCTTTCTATCTACTTACTTTATACTCTAGTATCTTTTTACTCTCCTTTCTAGAACTAGAGATAAAAAGTAAGAGGAATTAAGGAAAAATCTGTAATTAAAAGCTTATTTATTAGTTTTATATTATTAAAAATCCTATAAGCTGTAAAAGCTATGGAGATAAAAGTAAGCTTTCTATATATTAGTACGTAGGAGGATAGGTTAAGAATAAATTAGGATCTATTTTAAATGTAACGTTTAATTAAGTTACTTATAAAATAAGTTATGTAAGTTAGCTTACCAGTATTATAATAAGTTAATTTTAATTAGCTAGTTAGTGTATAATGGATTATTACTATAATAGTCTAATATATCCCTTTATAGTCTAGCTAATAAAGTGGTAAGTAGTGTTATAGCTTATTCCACTAATTACTATAAGCGTAATTATTAACGGGAATTACATAAAAGGGTCTAGATTTAGTTATAAACCGTCAGCAACAGCACTAGTTATTTTAAAAGCTATAATAGATTAAAGCATAAGCTGTTAGTAATAGAAAAAGCATTAGTAAAAAGCTTATAATTATTATTAAAATAAGTTTAAATTACATTATAAATTTTAATAATATATTATTACTATAAAGGCTTATATAATTACTATAAAAGCTTAAATTAAATTATAAGGCTTTAATAATAATAATAATTATAATTTTATATGTTTTTTTTTCATCTAACTTAATTATAATTTAATTACAAACTATTCGCTATTTTTAACATTAAACACTTTAAAGAATCCACTTAGTGAAATCTTTTTAATTACTAACGTAATTAAAATAAGTTATACTTTATTTAAACTTTAACTTACAGATTTAATTAGATTTTACATCTTATAACTGTTAACCTTATAATAATAGTTTCTTACAAACAGAGTGTAAGTAATCCCTAATAAGTTACTAACTACTTACTAACTTTATCTTAATTTAATTTAAGATAAGTATAAGTAATATATCGGTTATATCACACACCTTAAAGCCCTACCTCCCTAAGAGCCTTAAGTTAATAACAGCATTTATATTCCCGTTAACGCTGTGTTTTACTGTTAGAGTAATAGCTTAGTTAATCTTAATATTAATACGTAACATATTTATAAAGACACTGTATATTTATAACTTATTCTTAACTTATTTATAATTTAACTTATCTATAACAGTTAAAAAAAGATAACGTCTTAAATCTTTACTATTACGTTAAGAAGTATTATAATTATAACAGTATATATATTACTATTACTGTTAACTGTCTTAAAGGCTTAACTAATAACGAGAACAATAATATAATTAGTTAATTTACTTTAACTTAACTATAATTTAATTAGATTACTACGTAGAGCTTAAAGCTTATTATAAATATAATTTACCCGTTAATAATGTCTTAATTACCTTAATTATTTACCTTTTAACTACCCTTATTATTCTAATTTAGGCTCAGCACATTAAGCTTACCCCTATTACCCCTTTTTTACTTATCGTTCCGTATATTAAGTTTAAGGGTAAGGGAAACAGCCTTTATGTAAGTTTATAACTTATTTTTAACTTATTTATAATCTAACTTATTTATAACAGCTTAACCTAGTTAAGATAAAGTGTATAGCTAAGCTTAAAAGTAAGTGTAATAGCTGCTTTATCTTAAAGTATTATAAGTATATTATAACTTTTCTTTCTTAAAATAGATTCTGAATAGATTTTAACTTACATATAGTAATTTGCCTGAAGAATTATAATACTACTTACAATCTTTAGGAGAAATTTACGGTTTACCCCTATAAGAGTACTTTCTGCAAGCTGCCTGCTAGCACTTCCTTAAAAGCCCCTATTACGTCCCTAGAGGCTATTATTAACCTAGAGAAGGAGCGTAATAAGGAGGAGGAGATCTTAGTTTAAGTTAGGAATAAGTCCGGATTTAATCGTAACTTTACAGGATTTTAAAAGCCTTGTACATTAGTATACTCTGATAAGTTATGATTAATGAGCCCAGATTAGCCACTATAGCAGTTATGAATCATGAAACAGTCTTGATTTAATCACGTTCTCTACATAAGGTGTATGGAGTAGGTTGGGTGAGTTATGTTATGTAAGTCGGGTGAGGTTTGCCAAGGCTCGCTTATACCCCTAGAGTAGGTCGGGTTGTGTGTACTCTCGTCAGCCGAGCCCGAGATCCAGTTATAGATTTTGCAAAGCGCGGCCTTAAGCGCTGTCAGCTGTGCTACCAAGCTCGCAAACAGAATGTCGGCATCTTTCCATTGGTCGCGGAGTTCGCTCAGCGATGAGATTGCGTGGCCGACTAACTCGACGAGAGTCATGACCGCGGTGGCCGCTCCCAGAACAGAAATCGGGTCTGCCATTGTCGTGTGTCTGGATATGCGGAGGCGCGAAAGGGTTTGCCAAATACAGGTGTTCTGGTGGGAGCTGGGACTGGGAACCACCGGAGTCTCGCCATGTCCTGACAGTCGGGCGGACCGGGGCGGTTAAACGTCCCACCAAGTCTGGGTCCGACACCCAGCATGGGGGCGTCTAATAGGCAGCCAACGACATCGCATGTCTTGCAGAAGGGTGTGCACACCTAATTTGGAATGATGTACAGAGCTTTGAACATGACAAGGTACCTGAGGTGGTACTCAAAGGGATCCAGCAAATGCTGTTGTGGCATTTATCCTCCCAATAAACTACCTACACAGTAATCATATTCTATTGGTAGACTGGTATATTATAACACCACCCCTCCATTCTAAAGCATTCTGCTAGGCGGCAACACCGCCTCGTTTGTGGGGTCATCACAGCCTGGCCTGCTTCAGGAAAACGCCACATTGAGGCAATGGCGGATTGAGGGGCTGATTGTGAGCCAGCTTCTAATGATGCACGTGGGTTATTAGCGGACCACATAGAAAAGGGCCAGCGTTCTGGAAGGATTTACTTCACCACACGTCATCCGCGTTTCCGTTCTTTTTCTTCCTTTTCGTTCACCAGCCCCGGATTTCTGCGTCCCTAATAGTCGTCTCATTCAATAGTTCCAACCTCTTCTCTGCCGCCACTATGCTTTCCGGTACGGTGTTTCCCATAACGTCCCGCTCCCGTGTCCTTGACAGTAGTATAATACCATTAAGCGACGGATACTGAGATAGCTGTACGTATAGGTTGTATGGGTCGTACTGGTTAGAGACGGCTTCTCTGTTGATTATTGTTGTCCGTGTCCTTCGCAGTTCTAGGGCTACCCGGCCTAACGTCCTGCCTTGTACTTTGTAGTTTATGGAGGCGAACGTGGCTACGTACGGTAAACCTCGGTAGACGATTGCGTTCTGCTGCTAAGGACGCTTTTTTTGGCACTTTATTTTTTCGCTGATAGGTGTTAGTAAGATGGTTCCGGGCGGTATGCTAACAAAGTGGAGGTCTTTGGTTGTGTCGGACGCTAGCAGAATGCCTGCTGGTGGGCTAAAGTGGATGATGGTGTCGGTATTAATGTGGTGGCCTGGGGGTGTTTTGTCGAGAATGATGTTGAGTGTAGTGTAGTTGGTACTGTTGACTAGCTTTAAGCCTTGGTGGGTGTTTTGGTTTACGACGATAGGTATGCTGGGGACGAATATGAAGACGGTAGGCATAGGGATAGTACTGTCGTCCCCCTGGCTTAGTATTATCAAGGCCTCCTTTTCGGTTGGCTGGCCATCTTTCTATTTGTGGTCCGAGATAAATATCCGAAGGAGGTTTTGTTGTTATCTCTGGAAGGACAGGATCGCCTCTACGTTTAGGTTCTAACGGTTCCTATTCAGCGGCGTTACTACTGTTATGCCCGACTCCCACGGGATCCACTCACCCTCCCGATAGCACCTGGTGTTTAAGAGGTCCACATCCGACCGGTCTTGTATGCCTTGACGGATACGTGTTAGCAGCCGCCGCAGCGTCGGGTCTCCCGCCGCGCGGATTTGTTCCGTCAGGACGACTACGGTTGTGAACTTGTTCTACAGCGCGTGGGCCCTGTTATGCTGGCGCCCCTGCTCTGTCCGGAACGATTTGTCGTCGTCCCATGGTATGGCTATACTGGGGAGGAGAATGGACCGCTCTTGTACGGGGTGGAATTGGTGAAAATCGTTGTAGAATAGGACGATAGGAATCCCGCCAAAGTCTTCCGCGCACCCGCGAAGCTTGCACAGCTGTTTATTCACGGCGTATAGCGTCCGAGCGCCAAGTATGCTGACTTCGTCGATGATCAGCAGACATTTCTCTTGCCAGTCCGTCCGGACTTGGCCATATAGCTCCGTTGCACTGGGGACCTTGATACCATCAACCGCCTTATCGGATCCGCGCCGACAAACTGCTTTTCTGCCTCGCTTTGATCCCCGATCGCTGAAATCGACAGAATTACGCCTCTTCCTCGTCTCCTGGCGCTGCCGTCTTGGACTGCGAAGCCCGCTTTCCAAGTTGCCAGATTATTGCTGTGCGTTTCGTCCCGTAAACTCTCTCAGTGGTGTGCTGCCCGATTGTTGCTGATCCTGTACCCTAGCCCCGCCCTCCGTAACGCTCTCTGGTTCTGGTTGTCCATTTCGCACGACGAGTCCGAATTTGTCAAAGCCGAAACCAGCCGGCAAGTCTGTAGCAGCAAGCATACTGAACGGGAGGGCGATTCCATCGTTATCGCCCTTCTTAATGTATGGTTCTTAATGAGACCATGCCTTCAGATTGATCAAATCATCCGGCCCAATGGGATTGACTGATATCTTGACGTCGCGTCGCCGAAGCTGTCAGAAACACTGCGCACTGGAAAATTGGGGTTGCAACTGCTTGATTGAATTGCTTGTTGGGCACTCTGGTTTTGCCAGAGTGCTCCTTTTTATACAACTTGTGAGTGGTGGCAACGCTTGCGCGTTCTGTGGCCAATATTACCAATTTACTGTTCTGGCCACTTCCAGAGCCTTCGGCTCGGTGGTGTTCTGGCCTCTGGCCAGAACCCCCCTTTCCATCTGGCAAATACTGCAAGACCGAGAGGCAGTTATCGGCGACAACCCCCCCCCCCCCCCCCCCCACAAAAAAAACCCACCCACACCC
>Ga0247760_1001757_pt1 | contig 18832 bp, 8 predicted proteins | sample UWRJL171409R4_FD_179936 | JGI IMG/M metagenome (GOLD analysis project Ga0247760, IMG submission 179936) | Plant litter microbial communities from Arlington Agricultural Research Station in Wisconsin, United States - UWRJ-L171-409R-4 | ecosystem: Environmental > Terrestrial > Plant litter >... | reverse complement strand
GGCCGGAGCGGCCCGACGAATCCCCCGCACAAGGAACAGTGCAGGAAGACAGTACGCACGGTACTGCGCACTGGGCCAGGGGTGCAAAGACCCGAAGCCCCTACGACCAACCAGCAGTTGCTCAGTCTTAGCAGGAGTGCTCACCTACTGAGCATCCGTAAGACCTCCAAGCAAAGGGTACTCAGTAGCAGGTTGCTCAGTCCTTTACTAAGCAACAGACCACTGAGCAAGGTACAAAGTACTTCTAGCTAGTTAGTATAGATAGTCATAGTTATACCTATAACTACCGTAAGGGACTTTAGTTCCTCACACTAATATTCAATTATTCATTTATATCCTACTGTTCAGACTCACCTTTATACATTATAGTAACAGCAACTTACAGTAACATTAAACCCCCTATTTAAAAGTGCTAGCTTAATAAGCTGTTTTCGGAACGCCCCTTACCTGTTAGCGTCTTACTATACGTTTTATCTTAACTTATACCAGTTCTCTCGAGGCCTGTATTAGGTATAAGTCGTAATACGATACTAACGTTACAGTTCTAAACGCTGTTTATTAAATTCCCAAACATTACCTCCTTCCTACTAATATATTAACTTTAGGAAAAGGTAAGGAGATTAAAGAAGTGTAAGCTTAACCTTAACTTCTTATTATCGATAAGTTAGCTGCATGCTTTGAAAACTTAAACCTTAACCAGTAAAGGCTAGTTAAAGAACTTAACGAAGCCTTCTCTAAAGATATTAAAAGCTGTATCGGTCTTATCGAAAAACTCTAAGCTTAACTTAACGTTATCGAGTTAGAGAATAACGACTTTAAAGGCTTACAGAAGAAATAGGTAAAGCTCCCTCCACCTTCGCGCTTTAAGGGAGACTCTATGCAGTTAGAGTCCTAAATAGCTTAGCTTTAAAGCTATATTACTTATTACGATAAGTAGTTCTTTAAAAAAGAAGGAAAGGTTAGGTTTGCTAAAGCCTTACTAGACAGAGTAGCCGCTCGCTAATACGAACCCTATACGAAGACGATTAATAACCTCTTTATAAACAGAGTATATAAAAAGGCCCTTAAGACTTAGGCTCTTTTTGACAACTTTAACGTGTTTATCGACTAACTTAGGACTGAGTTTAGAGAATTAAACGCCCTTAGACGGGCTGAACAGCGCCTTATAGCCTTAAAACAGATGTCCTTAATCCTTAAGTTCTCCACACGCTTTAAACTAAAAGTAGTAAAGACTAAGCTTAGCTAAAAGGCCCTAGTAATATTATTCTAAAGCGGCCTAAAGGAACACGTTACTAGAGACCTTTATTGAAAGGACTAACTAGACTGTCTTTAAGAGTTAGTCGAGATAGCTATTAAGGTTAATAATCAGTACTATAATTACTATTATTATAAGAACTTCTGGAAAGAACAGACCCTTTACTAGTTAAATAAATTAAAGAAGGGGAGTTAGTTAACTACGACAAGTTATTACCCTAGGTTAATAGATATTAGTATAGTAAACTGTTAGAACTAACCTAACTGTAATAAACTGTAATAACAGTAATAGTAAAAGCAGCTTAAAGACTTATTATAAGTCCAGTGCTTTAACTGTGATAAGAAAAGATATATAATATAGTAATGCCTGTCGTTAAAGTAAGTCAGTTAAAAACCTGTTTTAGAAGGAGGAAAACACGTTAGGTTTAACTTAGAAGATATCTATGTTAAGATAACAGGTAACGAAGAGGACTATACCTAGATAAATAAGTGTAACTTAAGAGATAAGGAAAAAGAAGAAAAACCTTAAGACGTAATATATCCAGTCCTTAAGGGTATCTTAGAAAAGTCAGCTATAAAAGTATAGGTTGTAAAAAACCGACTTTAAGGTAGAAACTTAAAATTACTAAAGGTGTAGGTTATAGAAGACTAACTTTAGAAAAAGATATTCTAGTTAGCGGTAACAGGCCTTAAAAAACTTACCTTATAAGCTTAGGAACTAAAGAAATCCAAGAAGGACCTTAGTTTAGACCTTACTAAGATAGTAAAAGGAGTCGAATAATTAGCCCTCTAGGCTACCTAAGCGGTGAAGTAAGCCTTAGAAGGTAAAAAAGAGTAAACTGAGAGAATTAAACTAAAGAAACGAAAGTTCTTCTTAACAGTACCCCCTGAGACTCTTAAGCACTTTAAGCACATTAAGTAGATCAGCACCCTTACCTCCTTAAAAGAGGGACAGCTTAGGTAGCTGCCCTGTATTAAAGCTAGTATACCTTAGACTGGTACTTTAAAGGTTCCCCAAGAAGGCACAAAGTAAGTATACTAGCGGAAGGTCTAGGAGCTAGAGGAAAAATATTAAGAGTTAGTAAACGAAATAGAGGACCTGCGAGTTAAAGGCTTTACTGTAACGTTAAAGGACAAAGCGGTGGAAATCGGGCTGCAACTCCATAATAGAGTTCGCTTCGTAAATCAGCTTAAATACCGCCTTGTTAAAGAAGACCGTATTGTAGAAGAACAAACCAGATTATTACTACCTAAGTTTTAAGAAAAGGTTTAGAAGAAACAACGCATACGGAGGTAAGTAGAAGAAGAGAAAGAATAAAGCACTATATCCCCTGTTCCGTATTCCACAACTGCAGTATTAACAGTTAACATTAACTACCCCAGCTATAAGAATATATTATAAATTAACTGTATATATAATAACTACACTCTTAACCGACACTGTGGACCTAAGGCCCTTTATAACCATTTCCTTAACGCACGGAAACGGGACTACACTATCGTAAGAGTAAAGTTAGAACTGGCTTACTACCGAGTCTCTTACTTCCCGATAAAAGAATCCAGTAATAAACGGAAGGTTACTATAGTTAATTAGGCTTCCACTACGTGTTAATAAAGAGGAATACTTAATAACTACCTAGTTGTAATATACTTATTACACTTTAACGGAAAAACTAGAAAGTAGTAAAAGCGGGAAGACTACTAACAGATCTAAGAGCAGAAAGATATTATTATAATCTAAGCCCGTAAAGCGTACTATTAACTTATTAAAGACTTCAGGAACATTATACCGTTCGAAGTCGACTGGACGCTAAGGCGTGAAAACTTAAGAAAAGTTAATTACTAAGTCTACTAGAGCTACCTGTTTTTCTAGAAGGAATTAAGAAAAAGCTGCAGGCCCTTTAGAAAGGCCAGAAATTAGTAATTCGCTAATTAGTAAAAACCCTGAGAAGAAGAAAAGGCACTTAAAGGTTAGGCTGGATAAGACCTTAAGGATAGATAATTATTATAACTTAGATATTAAAGAAATATAAGCATTATTCTGTCAGTGTTGGCTTAATAGACAGAAGAGGGAGGCTATTTAAGGTAAAAGCAGTAATTAATAGCAGGAGTGCTTCTAACCTAGTGTACCCCTTGTTAGTTAACCGAAAGAAACTCCCTAACTAAGAGTATAAAGAGGCAATTCCCATTTAGAATAGAGAAAGAGGCCTATATTAGTATAATAATAGTAAAGTTACTTATTATTTACCACTCTTAATTAAAGTAAATAAGGATAAATAATAAGTAAACTTTAACGTTATACTAGTTACTAAGTATAATATAATCTTAAGTCTACCCTAACTAAAAAAGTATAACCCTGTAATTAACTAGAGGAGTAGCCACCTCACCTTTAGCAAGTCCCTTAGCTGTAATTACTGTTTAGAGAAAGCTAAGAAGGTACTAAACTATTCTAAAGTTACATAAAGCACTTAGAAGCACGTTAAACCTTTAAAACTAAGTATAGTTTAGGTCAGGTTTATAAAGATAGTTAAAGGATTAGAAGGTCTACCGTATTACCTAAATAACGATTTAGAAAGTAAAAAGAAGTAAGAAGCTAATCTACAGGTAAGTGAAGGAGTTAACTTATCTAAAGTACTTATAGAGTATAGGAAGTTTACCCTGTTTTGAAAAAAGATACTGTAATTACTAGATTACGGACTATAAGATTATAAAATTAAGCTGAAGCTGGGAGTGAAGCTTTGTAACTTCCAGCCTTACTATTTAAACTCCTAATAGATTAAGGCCCTGCAGGAATATATTAATAAGAACCTAAAGAACAGGTTCATTATAGAGTCTCAGTTACTAATAGGGTACCTAATACTATTTGTCTTAAGAAAGGGAGATAGCAAGTTATATATAATTATTAATTACTGAATGTTAAATGAGGATACGATTAAGAATCGCTACTTATTACTATTTATTATAAAGATATAAGAACAGATTATTAAAGTAAATTAGTTCTCCAGCCTTAATTTCCTTATAGGATTTAATTACGTTAAAGTAAAGGAGGAGGATAAATATAAAACAGCTTTTCAGACTTATAACAAGCATTACTAATACCGCATTATGCCGATAAGATTAATAAACGCTTCCGTAACTTTCTAAGGCCTTATTGACAGTGTCTTCTGCCCCTTCCTCGATAAGTTTATCTTTATATATTTAAACGATGTCTTAATCTATTCTGAAACTTTAGAAGAACACTAAAAGCATATGTGATAAGTTCTAACAGCTTTTGAAAAAGCGAAACTGATAGTAAACTTAGAGAAGAGCTACTTTTACGTTTAAGAACTGAACTATTTAAGGTTTAAAGTAACCCCTGGAAAGCTTAAAATATAACTGGAGAAAATAAAGGTAATTAAAGATTAGCTTATTCTGAAGAACTAGAAAGAGTTATAAGCTTTTATTAACTTTACAAACTTCTATTGTTATTTTATTAAGTACTTTACGAAAATCGTAAAACCACTTTACGAACTTACAGGTAAAGGAAAACTGTTTAAGTAAACTGATAAATAGTAAAAGGCATTTAAAAACCTTAAACACGCCTTTATTACAGCTTTAGTTTTAGCTCTCCCCGATTTCTTAAAACCTTTCTGAGTTAAGACAGACTTCTTAGAGTTCGCAATCGGCAGAGAACTTAGCCAAGTCTAGGACGATAGGAAACGCTACCTAGTTACCTTTTTATTAAAAGGAATCTACAGCTTAGCTTTATAATACCTAATTTACAATAAGGAACTAATAGCGATTATTTAATACTTTACTAAGTAAGTACTGTACTTAAGTAGTATAGAAGAACTAGTCCAAGTCTTTTCAGATTATAATAACCTTTAATACTTCCTAACGAAGGAACTTAGCCTACAGTAAGCACAATAAGTAAAATTAATAGCCCTGTTCTACTTCCAGATCTATTACGTTAAAGGAAAAGATAATAGGTAAACTGACACTCTTAGTCGGAGATAAGACTATAAGGATACTAATCCAGTCCTAGTCCCTATTATTATATTTAACGAAGTTAAGAACGGTACATTAAAGCATACATTATAAGTGTCAGATAATTAGATACTGAAACAGATTATTAACGTCTGTATAAACTTATAAACAGAGTATAATATCCATTAGCAATAATAGAACTTCTAAGTAAAAAGGCTAGCGGAAAGAACTTACAAGCACAGGTACCTTTTAAGAGACCTTTTAAAGCACGTGTAAAACTGTAGTAAGGAGTGCTTAAAGTATCTAAACTATAACGAAACTAGTTATTAACTAAAACAGTTACTAGAAGGTGTAGACAGTACGCTTAAACTAGAAGTAAAGCTTTAGTATTAAGAAAAACTGTATATTTACAACTTAGATAAATAAAAGAAGTACGTTTAATAAGTTTATAAGTCTTAACTTAGAAGACATATAAGCTAAGCTAAAACTCTCACATAAGCCTAGCAGGCATATACCTTCTTAAGAATAAAGAAGTTAGTTAAGGAAGTAATTAATAACTGTAATATCTACTATAAGAAATAGAACTAACGTTATAAGCCTTATAGACTTCTCGAACTACTTCCTATACTATAAGTACCGTAGAGTTTAATCTCGCTTAACTTCGTCACTAAGATCCTAAAGTCTAGAGACCTTACTATAAGAGTCACTTATAACTAGATCCTCGTAGTAGTCGACAGATTAACAAAATAAGCTTACTTTCTGCTAACCTCGAAGGATATAATAGTAAAGTAACTTACTTATATCTTTAAGAAAGAGGTAGTTTCACAATACCTTTAACTAAATAACATCGTTACAGATTAAGATAAACTAATCGTATCGAAATTCTAATAAGGGCTAATGTAAAGAATGGGTGTAAAAAGTAAGCTTTCGACAGTATTTTACTTATAGACAGATAATTAAACAGAGCAAGTTAATCAGATACTCACAATATATTTCTAAACTTACGTTAACTTTAAATAAGATAATTAACTTAAGCTATTACTAACAGCACAGATAGCTTACAATATAACGTTAGTTGAGTTAATAAGTATATTACCGTTCTTTACTAACTACGGTAAGGAGCCTAAGCTCCATTAAAGCCCACTTACCAGCACCCCCTAAGCTGTAGTCTGCGCAGATTGAATATAAAAGCTATATAACTACTTATAAGCCGAACTTAAGTTCACACGTAAATAAATAAAGAAGTTTACTAATAAACACTAAATTAAGTAACTAGTATTTAAGAAAAGACTCCACTATAATAACGAATAAGTTAAGGGACTAACTTTTTAAGAGGGGGATTACGTTTACCTTTTTTCACGAAACCTGCATTCGAAACGACTTAGTAAGAAGCTCGACTTTAAAAGGTACGGACTGTTCTAAATTAAGAAAAAGGTCGTTACTTTTAATTATAAACTAGACTTACTTACTAATATAAAGGTGTGGATTAAAGTTTTTTATATCTTATTTCTGGAACCTGCCTTAAAGGAAATTCCTTTAGAAAAGAAGATTAAGATCGATACTAATAAGGATAAGTATAACATTAAGGAAGTTATAGATTTATAAAGGGGAAAGAACACATTTAAATATCTCATTAAGTAGCTAAACTACAGCCTTAAAAGTAACTTATAGAAACTAATTAAGAACCTTAAATACCCAAACTTAATTACAGAGTTTTACTAAAAGAATCTAAACTGACTAAAGCTAACAATAAGAACTAGAAATAAAATAAGATCTAATATCTAAATTACTATACTGAAGAGTAAGACCACTGTAAGACTTAAAGCTTAAGAAGCGGCAAGAAACTCCTTAATAAGTACAGAAAGATATTTATTAGAACCCTTAACTATAAGTTATAAGGACCTCAGACCTAATAAGGAGGTTAGGCCTCCAGAGCCCTTAAAAAGCTCCACACGAAAAATAAACACTGTTAGGAGAAGAAGTCAGTAAAAAGAAATAAGCATACTATCGTTACATTACAGAACTGTAAGAGGAAAGAAGCTACGAATTAAGTTAAGAAGAGGATATTAGTTATAGTAACCCCCTGGAAAAAGAACTAGCAGGTGTTCCTACTAGAAAGCCTCCCTAATCGAAAGACTTGCTAACTTCGGGAGGAGCAGCTAGACAGGCCTCCTCCTACTCTTAGAAGCGGAGGATCTCTACCTCCTAACTAAATACAGAAAAAGCTTACTCTTTTATCTTATAGCGCTGGGTTTCGATCCGTTTAAATTAAGTAACAGCTTCGTAAAGCTCTTAGGTTTTTAACTCCAAGTTCTACATAGCAACATCATACTTAACGTCGAGACGGCACTTCTTAGAAAGAAGCCGTTAGAGGAAAGCGTCGCTATAATTAAACACGTTACACGAAAACAAAACTCCTACTAATAAACATTTAAAGTAGCTGTCTAATTATGCAGTAACGAGATAAGAAAGCAATTTTAAAGAATAACGGCCATAAGGCGACATTTGCGATCTAAAAGTTAAAATAAAGTCTGTAAAGTTATAGTAACAAGAGGTACTGTTTTTCAAAATGCGTTTTTACATACAGTTAATAGGCATAGTTACGTTAAAAAAGAAAGAACGCTCTTACTAAAGTTCTTTATAGAAAAAGAACGTTAAAGAGGGGGAATTATATAACGACCTTGTAAGCTATTACTTAAGCCGGAGCGGCCTGACAAATCCCCCGCATAAGGAACAGTGTAAGAAGACAGTACGCACAGTACTGCGCACTAGGCTAAGGGTGTAAAGACCCGAAGCCCCTATAACTAACTAGCAGTTACTCAGTCTTAGCAAGAGTGCTCACCTACTAAGCATCTATAAGACCTCCAAGTAAAGGGTACTTAATAGTAGGTTGCTTAGTCCTTCACTAAGTAACAGACCACTAAGCAAAGTACAAAGTACTTTTAGCTAGTTAGTATAGATAGTCATAGTTATACCCACAACTACCGTAAGGGACTCTAGTTCCTCACGCTAATATTCAATTATTCATTTATATCCTACTGTTCAGACTCACCTCTATACATTATAGTAACAGCGACCTACAGTAACATTAAACCCCCTGTCTAGGAGTGCTAGCTTAATAAGCCGTCTTCGGAACGCCCCTTACCTGTTGGCGTCCTGCTATACGTTCTGTCTTAACCCGCGCCAGTCCTCTCGAGGCCTGTGTCGGGTGCAGGTCGTAATACTGGTAACCTACGGGATAACTTACCTCTTATAATTAGAGGACTTACGTTTCACTATAAGTTTAAAGAAGGAGTTAAAGGGGTAAAAAGCGATCTGGTATACTTTAAGGTCTCCTAAACCAGTTGTATAGCGGTACGTGGTAGAGAAGTGTGTTTATAAGAACAAGCGCTATTAAGAAAGGAAGTTAGTAAAAGAAAAAAAAAAAAAAAGTCGCGTTAGACCCTGCAGCCCTAAGGGGCAAGGATCTAAAGCGACAGAAGACCCTTATAGGACTTAAACCCACGACCTCTTACTGAAAAAGGTAAGTACACCGTTATTATACTAAAGAGCCGTTTCGTTTATTAAAAGAAGGAAAGTACGAACTGGGTTAAGAAGACGTTATAAGCTGGGGCGACCCCTTAAAGGGAAAACTAGTAAGAAAAGAGTCCCAGTCCTAGGAAGCCGGCTTAGCTTAAATAAGGTCTAATACTTCCACCTGCTCCTAGAAGGACAAGACTTTAGCCTTACGGGAAAACACTTTTATCGCCTTCACTTTAATAACGTACTGTTAAGTTTCAATATACTGTAACTTTGTAAGGGAGTTACAATATTTAATAACCACTTAGTTATATAAAGTGTCTAACTCCTTTTTCTTATTTACTAAACCTTTAATAAACTTGTTAAAGTGGTTAAATATGTTATATAAGGAAGGTATACTAGCAGACTGGTATTTGTTACAGTTATTAAATTACGTTATAACTTAGTATAGTAAGGACTTAGTTTAGTAGCGAGTGTAAGGAGATATCTATAAATTAAAGGCGTTAAGGGATTCTGTAAGATAGATATAATAGTTATAAAAAGCCTTTTCTTATTTTCTCTATCTCTTACACTTTTTAATATAATTAGAAGATATAACGAAGGTGGGGAAAGGAGGAAATTAACTTAGCAGATTCTTTATAAAAAAAGAATATTAAAGAGGGGGAATCGTGTAACGACCTTATAGACTGTCACTTAAGCTAGAGCGGCTTAACGAATTCCCCGCAAAGGAAACAGTGTAAGAGGATAGTGTACACTGTCTTAGCGCACTGGGCTAAGGGTGTAAAGACTTAAAGCCCTTATAACTAATAAGAAAGTGTAACGACCCTACAGACCGTCACTTAGGCCGGGGCGGCCTGACGAATCCCCCGCAGAAGGAACAGTGTGGGAAGACAGTGTACACCGTCCGGGCGCACTGGGCCAGGGGTGTAAAGACCTAAAGCCCCTACGACTAATGAGGTGCTGCTCGCAGCATGCCGAGTGCTTATATTGCAAGCAGGAGAAACCTCACAAGCAGAACGCTTACGTAGTGTAAGGTGCTTGTATAACGAGCACTTGCGACGTTATAAGTAAGGTATAAAGTACCTTTTAGTTAGTTAGTATAGATAGTTATAGTTATGCTTATAATTACTGTGAGGGACTTTAGTTCTTTACACTAATATTTAATTGTTCATTTATATCTTACTGTTTAGGCTCACCCTTATGTATTATAGTGACAGCGACTTATAGTGACATTAAACCCCCGTTTAAGAGTGCTAGCTTAATAAGCTGTCTTTAGAACGCCCCTTACTTGTTAGCGTCTTATTATACGTTCTGTCTTAACCTGTGCCAGTCCTCTTAAGGTCTGTGTTAAGTGCAGGTTGTAATAGAAAGTGCTTAATAGTTTATAAGGACCGATAATACTAATTACTACTTAGTTAACTGCTTAGCCGTAACTGTATAGTGTATTATTAAGCACTAAAGACTAAGTAAGGTATAAAGTACCTTTTAGTTAATTAGTATAGATAATTATAATTATGCCCATAATTACTATAAAGGACTTTAATTCCTTACACTAATATTTAATTATTTATCTATATCTTACTGTTTAAACTCACCTTTATACATTATAGTAATAACGACCTATAGTGATATTAAACCCTTATCTAGGAGTGCTAGCCTTATAAGCTGTCTTTAAAACACCCCTTACCTGTTAACGTCCTACTATACGTTCTGTTTTAACCCGCACCAGTCCTTTTAAAGCCTGTGTTAGGTGTAGGTTATAATAAGCTATTTAAAATATTTCTTCCTAAAGTTAGTTTATAATAACTTATACTTTTAGTAATCTTAAGTTTTTACTTTAAAGTCAGTCTATAGCGACTTATACCTTTATAATTAACTTTTTTAAAACTTGTAACAATCCTGCAGGCCGTCACTTAGGCCGGAGCAGCCTGACAAATCTCCCGCAGAAAGAACAGTGTAGGAAGACAGTACGTACAGTACTATGCACTGGGCTAAGGGTGTAAAGACCTAAAGCCCCTATAACTAATAAGAGAATGCTTACGGCATGCCGAGTACTTACATTATAAGCAGGAGGTACCTTGCGAGCAGAGTGCTCGCGTAATGTAAAGTGCTCGTTTAGTAAGCGTTTACAACACTATAAGCAAGGTATAAAGTACCCCTTAGCTAGTTAGTATAGATAAGCTATAGTTATGCCTATAACCACTATGAGGGACTTTAGTTCCTTACGCTAATATTTAATAATTTATTTATATCTTACTATTCAGACTTATCTCTATACATTATAGTAATAGCAACTTATAGTAACATTAAACCCCCTGTTTAAGAGTGCTAGCTTAACAAGCCGTCTTCGGAACGCCCCTTACCTGTTAGCGTCCTGCTATACGTTCTGTCTTAACCCACGCCAGTCCTCTTAAGGCCTGTGTTAGGTATAAGTTGTAATAACTACCCAGTAACAGCCGGCGCGGCATGCCGCGACGGAGCTAGGTAGTTTTATAACTAAATCTAATTTATAGCATTTCTCTTAGAAAACGAGCCTTTTCTAGCCTCACTTTGTATAATAAGTAGATAAGCTTTTAAAGCTTGTGGGTAGTTAAATATAACTGCTTTTTTATAACTTTATTTAAGTAATTATTAATAAACTTATTAAGTAAGTGTATTTTTTTTCCCTAATTTTAGAAACTATAATGGTAATTTAAAGCTTTAAACATCTTATTACTCTTTAGAAGAATAATTCCCCCGTCGTATATTAAGGAATTACTTAACTTATAGAAGGCCGCTGTCTAATACCTTAATGCAGAAGATTAAAAGGTATAAGCGGCTATATTAGAAATTAAAGCCCTTAGCTGCTAGTAAGGCTAGGCTATTATAATTACGTTGACGTGATCCTATAAATGAATTTATAAGGACACATTTGGCATGCCAGAAAGAAACAGCTTAGTGGTCTGTGACGAATCTGAGTAAACGAAGTTTCCTTTTTCGTTCGTCGTCCTAGGCTTCCTTTAATTCTTCTCTAAGCTAGGCCCTTTATTAAGAGAATGTCTATTTGCACTATAACTCCTGTTTATTTACACTATAACCCCGCACTACGCAATACATAACCCTAACCCCGCCCACGTTCAAATGCCCAGTCACATCCACGGATCCACGGCTGCATTTGCAACTGCGATTCAATTAAACACTTGCAATTGATTAATCGAACAGGGCCCAAATCGCTCGATTCTGCAATAAAATTACAATTGACTACTAACTATTACTCGCTGACTAAGCAGCTCCTGCGTCACCTGACTGGCTGGAACGCGTAGTTTGGCCACTACTTTGTGTGTTCTTCGTGATGCCTGCAGTTAACGATACCTTACTGGATCCAGAGGCCTTTCTCGCTTTACCTCTCGTTCCACCTCTGGCCTTACCACTATTTACAGGCGTGGCAACGGCTTAGCCACCCCCTACGGCCGTGGTTTAGCTACCCTCTAGAGTAACCCCCTCCCACTAGGAGGCCTTACGCTGTATAGAAGGCTGTAGGTCTCCACGAGCACTACCCCGAGTACTACCACAAGCACGTCCCTTACGGTTGCTTCCTCGGCCTCTGGTTGGCTGGCTAGCGGGTTCGGGGGGGTCCTTGAAGATAGCATCGTCATCGACATCGACCTCGGGGTTGGCTTGCATCGCACCATCGCGCAGCGGGCGGTTTTCTACCATCTAAACGCTCAATTAGCCCGGAAATGGTGCGCCGAATGATTACTTTACCTTGGGCGCAATAACTGCAGTGCGCGCAACCGTGGATGCGACTGGGCATTTGAACGCGGGCGGGGGTTAGGGTTATGTATGGCGTGGTGCGGGGTCATAGTGCAAATAGACAGGAGTCATAGTGCAAATAGACATTCTCTTTGTTAAAACCAAGCGGCTGACCGTTTTCCGTGGGACACGCTATTAATCTGCCACTAGGTGAATATTATGACTTCGTTGATAGAGACGTCATGACAAAGCTGGGCGAACGCTTGCTAAATCCGTCATGGTGGAGATTACCTTGCGTATAGAGTATCACGCCTCTCCCCCCCTCCCCCCCCCACACCTCTTCTTCCCTAAATGGACTATTTTCATCTTCCGTTAGTTGAAACTCCACCGCAGCCTAACCTATTACCCGTGCCCTCTCTTAAGACGCACAGGCCGAACAACTATAACGTTGTTCAATTATAGGCTAGCCCATGCGTTGAATTTGTATCAGCATGGCTACATTTGTGGGAACTACGGCACACTGTCGGGGCAGAAGGTCGGGATGCCACGGTGTTGGTGTTGCCAGGACGCTGATGGCTAGGAAGGACAACGCAACCAGGATCCTGAAGGGCGACATCTCGATTTGACATATACCGCTAAAGGGAAAGAGGTATAAGGAACGCCAAGGCCGTGATACGTTGTCCGTTTTATTTATTACCTTAGGCACTTAAGATAGAGTTGCCTTGAAATATTAGAAGGGTATAGCCAATCGTACCACCCACATCCACTGTCATCCGCAAGTAACTAGGTCAGGTCGCCTTATTCTGGGATAAGCTTGCATATATGGTTTAGCCTGAGTTAGCTCAACCAACGGTGTCCGTGAAGATACGAGAGGTCTTTCGGAACTCCATGCCGGCACTTTGGTCGGCTAATGTGGTAGTGGTCTCTTGTCCCTGATCTTTTCCCGGGCTCGGTCCTATTTTAGCGGGAGCAACCTCTCGGCCCTGACGCGACCAAAACTTCACTCCTACAACGACGAACCAATCCATTCAGAATCTTAACCGTCTTGCAAGACGATATACTCGCCATGATCTATAAATACGCTATCCCGCTCTTAATGGTTGCTCTCCAGCGATTTGCCGACGCACTGCCTCTCGACGGCCTGCCGCAGCAGCGCTCTGAAGAATGCGAAGATAAAAAACTCGCCTGCCCCAGCCCCCGTGTTTTGCAATCGCAGTGTGATGGACGCCTTCTTCGCTGTGTTTTTGGAAATCTGATCGCCCAGCCTATGGGGTTTTGTGTGCGGTGTGTTGGAACAGGGGTCTGGGTTCAAGAGAGGATGTGGACGGACGAGGAGTACATGGATTTCGTGCTGAATAGTAGAATTCCGGCGCACCCTTGAGTGGATAGGACGTCTTTCATTGAGTTAAGATTGGACAGGAGGTGGTTGTGTTGGTTACTATGTTACCCGGTTCTACATGCCAAAAGAAGTTACAACCCAAAACGCGCAGCACTTTTTGCGAAGCGAGTGCAGCACTGCCATTTCTGTTACTCTTACGTAAGGTCACCTCCCCAGTGGGATCTGCCTTCCTTGAAATGGACTCATGCAATTCGACGCCACAAATCCGAAATGGCTGAGGCAGACGGGCCCAATTTATGCCCAAAGGGAGGCCTGGCAAATTTCTCAATCCTCACCCGCGATTCTCGCTGCATCCCAAATCTCACATCATACCCCGCGTTAGCCGCACCGACCTGTACCACAAGCCATGGATCCCATCACAGCGTTCCAGGTTGGTGCCTCGGTTGTCGCGTTTGTCGACTTCGCTTGCACCCTAGTATCAACTGGGTACCGAGTGTACAAATTGCCAGACGGTCGTTCCGAACGCACTGTCAAACTGCCACAGATCTTAACTTGGTACAGGCTCGAATAGAGAAAGACATAACCCGCTTTCCGCCGAGCGAATCTGACCAGGAAATCCTGAAGCTATACCAAGAGTGCAAGCGCATCGGCGCCGCGCTAGCATCAATGGTCCAAAGCCTAACGGCTCGGGGCACGTCCAAGTTAACCTATTCAAAAAGCAGCCTTGCAGTTACTGCCAGGGGGGTTTGGAAAGATGGGCAAATCGAGGCTCTAAAGGAGAGCCTGGAGCAAGTACGCTCCCGGATGATGCTGGCTATTATGATTTCCGTCTGGTACAACCTCCTTCCTTACTCTGATTAGCTGGTACCCAACTAATGATATATATATAGGCAAGACGTCAAATTAGTGGGACAGTCGAACAAGGTGATCAATCAAAAGCTGGACGAGATCGCGGGCCAGCTCGGGAAAGCAGAGAAGCATATCATCCAGGAAGTCGCCAATATCAGAGCCTCTAAACCTATCGCCACAGAGCCACAGAACGAACCTAAAGAGCTGCAAGTACGGACGCTAGCCGAAGACCTCTAGTCATTCAACTGGAAGCCAGATCTCGAGGGGCAGTGCTTACCTTCTAGCCAGTGGATCAATACGGCAATACTAAACAATCTCAACTTTACCGATATGGATAACCGCGACACCATGGTTTCGAAGGCCTACAAGAATACCTTTCAGTGGATATTTCGTCAAGAAGCGGGTACCTATAGGTTTTCTCACTGGCTGGGGACCGACAACTCTAATGTCTTCTAGATAACGGGAAAGGCTGGTTCCAAGAAGTCGACCCTAATAAAATATATCACCTCGTGCTATAGACAGCTGGAGACACGACTTAAGGAATAGGCTAGCGGGTTGCCTGTAGTCTAAGCTGCCTACTATTTCTGGGATTCCGGGAGCAAACCACTGCAAAAATCAAGAGAGGGAATGATGAGGACACTGCTCTACCGGTACTTGGATCAGCAAGCAGACTTGATACCCCTCGTTACGCCACGGCAATACGCCATGTACAGCATTCTAGGCCACACCCACTTCACGGTCCCCCCTTAGGAATGGGAAGAGTTGGAAAAGGCTCTCGCGCTTGGTTGCCGAGAGCGGTAAATCATTTCGCCTTGTACTATTCATTAATGGATTAGACAAATTCAGCGGCAATCAATCGCAAATAATTTCCTTTATCAAATTGCTCAACACCACATACGACATCAAAATCTGCGTCTCCAGCCAGCTATAGACGGAATTCGCTAACGCCCTATACTAAAGCCCCCGCCTAACAATGCAAAGCCTTACCCAGAGTGATATGCTCTTCTTCATAGAGGATCAGCTGCAAAGCCACCAGGCGTTTGTGGAACGGCAAAGGGCCTCCAGCACCACCTCGAGCCTCATCGATGACATCGCGCGGGGGGGCTGAGGGCATCTTTCTCTGGGTTGCAGTCGTCGTGCGATCCGTGATTCAGTTTTTAATAGTAGGGAAGGCCTTTGGAGAGATACAAAGCTTCGTGAGGGGCATCCCACCAGACATATCTGAGCTGTTGACTAAGATATAGTACACGATCGAGCCGAAATGGATGGAAACATCGTCTCGGCTCTTCCAGGCCAAAGTCGCCGCCCTCGACCTTATACATCTAAACGTCAAACTGCTCTGGCTGTTAGAGGAAGGGGACCTCCCCTATGGGGAGGACAGCAAGGTCATACATACCATCACACCAATCTTGCGGAGAAAGCTAGACATGCATACGAGGGGCATTATTGAGATCTCCGCATCCGAATCTGTTGAGTTTCTCCACTGCAGCGCGAAGGATTGGATTCTGGGCCCCGAAATATGGAACACGATACAATCCAAAACCCCTCCGGAATACGACCCGTCGTTAGCCTTGTTGCGAGCCACAAATACCCACGTCTTACTAAACTTCAATCTACGCCGCGGGTGGGACCATGCTTGGGATGTGAACCGTGCTTGGGATGTGATCGCTCCTATCTTAACCGTTGCCAGTAATGTTGCGAACAAACCCGAGGTCGTCCCTCATTTAGTCGTCGCCCTAGATGAGTTCAACAGCATACTCGGCCGCCTTGCTGGAGTAGACCAATGCAAGAATCCGATCACGTTTAACGCCATGCACTGGGTATCTAGGTTCGACAAGATGGGATTCCGCTCGACGCCATGAACGGATTTCTTTGCTTGAGGGAGCTATATATGGACCTGACGAGACAATCTCGCCGCGGTGGATGGCCGCTGAGGGACATCCTAGCACCCGGTCGCTTTCTGCGGCTCAACGTTGGGAACTAATAAATTTCTTGCTCGACGCAGGGGACTCGCCTAGACGAAAAGCTTACCGACACAAACGACGCCGTCTGTCGTGGAGGCTACCTTCCTCGTGGTCGATACTGGAACAGGTGGCCGGGGAGAGGGAGTGGAGGAAGCAGGAGCTGGAGGGTATGGTGAAGCAAGTGGCGCAGGAGAAGCGGATGGCGCTGGAGAGGCGGATGGCGCTGGAGCGGGCGATTTTGGGGAAGCCGGGGAGGCGGATGGCGCAGGAGCAGCCGGAGTGGCTAGACGAGCCAAGGGGACAGCAGAATGGAGTGCACCTTAACCCTGATGTGGCCTACTTTGATGAGGTTGTATGTCTATTGCGAAAGGCGCAAAGAACACGGCAACATCTCCTCTCAGCCGGCAGTACGTGGCAAGGACTTACGGAACGCTTCGTACAGCTTCTGTCCTGAGAAAGCAGGAGAGCGGGGTATTAGGTTTGTTGGACGTTGCCCAACTCTCCCCACACCACAGACCACACAACCCAGATCTCAAGATCCGCGACAACGAATGCGTTTGTGGACCGCTCATAGCCCCCGCCGCCAGGGATCCTCTGCATTACGATGCCAACGATCTCGAGTACCTCGTCGAGAGCGTCAATGAGAGATGGAGCAATTCGATCTCCTTTGTCAGCAACTGCCCTCAGACAGAATATTCAGTTGGCTTCCGACGAGAAGCATTTACCGACAAGAAGCTCACCAAGCCGTCACCCTGCGTCGGCAACATCCTCTCTGGCGATTAGTCTTTCTTTATTCCCTCCGCGTGGAAAGTGAAATTGCGTTCGGGAGGAGAGTTGAAGAAAATAGTCTCCTTTTCGGGGATGTGGGTGCAATTGGTAGAGCCACTTATCTAGTTGACGAGAGCCGAGAGGCACGCCGGATCATGCTCCCGTTTGTGAGGAACGAGAAGTGTGGTCCCCTGGTAGCATCTCTCGAGCCTCACTACGACATGCCCCGCGGGAGGGTGGCGCGCTCACTTGGATACGAGACACCGCCGGGTGGATCTTCGACAGAGGGGGGCACCGGAGCTGGAGTCCGAGATGTGGCGGGCCAGCCAGTTGAGGACCGTAAATGTCGTAGAAGTCGATTATGGTTTTTATAAAGAGAAGAAAAGTAAATACAGGAAGAGGGGCTTTTAAGTAATAATAACGCTTAGAGGGGAGTCCTAGCTGCGGCCAAGGCCAGCCACTGTGGCATTAGCCCCGTGACAGATATGAATGGATCCAGAGCTTCTCATAGTTCAAGGTAGGAGGCGGTCGAATAACCGGTGATAGGTGCATCTTAGACCAGGAATACACCATAGATAAATAATAATAGCGCCACGGCGACCAATTTGGGCCATCGTGCAGATAAGCGCTGAGGTTTGTAGGTCGATGACGACATTGGCGGGATCGGAATTCACGGGTTGTCGTATCTCGGGTTTTTGGGGAAAATCGGGTCACCCTTTTTGCGCAAATTGAGGCCCGTGCGCCGTGTCTCGGGGTTTGAGGAAATCGGGTAGCTGTACGCCGTATTTCGCATTGAGCCGTGCGCCGTGGCACCTGTTTTCACGCTTTCCAACCCCTCCGCCTCCACTTCGGGTCCGCCAAGTCAATGAAGACTGCGACGACGGCAGACGCATCCAGGCGAGTCAGGATCATGGAAGGGCTTCTTGGGGCCTCAGTTGTCGGCACCCCGCTCTTGCTCCACATCAACGGGTGGTCGACCGAAGAACTGTTGGGAGATTTAAAGGGTGTGGGCCACCCACTCAAAGGAAGATAGCTCTTGGGGAATGGAATAGCATTTCAGTTTCCTGGATCCGCTTCCCATCTAAGGCTATCTTGTCCGTCTTCGTCCATTCCTCTCCGTATCTCGTCCTCAGTATGTGGACTCTTGCCCCGTTTGTTTTTTCACTCAGCTCTCTAGGCAGCACAATTGCAACAGATGCTCCACTGCATGGCGCCGTTGCCCGTCAGAATGCCAGGTGGAAGGTCGGCCAAGTGGTCCAGACTTCCAGCGGGGCAGTGCAGGGTCATGCCTCCCGCAATTTCTCCCACGTCTCCGAATACCTCGGAGTGCCTTATGCGCAGCCGCCGGTTGGGAATCTTCGCTTCCAACCCCCCGTTAAATTCAGTGGGACGAAAGCCATCAATGCCTCCAGTTATGTACAGCCCCCCCCCCCCCCCCCCC
>Ga0247760_1001756_pt1 | contig 18840 bp, 22 predicted proteins | sample UWRJL171409R4_FD_179936 | JGI IMG/M metagenome (GOLD analysis project Ga0247760, IMG submission 179936) | Plant litter microbial communities from Arlington Agricultural Research Station in Wisconsin, United States - UWRJ-L171-409R-4 | ecosystem: Environmental > Terrestrial > Plant litter >... | reverse complement strand
TTCAAGAAGCAGTTTTTTTGGCACAACTCACTGTCGGCTTGGTTGGCTGGTCAGTGCTGCAGAGTATGCCAAGCCAAACAAACCAGGGGGCGCGATGCGCGATGAGGGGAGGTGGTGCGGGGTAACTATGGGATGCGGGGTAGGCACAAACAAGGTGGGGGGGCGGCGAGGTACCTTTCCCGACGGTCTGGTCCCCAGCTGCAAATTGACCATGGGCAGCTGAGTTTGGCAGCTGAAAACTGAAATGGCTGCCCGCGATCGCATTTAACTGCACTTGGTGGCTTCGGCTTGCGCTTTCATTTGTTAACGCTTGCGCACCCTGATGCCGATTGATTGACCGGTTGACCATGTGCTGGATCGACGGCGTTCTGGGTCGACGCGTGGTGAGTTGCTGTTGTCTGGTTCGCTGTTCAATTGATTTACATGGGCGGGAAAAAGGAGATTTTAATGTCGATAACTAGCGGCGCGTGTGTGGGGTGATGATCGCAGCAGAGAAGCTCTGGTGGATCCAGCAAAGCTTATCCGGACTGCGCAGGTCTGGTCAGGTACCCGCTGTCGCAGTGCGTGCAGTACATTGCAGCAAATGCACTAGTCCAAGCCCGTCCCAAGACTTGACGTGGCGTTGATGACGGACCCGGGCCGACACTGTCTCGATCCTGCAGTCAACCAAGACGATCATTGAGTGCTCTCTCGGGAGAAGTCGGCCATTCAATCCAGTCCCAGGCGCCCTTCAAATATCGGTGCTTTTCTGCCATTACTATCAAGCGCCACTTACACTCAATCCACTCATCAACAAGTACGACGACATCAGTCATGCTCGCTGTTGTGGAATAAGATGCCTCCTCCAAATCTCTTATTTACTCAAGTCCCCCCTACTCAAGCCTCCTTGCTCAAGCCCCTTGCTCAGTCTCTTTGCTCAGTCCCTTACCCAGTCAGGAGATTACCGTTAAACACCGGAACGCACCCGGACACTTCTCAATGCAGCGCCGTATTCGCCCAATCGCTCCTCGGCCCGCTTCCTTAGAACCACCCATACAACCTTTATCACGTCACCATTGCCGTGCGAGACCTGATGGTCAAGACCGCGGTCCCAGATTTCCCTCGCCATCTTCATGCTCGCCTGCAGCATTTCCATGGCCGCATCTGCCGGGGGGTGCGCCTCCAGACTGGACAGAAGTTGTTCGACCAGCTGGCGTTGGCGGTGTTCTACCGACATGAACTCCTCTGTCTGCATGTCGCCCGACTCCCTGCACCATTCCCGAAGGTTGTTGAGGAACTGGGCGGTGGCCCAATACTTTATCTGCATAAGCTGCGCTTCCCACGTCGACCGAAGCTGTGTTGCCGCCACGTCCGCGCCGCTGCTGGAGAATGCTTGCATCGCGTCGAGCAGGGCACGACTTTTTCGGTGAAGCTCGATGCTCGAAGGAAGCACTGGTAAGCTCGGGGCCATGGGATTGGCAATACTGTCGTAGAGCATTTGGCGAACGGACGGCGAGTTAAGTGCGTCGAACATGACCGAAAGCCCATGCAAGAGGCAGTGAACGTATGCGATAATGTAGACACCACAGTCGAATCCGTTATCTTGGGATGTGCACTGTCACAGTCAGTCACTGCCATCTTGCACATGGGGAGCTAAGCCATGACGCACCTGTGCAGTGATAGAGTTGCTGACTTTGATCTTGCACTTCCCGAGGAACTCGGTGATCTCGCCACCCAAGTCCCGACCACCGGGCGTATCGCTCGCGCTCGGGAGAGGATCGTACTTCTCGAGCTTCCAGTCTGCTGCTGTTCCCCCCCGGCGCATACATCGGAAGAGCAACCAATGGTGTCGGGCTGCGTCAAAGGTGGGTAAGTACACGGCCGTGCAGCGGCTGAATCGGCCCTCCAGCTCGGAATATCCGTCAGCAGAGATGAACTTGGACCTTGGGGTCAAGCTGTCGACAAAGGCAACCGAGCCCGTGAGGCCACAAACCCAGGCGATGAGGTCCGAGACCAGCGTGTTGACAACAATGTCGTTGAGAAATCTGCCCTTCTCGTCTCCGTTGTGCGCTGTCAGGCAAGCCAGATCTGCAGCTTGGGGGCGCGTGAGGGGACGCGTGAGGAGACGTGTGAGGGGATGTTGTAACGCCTCTGGGCGAGTGACTGACGGGAAAAGTGGTGGACCGGGCGACTTCTCCAGTTCGGCCGAGTCAATTGACCGGGGTCTCTTAAGGCTGGCGCGAGGCAGAGGTTCGTCATATCCAGAGTTCCCCTGGGGGTGGAAATTGTCGGGGCATGCCTCGGATGGTCCAGCCTCAGGTGCTGATCGCGCCTCAGATGCGGGCCGAGTCTCAGGTGCCCGAGCCTCTAGTGCTAGCTGAGCTGACCCGTTGCTGTCAATCTCAGCCATCAGAGACGACTGACCATCTCCAAACTGTCCCAACTCCCCCAACTCCCCAAACTGCCCCAGCTCCCCGGCCTCCCCCATCTCCATAAGATCATCAAATGGTACCGGACTGTATGAAGGGGAGCGGTGATAGCTGTCTCGGAACGGCGAAGGCGTAAGGTGTGGAGGGGGGCTGAGGTCTCTAACAGAGGCATGCCTCGCCACTTCTGGTGTTGGCGGGAGAGGTGAGCCACGAGGAGAATCAGATGGACGATTGGGTGTCTGGTTCTCGTGCTGGTGCTGAGGCGGGTGCTGAGCCTGGTCGCTGGCTCGCTGGCTCCAATCCTTCCAGGCACCGGGGTCAATGTTCTTGACGGCGCTGCCGATGAGCTTGAGGACAAAAGCCTTCTGGCGGACATTGGGGGGTTGGTCGGCGACAGTAGTCGTGAACCGCTGCTGAATATCGTCGAGCAGATCAGGCAGAGTGGTGTTCTGGTGGAGCTTGCGGAGTTTATAGAGCGACCGGAATGCCGTTTCGCCCAAGAAATGCGTGTGGTGTGGATGCAAGAGGAAGAATGCGACCTCCGGGGTCAGGTTGAAAGCTGAGGCCAGACTGCTGAGCTTCCTCACATGCGACGGCGGCAACGCGTCAACTGCGGCGCCATGCAGTGTGGAGCCGAGGAATTCGATTACCGGGGGAACTACGGAGCGGACGGCCCAAGTGGCGGGGGCGAAGTTGAGGTCGTGGTCAGGGTAGGCGGGCTGAGGAAATGCCGCCTGGCAGCATGCCCAAAGAGCGTGCACTTTTCGAACCACGTCGGGATTTTGTGGGTCGAGATGGCATTGGTTGAGGTCGCGTCGGAATTGCTCTCTCTTCTGCGCGGTCTGATCAGCTGACATTGGGACAACCGGCCCGCCGGATGATGTACGCTGGTATTGTCGAGGCTGTCGAGGGTCGGTCATGTCGGGGGTTGTGTCATTGCGAGCGGTTGTTCTGCTCTTCCCAACACAGTTAACGACAGCAACGGGGCTTAATGTCGAACTAAGGCGGGGTTGTGCAGAATCATGGCCAAAGAGGCAGGGCCGTCGACGAAACAAGCAAGAGCGTTGGTGATAACCCCGCTGCCGCTCCAGAGCACCTCGAGATTTGTCGACCCACCCGCTTTCGAGGAGGGAACCTCAACATTGTGAGCGTGGCACAGGGAAAAGAAGGCAATGGAGTAGAGGTCGCGGGAAGTGGTTTGGTGTGCTTGGAGCTTGTAGGTGATGTGAGGAGGTCTGTCCTGTTGAGCCGGATAGTTCAACATCTGCCCAGGCTCACCCGGTGATTCTCACATGGGATGTTGCGCAATTCTGGTGGCACTGAAACTTTGCTGCCTCTCCAACTTTCATGCCAGGTATTTGCACGTAAATACAAGTCGTTCCCCTGTTTCCAACGCTGCCCGCCAGTACTTCTTGACAACGTCGTCCTTCCCAAACCTATACCTCCCACAATCTGTGCGGTGTTCCAATGCGTCCAGAGCTGCGCCGTGCCGTAATCCTAAAGTCCCCAGTAACACTCTCTCGTCGGCTTCCATTCTTGAGATGCGCCCGGTCAATGTCGGCCATACTGACCTCGTACGGCAGCACCACCATCACGTTCATGCCCTTGTCTAACCAAACTTGGAGTCACCCGCCTTGACGTTATCAGTGGAAAGCTTGATCAGGTACGGCGCCTTGAGGCCATTGTGCAGCCTGCGTTTTCCAGCTCTCTCTGTTTCCACCATTAACAACGATAAGCAGCTACACGATTTCGCATGGCATGCCGACTGGATATCGACCCGGTTTCATCCGCAGATGGCGTCGTCACCCGAGATAGCAGCCCACCGTTCAGAGGAAACTGGTGTCATATTGACGTTGAGGTGTCAACTAGAGCGCCTAGATAGAGATAGAGAGCTTGATCGGCTCGAGTCCGCCGAAGCTCCATCACAGCAGGGGCCAGGGGCACTTTGTGTATTGCAGGCGTTAACACACACTACTAAGGTACCTAGATAGGGCTTGCAGAAAGTAGATTGCCACACCTTTAGGAGTGGGGGGACGAAGATGTACAATCCAACCGCTGAAAGATGTGTAGTGTGGGGCTTGGTCAGTACCTATCCAGCAGGGAGGGGTTTATACAATACATAATACAGGTGGGAAGCTATTTCGCGAGTAGAACCCAGCGGCGCAGTAAACTGTGAAGTCGAGTAATGGTTGCAGGGTGGCCTGGCCGATAAAAAATAGGTACCAGGCAATTTCTCGACGGCTACGCCACCCCCGGAAGTTGTGATACTCAGAGCGTTCATAAGCACGTAGTCGGACATGAACCCATGGAGGTACATTAAATCTCATAGTGTCATTCCACAGCTGCCAGAGGTAGAAGAGCAACACCGGGACAATAGTTGACATGATGGCAATGCTAGATATGCGCCACAGCAGCGTTTCCAGTCTTGTAGCGAATGGAGCGTTCCAGGCAAGGCAATGCAAGCCCCCGTATACAAAGCCAGTAAATGTAAGTCCGATGTAGAGTGATCTGCCTTTTCGAATGCCTTTCAGCCTCGGAAAGTTGGGCATGCGGTCCGAGAGACTCTCTGCGGGATCGGGATCGCCATCGTGAGGGGTTACGGTGGATAAGAGCTGCCATCGCCGAATATCAGTCTCTGACATGTCGACAGTTATCGTCTTTTCGGTCAACTCTTGACCGCCACCGTTGGCTCGCTCAATGTAGTGATCGAAAAATACACCTTGGCATTCATCCGACTCGGACAAGGGCAGGGTAAGTCGTTGAAAGCCGGGACGGCATTGTTCTGTGCAGTCGGTAACTTCGGCAAGACACCGATGAAATGATCTGTCCATTAGACTGATAGCATCATGTTAAGACTTTGGTAATTGAGATAGCTTTGGGGGGTGAGACTCACTAGGATTTATACCGACTTCCCTCGGTCCACAGTATCTCGCCTTGCGTAGCACTGACAGTCTCGACGCCCAGTCCAACAAGCCATTTCCTGCTTCCAGAGCCCGATGATATCACGAGGAGGAGTGGAAAGCCCTTGAGCCATTCCGGAATCATGCTACGTTCAACCTGATGCCTCACCGGCCATGTCATCATACAACCGCGCGTCATGGGATCTCGCGGCTCCCATCTTCGTCCTAGTTCCTCCCCGGAAGCCCCGGGTATGTAAAACCTAAACCCGCGCGGTTTTTCGTCAGGGGGATTTAGCCAATGCAACTCAGCTTGTCTGTGATCGAGTGTGGAAGAGGCACAAAGATAGGCGAAAAATCCAAGTTCATCATTCCCTCGGAGGACTATTTGCTCCGGCTCCTTGGTGTCCAGTGGTTTGTTCCACCAAAGGCAATATATGAGCAGCGCAACCAAGGCATGTCCAAGCGTGTTCAGCTCCAGCAGACTGGTTCCGATACGTTGGCCCAAGCGACCAAAGCACTGGGCGCTAAACCATATGGCTGCCAACTTCGTCAGTGCCTGAAGCAACCGGTACAACTCTCGATTAGAACATACCTTGGAAGCAAACGAGGGCCTTTGCAATGGCATCCCCTTTGCTCTTGTCCTCGACGCTCTCCCGAGATTGATCCGGAATGAGATGGGGGTATTTCTCGGCCAGCGCTTGGAACCCCGTGGGCGTTAACCTAAGACCTTTCCGCGGCTCGTCGAGCGTCATGGTCCTGGGCAAAAAGTTTTGATTCTCGGAGTCGCTCAAAACTTCATATCCCCCCATTAGAACGAAATGGCTATGGACGATTGTCCATTTGTTCTTTCTAGGGACAGTAGTGGCTATGTTCTACATACCATCAATGGTTAGACTATCAGCTCGGGTATCAAAACACAACGCCATCCATATATGCGTACCTCTTGATCGGTACTGGGCGACAGCGCCTTCTCCAGGGCCACGGTGAGTGACCTAGCGGCCTGGTATTGCTGATATGCAGAAAACGCAACCTGTTTAGGTACCCCACAGACGTCAGTTCAAGTTTCAGAAAGCAAAACACTCAACGTAGGGGTAATGTAGTGCAACACACCAACTCTGGTGCAAAGAGGCCGAGAAGAGTCCAGCTAATCTTTCGAAGAGTTTGACCTGGCCAAGAGAATTGGCTCCACGGCCACTGATGACGAGCTTTCTTCCAAATCGAGAGGGTGCAGATAACGTTCCAAGGTTCTTCATTGCGCGCCGGGATATTGAGGTGAATGGCCGACCACACGCAGAGACCCACAGTTACGAGGCAGGTGGAAAAGATTCCAAATGTCCCGCGAAACGTAGGTGTGGTTGCCACGATGAGGTGTGGTTTGCGGAAGAGGCACTCTGATTCCCAAAGATGGTCTCCATCGGTGACTAGCTGTTGTTTCGCAGTGCGTGGTTGAAGGAGGGGAAAGTGTGCGAGAGAGACAAAAAAATATTGGCTCGCTTAATTTAGAGCCTGGTATTCAACTGGTGACCTGATTGGCATGACTGGATGTCCCCGCCCATGCAGTCCTCACCAATCCGGTGTCAGGCTAAGACTGAAGGGGGTGAGCTGAAAATCGATATCGACCCCGCCAATCTTCTTTTAGGAGAGGCCTCCTCCAGGATCAACCAGCCAGCCCGGCACACTGGATTCGGTGGAATTGATGGGGACGCAACTGAGTGATTGAATTGCTTATGTTCTCTCTAGCGCTTTGGCTTTGCCAGAGGGGGCTTTTCCATAGTCTGTCAGATGCTGTCAGAAATAATAGTAATTACCACTGTATAAAAAAGTAGGCAATGAACGTTTCGTGCTTTTAGTAGTCCTAGTTTGCGACAGGTTCATTATAGGTCCAGTATAATCCCACTTTATAGCCTTTCAGTTTCCATCAGCTGGAGATGTGGATATGTGCAACAAGTAAGCAGAATACAATTAATTAACGGCTTGTAGATGCTAATTTAGTAGTCCGAAATCCGTAAAGATAGGATAAATCGTACTGTTGCTTTTTAATTTTCTATATGCAAAATGGAGCGGGGCGGTTGTAATGTGGCATCGTATCGCTCAGTATAGCATTGCAGAGCTTTTTTTTATTTTCTTGGTCGTCTGCCGCGACTACTTCCGGCGTTCTGCTAGGACTTGAGGCGAGGGGCGGTATTGCAGAATATGCCGGTATCTGCTTCATCATCAACCTTCACAGCATGGGAAGCTACCTGCAAAGCGAGAGGGGTGTGGTGTTGCATCGACGCCCACATCACAGCCTGTTGTTGTTTTCGGATTGGGGTGTCGCACGCTATGTGCTGTTGCATGTCGCATATCACGCGGTGTCCCATTAGCTAATCAGCGCAAATAAGTCATCAACCTTCACAGCATCGCAGGGAAGCTGGTGCCCTATTAGCTAACCAGGGCAAGCGGGAATGGGAGCTAAATGCAGGTGCAGAGGTTGTGAGAAGGCAGGAGCAGAGTCGTCGTCGCATGTGTCACGTCACATGTCGCTGCTGGAGTTGTTGAGTCATCAACCTTGATTTTCATGGGCGGATGTTGGTGCTCCGTCTGTCATCAACCAACGTTGTACAACCTCCTCAACGCTTTGATACAGCAATTGTAATCGGAACGCTTCGACGGGATACTGTGCTTTACGATGAATAGGGCCAGTGGGCTACGCACGAGTCTTGTTGGGTACCTGGTGAGGGATTTTGTAAAGATCATTCACAATTTCTTTCAAGGACGTCGAGTTGTCAATGCTTTGAGAATGCCCTTGCCAGAGGGGTGGCCTCTAATGCTACAGGAGTCAGCCGTCACGTGGCTGTAGGCCTCAGAGCATGACTCTTACGTCAGCTGCCCCCTCCCGGAATTATGTCCGTTTTCCATTTTCCTCCCTGTCTGTCTACGTCGCTGTTATGGTAATCTTCTTTTTCATTGGCCACAATGTGTGACTATGTTTTGGATCCCTTCGGGGATGTCATACTTACGCTCAGCAACCCGAACGCGCCGTTTGCTGTGTGGGACGATAGCGAAGACGGCCCCGCCCTGACCGAGCCCAGTGTCAACCCAGAGACCGTCGAGAAGCCTACCCCGCCTGCGGTACATACACTGCCGGCTGAAATCCTCCTGCCACTCGTGGAACCTACCGCGGTGGCTGAGGATATCACCATCGCCAGGAATGAGCTACCCGCTCCGCAGGACAACAACGAAGCCTCCCCGCAGCAGGAGGAATCGCAAACAAGCACGATATCGACCGAGTCCGTGACCTTTCTCCTCTCATCGCGCCACCTCATCTTGGCCTCACCGGTGTTCAAGGCAATGCTCACCGGAGGGTGGAAAGAAGGAGACAAAGATAATGGCCCGGTTCGACGAGGATGCGCCGAGGACTGGGATACCGAGGCTTTGGTCACCGTCATGAACGTCCTCCACAGTTACTACCGCCAGGTGCCAAAGAAGGTCTCGCTGGAGATGCTCGCCAAGATAGCTGTCATTGTTGACTATTACAAGATACACGAGGCGTTCCAAGTCATCGCGTCGCTGTGGATCAATGCCCTCAAAATGTCATTGCCCGAGTCTCCCGGGAGGGACCTTATTTTGTGGATCTTGGTCTCTTGGGTTTTTGAAGACGCGGCCATATTCAGAAAAGTCACCAAGGTTGCTATACTACGGAGCAAGAAGGACATCACAATCCCGCATGAGCTCCCAATCCCGGCTGTGATTAGTAAGTTTTGACGAAAATATAACGAGATTTATTTACTAGACTAATCACGGGAAAACGCGCAGATCGAATCAACCAGCTTCGGAAAGACTCTATAGACGTGATCTCTGCCGCGTTCCGCGGACTCCGAGACGACTACATCCATGGCCGCCAGGGCTGCAACTTTGAGTGCAGCGCTATGCACCTCGGCACCTTGATGAAAAACTTATCTGGCCTTAAATTTCTATCCTATCCGCCAGAAACTCCCAATGGGGGCTTGAGTCTCGCGGGGGTAGTGGAGTGCATAACCACGATGAGATCTCCAAAATGGTACATCGACGATGGCAAATCCTACAAGCGCTGCTCTCATGCAAGTCATCGGTGCCCACAAAGGTCACAAGAAGTTGGAGATGCGGCCTTTGAGCCCAGCTTAACCAGGGGACAACCTGGGGATGTTCATATGGGGCCTCTAAACGAGTTTGCTGAACTCCTAGTACAGGGAATCCGGGAGAATATGGAAGGATTGCGGTTAGATAACTTTGCCTTATCAGGATAGAAGAATTACACGTCACACTCGTTTCCTTTCAGCACATTGTTACCTGGCTATCACTCAGGTTTGCGAACTGAACGAGTGAGGCTACGCTTGCAAGGCGGCAAGGGATCTGGATGGCTAGATAGGTTATAGACCTGACTCCAGAGACACCCAGAACAAGACAGCTAGGGCGGCTTTAGAAATATTAATAAAATGTCAAACGTAAATAATATTTACAAATATTTACTAATATGTAATCCCAGTTCTCCTGGAGATTAGACTCGGTAGTTGGGTCATCGTTTGTACGTCTTGGCAGCTTCTTAAATTGGGCACGGGGCAGTACGATAGCAACTGGGAGTTGAGATATCATTGGAGTTCATGTCTTTTGCCAAGTTTCAGCTAGGATACATGCATCGTTCGGGGTCGTTTGTGCAAGGAATACCCCGGGATTCTGCCCGGCGTGTTCGATTTACAGTTTGCCATTTGTCTCGGTATCCTTTTCCGCTTTTGGAAGGCGAAAGGCGTGTTTCGAACAAGGTGACGACGAGCCAAAATTTGAACTGGAGCAGGAGCTAAAGACGAAGTACTGGTTCTCTCAAGTGTGGCAGAGGGAGGATTGAACGAGAGAAGGGCTTTTTTTTTTTTTTTTTAGGGCGTAATTAACCAGAGTCTTCTCTATCATCAGTACACAAACTTATCTGCTGCGAATCCACCTTGTCCATCTGCTGCCCTTTGTTTGACGGTCCAGCCTCTCCAGATAGTCCGGGTGGACCAGCCGCATCAAACACAAGCTCCAGATCGTCAAGGGGAGTGCTAGACTGCCAGAGAAGAATATCAGGTAATTAAGAACGAGCTGCACAGCACCCAACCGCAAGTAGGAGAATTAGGTTTTATATCTACGGGGGGTCAAAGACGACACTAAATAGAACCACCATCTTGAACAGTACCCCAGCACCCAAACGTCTCAAAACGGTGTAGTAATACCTAAAGCTTCGGTTACCAGCTGCACTCGGGGGAAATCGTATCCCGAGTCCACCCAGATAGCGCCTATCAACGCCTCAACAGTTGACGATAGAGTCGTTTTTGGCACTGCACCGTGCTGAGAGGGATTCTGGACAACGGCTGCGTCTAGGCCAAGCCTTTCACCAAGAAGTTGCAGATTCTTATTTGATCCTTCTTGAGCAATATACTCGGAAGTTTGATCTGCTTTTATTTAGTAAACTACTGCTTGGGGCTGGATAGTTCCTGAGTCTTACATATTCCAGTCCTGCGGTTATACGCTCTGGTGGCGACGTCCAAGCGGATAAGAGCGTCCCCTATCAGAGCGAGGGGTTTGTTTCCCGCTACTTTGCCGTCCACGTCTTTCTGTAAGGCTGCGCCCGCCGCTAAGGTAGCCTCGTGGAGCAGCTCGCGTTTAGTAAAATTATAGTTGAGGATGTTCTGGATCTCGTCGTCAGTAGCCATGATTGAGTTTTTTTCTGCGTACGTTCTTGAGACAGACATGTAGGACATTGCCAGAGGCGGCCTGGTGATCCCAGTTTATTACACGCTCCCGCGAAAGGATGCCTTGATTTGGGTTTCTCAATTGGTAAAATTATGATGTAACTATGATGTCATCCCTGTGTTGATGGACGATGGGCAGTAGGCCTCATTGCAGCCTCGCCCAGTAATCGCGTGCATTCTACACGAAGTGGGGCAATATTCTAGGCTTCCGCGGACTATTGTAGGCCTCAATGGGGCAGCCAACTTACCCATTCAAACGTGTCAAGATGTCCAACAATTCAACAACGACTTCTCTTCTCAGGTCTGCCACCCCAAGCTTCCGGGATACAGGGACCTCAGCGGCCAGGTAGGTAGGTAGTTGAGAACAACTTACAAACGCGCGGCTTCTTAGCGCGTTATCGCCACAACGCCATTATTTCGCAACGGGAGAACTTTGACTGAGCTTGCGGGAGCGGGATCTCCTTTACATGATCAAATTGCCTTCTCGTTGACGTGGCAGTAGGCCTCATTGCAGCCTCACCCAGTAATCGCGTGCATTCTACAGCCCACATGCGCGCTTTTGCCGCGCATCCCCGCACACCTTTTGTGTGCTTCGATGAACTGAGAGCCGGACAGCCCCGCTGGACGCTGCACCTCGAAAACTTTTAAGTCGCAAGCTCTGTGCTGGGAAAGAAAGCTTTTGCTACGTCCTACATTGTTCTTCAGACCTTCTCAACCTGTCTTGTCCCAACGCGGTGGAAAGGATGTGCAACAAGACAATGGATCCCGATGGGGATGTCATCCTCAAACTTGAGTATCCGAACGATCCATTTGCTCTGGATTCCGACAGCGCCTTGAGCAAATGTGAAAGAATCTCAAGTATATCTTCCTCCCCTCAGAATGCCAAAAAAGAACTGGGAGAAGCCAATAAGACGGAACCGATCACTTTCCGCGTCTCGTCACGCCACCTTGCCTTGGCCTCGCCGGTCTTTAAATCGGCTCTTACTGGAGGTTGGAGGAGAGTATAAAGACTGAGGGCGAATTTCAAATCAATTCACAGGGATGGGATGTCACAGCACTAAGCATTTTCCTAAACGCCATCCATTGCCAGTATAAGCAGGTGCCAAGGTCCTTGGAGTTGGAGATGCTTGCAAAAGTTGCCGTCATTGTCGACTACTATGCCGCGCACCAGGTGATGGAGATTCTCAGCTCCACTTGGATCGGCAATCTGAGATGGCAGCTTCCCACCACGACGTGCGAAAACAGGAAGGTTGCATTGTGGATTTGCATATCCTGGGTATTCGACGACGTTAATGCCTTCGAGACCGCAACCAAAGTTGCTATTCACCACGGACTTTCAAAACTGACGGATTTCGGGCTCCCGATTCCAAATAAAGTCATTGGTAAGATCAAATGTCACATGTCCCAGTTGAATGGCGGCCGACGATGTTTACTCTCATAGACAACATCCACAGGAATAGAAACCTCTTAGTCGGTACAGTCTTCGCTAGGCTGAGTTGGCTTCAGCAAGATTTGCTTGGTGACCGCAAAGGCTGCGGCATTGAATGCAGGACGATGCAGCTTGGGACGTTAACTCGGTTGCTTAACAGCACCTCTCTCTTAAACGACTCTAGCTGGAAGGATTATCGAGCGCTCAGCGTTGCACAGCTACTGGCAAAGCTTGAGACAGCTGTATGCCCCACCTGGTATGGGATGTTCGACATAAAAAAACATCAACACTATTATGGCCATCAGCTCACTCACAACCCCCACGAGTGTCCGCCCCCCGGGAGTGCTTTTCATGTCACAATCAAGTCTATCGTCGACGATGTGAACAGGGCTTTGCGGGGTTTGAAGATCACAGACTATGCTAAAAGTGCCATCGAGTCAGTCAATAGTGTGGGCAAGGCAATTTGCTAGTTAAGACCTACAATAACAGCACGGGTTTTCACTTTGGTCCTCGACTTAGTATCGTGTGCTCATGAGATATACCGTTACTATACCGAGCGAATTCTTTTTCCATGCAAGTATACAGACTCTAGGCATGTCACTACCGACGACACCCGGTGAGTAATGCCACCAAGATGCTAACATCTCAGTGCCGCGCCTTATTTAAACGTCTTTTACAACCGCTGCTGATCAGCACACACCCAACGCCCTAGCCTTCAGTCCGCGCATATGCATATCATACGTGTAGCAAAGCGGTTACGCTCTCGATTCGGGCCGCTCCAACTACCTAGGATTTAGAGCTGCCGAATAGGATTCGTTCTCGACGAGCTGTATAAACCGGTTTGATGTCGGCGCCGGTCAAGATGATGACAATCTGGTTAGATTCCAAAAGCTGCCAACTACTCCTCTGCACATGCATCTATCATAGAGTGGCCTTGGGGTGCACGTTCTGGGCGTGCTGGATGCCAGATGTTAATCTAGTGCTGCTCGCCAGTTCAGCACTAGCGGGTATCGCTGTAGTCCCTTCGCCGTTGCCATCAAAAAATGAACCTCACCCGACACAGCCTCGCGGATCACGTCTCTTCTGCATTATTAGATGTGGTGGACACCCTTTAGGGGACTCTTTCTACTCTGCGAGTAGTTCGTAGACCGGCCTCCATACACTAACTTACTGCGTCGATCAAGATCGTATCAACATATTACAATACGGTAGTCAGTCTCAGTTTAAGGGAAGCGAGCTTCATGGGCGATACGAGGATGGAGAAGCTAATGCATATGGTGAAAACCCGTGGACGACTCACCTCGGTGACTTGATCGATACCATTCAGGGTTGATTCCAAACCGTAGCAACTTCAGATGAAGCAGATAACCTCAAGGAACGCGACCAAGACACAGAACTCTTCACCTACATCACCGGTAGATCATTTCCAACTTGGATCGTAGCCACACACAAACATCAATTCCAGACATTGGCTGTCCAAATATTCGCTGACTAAGAAGCCCCCAAGTCCAAACTCCAGCAAACCCGCCAACCAAGAACTCCCCCAAAACAAGGAAACCATCGCATCACCCGTAACCGGTTTGAACAACAAGAAATAAGACACCGACATTATCTTACAATACGCATTTCAGCGTCCTCCCGCAACCGTGCAAGCTCTCGCTCCTCGTTTGATGGTACACGCGAGCCCGGATCATCCCCCGACCAGCTAACCGAGTCGCTGATGTTGCGACTCGAACTCGAGCCAGGGCCACCTCCTGGTTTGTCACGCCGTCCATTTCCCCGTATCGCAAACTGCGTGTGTTCTCCAGCTGGCGACTGGTCCCCTCCGTGTCGTTGTGACTCGCCCTGGTGACCTATAGCCCAAGAGAGATAGGGCTGCCATGCGTTTGTCGTTGTCGCGTCCTCGATGTGTAACGGAGGGAAATCTTGGAGCGCAAAGGAGATGGTGGTTTCATCGATGGTCGAGACGGACATGGTGACGCTGAGGGCCCGGACAAAGGACCGAGTGAATGTGATGAGTCGAATCTAGGTGTTATGGGCATTACAAGAAGCACTAACACAGTGGGAGGGGGTAAGTCCAGGTACCTCGAGTTTGTTGTCCGTCATAAAGGACTGTGCCAGTGGCCAATAGTCTCGGTAGAGGAGGCGGGCCAACAAAGCCAATCCCGCTATCAGCTCGCTTTGTAGGATCGAGGCAAACTGGGGGGTCTCGTTGGGAGGTGCGGACCAATCAGCAATGATGCACCCACGAATGCAATCGGAGCTGTCGCACAAAATTGTGGTGGCTTGCCACGGGCGGGAGGGTTCTCTGTCATCGCTGTACAACACGTCCTCGTAAATATCCTTTGCTTCGTATGGCCTACAATCCAGCGGCATTTGGAGTTAGCATCGACCGTGTGGGATGGGGAGCAGAGGAAATGGGTAACGAACCGACGGAAGGTCCAGGCCTTTTCGGACGGCACATGGACCTTGGACGCAGCTCGGGCGGCCTGTGTGAAGATATGGGCCGACGTCCAGGGTGGCATGGGCTGGTCGACAGGAACCCACGCCGTATTTGCCTGCATATAGCGTGCACCGAAATCGAGGGAAGCGTTGAGGTACGTGTCGTCGGCCTGTGGTGAATCTCTGGGGGGGGAAGCAGGCGGGGCAAATGCGAAGATGAGGCCTAAAGTCTCCTTGTTGATGCGCGTGAAGTCGACATCGCCCTCCGACCCCTCGTATCTCTCAAAAAAGTCGTCAATGCGCCCGAATGCCGCATCGGAAGGCAATTGCGGTTGCGCCATGATTGCTTGGAGGGGTTGCTGCGGTGTTCGATTGCAAAGTGCGAAAAGGCAAAAGTGCGATTCGCAGGTGCACTCACAAGGTGTTTACTGACGCGTTGAGCGGTTGGTGGAGAGATGGCGATAACGATAAGGAACGCGGGGTCGCTGCAAGCTAGCTTCCCCAGCTGCAGAGTGGGGTCAGAACTTTTTGATCCCCGACGAAGCATCCCCGCACTTTTCTGGCTCACAAGATTTCCTGAAATCCCACAAAGCTAAACACGGGACAGGTCCTTGGCGAGGCTCAAGAATCAAGACAAGCTCACCCCACCGAAATCCACCCACCATCGTCAGATGGAGCCTGCGACGGGCGAAAGTCAGTGCGACGACCCCGTCGCCAAGGCCGTGCGACTGTGGTGCAACCAAGCTCAGAAACTCCCAAGCGGTGCCCTTCTTTCTCACATTGATGCCACCCTATTTTCGGCATCAAAAGCGAGCGAAACGGCGGTTCTCCATCTTCGGGCTGTCACCATCCCTTGCCCCACTGACAGAAACGTCGACGAGCTGCTAATTGCGCAACTCAAGGCAGCCCACGCCATTAACGATGCCAGCCTCAAGGCGGCTGAAGAAATGCTGGATTGGAGTTGGCCAAAGTATCCAGAATATACAGGCGCAGCAGTCGCATCCTTTGCTCAGGGCAGTAATCCCAGCGCGCCCGAAACACCGGCCAGCAGGCACATGCGCCCGAAGACACCATCCGCACCTACACCCAAACGCACCACCCCCTCAACATGGCATGCCCCGCCGCACCATCGCTTTTGCACCATGGTCTCCAATATGAAACTTCACGATCCAACCCCGCGGCCAGATGCCACGGAATCGGCCACATACGCAGACGTCTTGGGGCCTTTCGTCCTTCCCTGGGCGAAATACGGTTTTATTATGGACCACAAGCACTTTCCGCCCAAGACACCCCCTCGGCTTCATGCAGCGCCAGCTGTACGTCGTACGTTTGGCCCCGGATCTTTCTTGGCAAGGAGGCCGATGATGCCGCACATTCCCAATGCCGCCACTGATGGCAACCCTCAAAATCCTGAGAATTCACCGCTAGCCCGATTTGGCGCAGTGCGGGAGGTGCTCCCCAGTCTCGATCCTCCCCCCCTGTCGGATGATCCCGTTCCCCGACCATTTACTGAGAGCATCATGGCTGAGTTTCTCGCCGAGTTTATTAACTCGCTGGTTTCCTCGGCCCAGACGTTCTACCCCGCAAAGTGCCCAGCCTACACGTCATTCAGCCACCAGCGCCAGTTTACGTTCTGGCCGGGACGTGGCTCTCGCCAACCACCAAACGGCTCGTTCAACGCTAGTGTGGACGGCTACATGGTCCGGCCCGGACCCTCCTCACCTGTGTGGATCATCCACGAGGTTAAACGAACGACCAGGAAGGCATCTGGCCCACAGCTCACACGCCAAGAAGCGTGCGAGCTCGCCGCATGGGCATACGAAGTCCGTACTGAGCTCCGCGCCGAGCTGGATAAAAATGGGTACGTAAAGACTTTTTGTTATCTCTATTGTCGACTTGGCTCATTTGTGACTAACCAACGCACAGATCCCCAGCAGTTTGGTTGCTTTTACTTGGACTTGACAAAACGGAGATTTGGTTCAAATTCGCCCGCGTGACCATGACGTGGCTAGATTACATTGGCGACCCGCAGTCTCCGATCCTCCCTGCGGCGGATGGCACTGGACACCCGGAGCCAGACAAATTCCTACAGATTTACGAATACGGACCATTCTTCATATACGACCCCTGGCACTTGATGCTTGTTGGCCTGGCGATTGTTTCCATGGCCATCCATGACCGCCGTTCCCGTCCGCATCAATAATGTCTGTCCGCGGGTCCATTCTCTCACGGCTGAAGCCCGACCCCGGCACGCTACTAACTGCGGCTGGTATCCCATAGCCTTGCCTTCGTTGCAAATTTGACAATGCAAAGATTAACTCCCATAAAATGCGGCTCATGTTTCTTTTTTCTCGTGGTCAAACGTGGAATGTGCCAACAAGGAGGGGACTTGAGTGATGCCGCAGTCCGACTGACACGCGTCGAGATAGGGGAAGAAAAAAACTTAGAAAAAAAACTTCAAGTCAGCATGTCTTGTAATGCACGGCAAGGATTTCTAGTGAAACTTTCACAACATTGAGACTTACTACCAGAGATTGAGTATGTTGCAGTTTTAGTTTCAGGAGTTAAGTGTGGAATACGCTTGCCAAGGAGGCCTTTTCCCGTAATGTAACGTGGGGCTGTTTTTTTTATTGTAGCCAATGGGAATCCACTACTTATACAACAAAGGCTGGTGCACTGCACGTCTTGGCGAGGGACATCCCGCGTTTGACGAGGCTGAGTGCACAACAAGATGGCGAGCGACTGCATCGACTGTCAGAATTGATCCAAACGTTTCCAAAACTTGGTTCTTGTGGTCACTAAACGTAGGTGTTATATATATAGATCAAAGGAGATGGTAAACTTCATGTTAATAACGGTAAATTGTCTACCCCTGGATGGCTATGTACGTCTAGGACTCGGTTCTATTCCATTTGTAACCCACATGTAGCTCCGGAAAGCAAAAAAGATAAAAAGGAGACCTCAGCCCCTATATGTCTCTAGGAATCACACGCTCGGACCTTCCAAGCCCTAGCTTGAGTTAAGTTTAATAGAAATCGGAACGCAGCGAGTGCGGGGGACGGACTTGTGCTGGAGTGTGGTGGCTGACTTGTGTGTGCCGCCAAGCCCCAGCTGTCTCATGACTTTGGCCCATTTGGCTTCCTTGTATAACTCCATTTCTTGGATTGAAACTGCGTATTTAACGCGTAAGAGGTTGCTGTGTGCGTGCCGTAACTACCCTACGAGATAGTACCTCTTTTTATTCAGTCCATGTACTCAAGTACTTCCGGAGGACTTGGATCTCTACTAGCCAGCTGGGAGATATTTGTAGAAAACCATTATTCTGTATAGAGCGAGACAAATTGGCTCATTTTTCTGATCAGACCGAGGTGGCTTTACATAACCTGCTTACCTTTGTTCTCTTTCTTTTATCTGCATTGTTTCAGTCTGCCCATTTTCGGTACTCTACGATAACTGTCATAACTTTGGTCAACCTTCATGAAAATAGACGTGCTTGATATACATTTATCTCTCCTTCGCTGCAGAAATACCTTGAAAGTCCATAATAGCATCCAAATATATCAAAATATTTGTATATCAAAAGATGCGACACATGCCATGACCGAGACATCACCATGTCTACCTACGTATGCGTTGCAACTTTATACCTTGTAAGGCATAAAACCAGACGGTTAGATCTGTTCATTTGTGACAGCATCAGGTTCAACCAGCGGGCACAACCCACATAGAGAACTTGTTAAAGACGCAAACTTTGGCAGATGTCAAACACTGCTTTTGGATACATGTAAGCAGCAAGGCTGGGCTAGACAGTACAAGTCAAACACTACGCCATGGCCGTAAATCAGATTTTAGGAGAAAGCCGCGAGGTGATGAACAAATGCCCCTCCTCGTTGCACAACACTACTTTATCAGCGGGC
>Ga0247760_1001755_pt1 | contig 18844 bp, 15 predicted proteins | sample UWRJL171409R4_FD_179936 | JGI IMG/M metagenome (GOLD analysis project Ga0247760, IMG submission 179936) | Plant litter microbial communities from Arlington Agricultural Research Station in Wisconsin, United States - UWRJ-L171-409R-4 | ecosystem: Environmental > Terrestrial > Plant litter >... | reverse complement strand
AGACAGACTCAACCCCGATGGCTGGTATCATCCTCATCAAGGCAGACATGGAGCGACAAATGCCCCTGGCGGTTACTTTGTCAAGGAAGATTTGGGTGCATTTGATGCGCGATTCTTCAACATCACAGCCGCTGAGGCAGCAGTAAGGCCCCTGAGACACTCATCACATCTGACTTGAAGAACACCATCGCTGACCCAGTTTCCAGTCTCTTGACCCGCAGCAACGGCTTCTTTTAGAAATATGCTACGAAACAATGGAGAACGGTAAGTACCCCTGAAATCCCAAATTTGGTCAGAATCTGACATCAACAGCCGGCATTCGCCCAGACAGACTGGCAGGGAGCAACACGTCTGTGTTTGTGGGTTCCTTGTCATCAGATTACAAGGCCATCTCGGCTGAAGACTCTGGTGTGACGATGCCCATGTACTATCCCACGGGAATCGGCGGTTCCCTGCTCGCAAACAGACTGTCGTACTTCTACGACCTGCGAGGGCCAAGCATGATGCTTGACACCGCATGTTCCTCAAGTCTGGCGGGCCTCTACCTCGCCTGTCAGAGTCTTATCAACGGGAGCTCAGACCAAGCCATCGTTGGCGGGTCCAACGTGATTCTCGACCCGCGGTGCTGGTCATCCATGTCCGCCATGAGGTTTCTCTCCCCTGACGGCCGGTGCTTCTCGTTTGACCACCGCGCCAACGGTTACGCACGAGGCGAGGGTGTTGCCTGTGTGATGCTCAAGCCCCTGGACGCGGCCATCCGCGACGGAGACACAGTGCGTGCCGTGATAAGGCATGTCGGGACGAACCAAGACGGCAAGACCATGGGAATCACTCTGCCCAGCAAGGTCGCCCAGGAAAGTCTCATTCGCCGACTGTACACAGAAGCCGGGCTCAAGACGTCGGAAACCTCCTACCTGGAAACACACGGCACAGGCACACAGGCAGGCGACCCACTTGAGGCGGGTGCCATCGCCAGTGTTTTTGCACAAGACCGTGAAGGCCCCTTGATTATCGGATCCGTCAAGACAAACATCGGCCACACGGAGGGTCTTAGTGGACTCGCGGCGTTTATCAAGACAGTACTGATGCTGGAGCACCGCACCATCGTACCCAACTGCAACTTTGAGAAGCCCAATGCCAACATCCCACTGGCAGACTGGAAGCTCAGGGTTCCTATTACGGCGGAGCCCTGGGCCGTATCGGGGCCACGACGAGCGTCTGTCAATAACTTCGGATTCGGAGGCAGTAATTTCCATGCCATCCTTGAGGACGCCGAGGGTTACATGAAGGAGCGTGGACTGTCTGGGAAGCACAGGACAGTCTATCGAGCTCCCCTTGCCAATGGGCATGCCGTGAACGGGACCAATGGTGTCGATACCAACGGGTCCCACGTCACCAACGGCACCAATGGCATCGAGGTCAACGGAAAAAACGGTGTCCAGACCAACGAAACCAATGGCGTCAATGGCACTAACGGTGTCAACGGCGTTGCTACTAATGGCACTAACGGAACACACACAACCAACGGCATCACTCATACCAATGGTGGGAGCACCACCACCAACGGAGTAGTATCCAAATCCTCCCCCAAGCTCTTCGTCATTTCCGCCTTCCACGAATCCATGGGTAAGGCACAAGCCGCAAGCCTCAAGTCCTACATCTCGGGACGTCTATCTGAGCACGACCTCGCCTCAGCCGCGCAGGATCTCTCCTTCACACTCACAGAGCGCCGCACCCATCACATCTGGAGGAAAGCCTTCATCACCTCCAGTCTCGAAGAGCTGCATGACTCCCTGCAACCAGAATTGATCAAGCTCTCCAAGTCTAAGAAAGCACCGCGGCTAGGGTTTGTCTTTACCGGTCAGGGTGCACACTGGTACGCCATGGGCCGAGAGCTGATGGCGCAATACCCCGTTTTTCTTGAGAGTATCCAGAGATCAGAGAAGTTCCTGAACTCCATGGGGGCGCCGTGGTCCTTGATCGAGGAGCTTAGTCAAGACAAGACATCCTCTCGTCTAGGACTGGCGTCTCTTTCCCAGCCGGTATGCACAGCCATCCAGGTCGCGCTTGTTGATCTGCTTGAGAGTTGGGATGTCCGACCGTCTGCTGTGGTCGGTCATTCGAGCGGCGAGATTGCAGGCGCATATAGCTGTGGTGCGATCAGCCACGAGGGAGCCATCCTCATCTCCTACCACCGTGGCGTGCTCGCTGCGTCTATCAAGCCGAACCACCCGCAGCTGAACGGAGCTATGATGGCTGCCGGCTTGACACCGCAAGCGGCAGAAGAGCGCATTGCTCTCCTCACGCGGGGCAGACTCACAGTTGCTTGCATCAACAGCCCACAGAGCGTCACCATCGCAGGAGACGAGCAAGCAATCGATGAACTGACGGAGGCTCTTCAGCAGGACGGTGTTTTCAACCGCAAGCTGCGCGTCGAGGTCGCCTACCACTCGCACCATATGCAGGTCGTTGCCGAGGAGTATCTCTCAGCGTTGTCAGAGTTGAAGGTCAACACGACCACGCTAGACAAATGCACCTTTTATTCCTCGGTCAGGGGCAAGAAGGTCCAGGGCAGCGAGCTGGGTGCACAGTACTGGGTGGACAACATGGTTTCACCGGTACAGTTCGCATCGGCCCTGAAAGCTCTCTGCCTCGATGCTGGAGCTAGACGGAAGCAGAGAAGCTCCTCAACTACAGCCAACGTTGGGACTTTAATCGAGATCGGTCCGCATGCCGCGCTCGCCGGACCCATCAAGGAGACTATCAAACTCGATATAGCCCTCAGCAACAGCGGTATTGCGTATGCCTCTGCCCTCTACCGTGGAAAAGACGCATCCGTCACGGCGATGGAACTGGCCTGCTCGTTGTTCGAGTCAGGCTACGAAGTCAACCTCACCGCCATCAACCGGCCGAGCGCCACGACAACCCCGAACTTGCTGGTTGACCTGCCGCCGTTTGCGTGGGACCATTCCAAGCGCTACTGGGCAGAGTCGCGGACGAGCAAGCAGCTCAGGTTCAAGTCTGAGCCGAGATCCGATCTCTTGGGAACTCCGTCGGTAGAATCTACATTGCTGGAGCCAAGGTGGCGGAATATGATCCGCCACGAGGAGATTCCATGGGTGCGGGACCACGTCGTCCAGTCCAACATTGTGTACCCGGGCGCCGGATACATCTGCATGGCCATCGAAGCTGCAGCCCGGCGTGCCACGGCCAACGGGGCCAACATTATTGGCTTCAAGCTCCGTAACGTTGTCATCAGCCAGGCCCTCGTCATCCCTGAGGAATCGTCAGACATCGAGATCCAACTGTCTCTCCGGCCCCTCAATGACGCCGTCAAGGCTCTGTCCAAGACCTGGGACGAATGGTGCGTGCAGTCTCTCAGCAGCAATGGCATGTGGGTTGAGAATTGCCGCGGCCTGATTTCGACCATCAAGGCAAACGAAGACGAGGGTCTGCTCACCAACGATGCCGAGGAGCAAGCCTTCTACGCCAAGGAGCTTGCGGCCCTCCGGGAAGCATGCCCCTCCGATATCAACACCAAGACCATCTACAAGAGCTTAGCAGATCACGGTCTAGAATACGGCCCAACCTTTGCCAACATGAAGTCTGCAAAGGCAATTCCTGGCGCGAGCGTCGCAACCGTCACCATCGCGGATACGGCAGCGACACAGCCTTCCGGGTTTCAGTACCCGCATATCTTGCACCCGACAACGCTTGACGCGCTCTTCCATACCGTGTTCCCGTGCGATTCCGACGCAGATGGAAATGTCCCCCACGCCATTATCCTGATGGGGATAGACGAGCTGGAGGTAAAGACTACCCTGAGCACTGAGCCAGGCTACACGTTCAACACGTGCACGAGGACGTCTCGGGTAGACAACGTCACGCGTCAAGGCACCGCCGTAGTCTTCGATAGCAAAGACGAGAGCCGTGGACCGGTTATTCTGATCAAGGGCATCAAGTACCAACCCCATGACAAGGACACCCTGGAAGATGACGCCCAGCAAGAAGACTCGAACCTGCATGCGATGCACGAGGTTGTCTGGCAGCCCGACGTTAACTTCCCCGTTGCGGCACCAGAGCTTGTCTATCCCCCCCTGACCGTCCCCGCCGAGGAGGTTGACAGGAGCTTGGAACTGCAGAGAGCTGCATACTACTACTCTGAGAATGCCATGCAGTACATGTCGGCCGACGAGGTCGTCGAGGAGCATCACAAGGCACTGTGGAAGTGGATGGTCCGCACCACCACTATGGTCAAAGAGAATAAATATGACTACCCGACTACGCAGTGGACACTGGCAACGCCAGACGAGCGCGCCGATTTTCTGCTTGCCAACAGCACCGTTAGCGACGAGTCTCGTCTCCTCGCCGCTATTGGCGTCAACCTCGTCGATATCCTCAAGGGCTCGACCCCGCCCCTGTCCGTGATGATGGAGGACGGCTTGCTGGGCAAGTTTTACGTCAACAACATCACTGGCAACGGGCCGCTTGAGGTATGCCCCCCATACATCGCCCATCTCGCTCACAAGAACCCACATCTGCGTATCCTCGAGATCGGTGCCGGCACGGGCGGCATGACTAGCCCTGTGTTGCACATCCTGGGCGGCGCTGGCGGAACCGGCACGACGCCACGCTTCACCGAGTACGTCTACACCGACATCTCAAGCGGCTTCTTTGAGGCGGCCAGAGAGAAGTTCAAGGAGTGGTCACACCTGATCCAGTACCGGAAGCTGGATATCGAGGCAGAGCCGGGCCAACAGGGATTTGACATTGGCGCGTATGACCTAGTTATTGCTCACAATGTTCTGCACGCCACGACTGAGATCAAGCGGACGCTCAAGCATGTGAGGAGCTTGCTCAAGCCTGGAGGCCGTCTGCTTCTGTCTGAGATCACGGGAGAGAAGCTGTCTATTGGACTAGTATGGGGTACTCTCCCTGGCTGGTGGGCGGGTATGCCTGAGGGCAGAGTCAACGGGCCGCTGCTCTCCGAAGAGGAGTGGGGAGTCGCGTTGCAAGACTCGGGCTTCGCTGGCATTGAGTTGGCTCTTTGGAGGGGGATCCCGCACGACTCGCTTCGACAGGGCACTTTCATGGTTGCCCGTGCGGACGAGCCAGAGGCCCTTCAGGTGCCAAAAACAATCAAACTGGTGACCGAGGATGGACTAGCTGATCTGGTTCAAATTGACGCTATCAAGGCAGAGCTTGAAGGTCTGGGGAGTGTTGTGCACACAACAAACCTTGCCGACGTGAAGCAAGCCGCTGGGCAGTTCTTCGTCGTCCTCTCGGAACTCGCTGGCCCGATTCTCAAGACCCCAAGCGAGGAGCAGTTTGCCGCAATCAAGACACTTCTCTGCGACTGCGATGGTGTCTTGTGGGTCAGTGAGGGCGCAAGTATGAGCCCGACGAACCCTGACGCCAGTCTTTTTGTCGGTCTGGCCAACACTTTGCGGACTGAAGTGGGCGGTAGCGGGCAGATCAGCCTTGACCTCGATGGCCGTAGCAACCGCAGCGCCGAGGAATCCACTGCTGTGATCATGCGCGTCCTACGGGAGGCATTCCGTACTCGACAGTCCGGCAAGAGCGTTGAGGTAAGCTATGCCGAAAGGGCAGGCATTATCTACACCCCTCGTGTCGTCGATGAACACCACGGATATCGTGGGGCCTTCGCCGTGGAGACTTCTCCTCCGGCGCCCACAGACCAGCCCTATCTTCAACCCGGCCGGCCCTTGGTGCCGCGACTCCGTGTGCCTGGCCTGCTGGACACCGTCTACTTCGACGACGCTCCAAACGTTCAGGAAACTCTCCCCGATGATTTTGTCCAAATTGACGTCAAAGCATCAGGTCTTAACTTCCACGACATCATGACCTCGATGGGCCAGATCAAGAGCAGTCATATGGGTTTCGAGGCCGCGGGCGTGATTACCGCCGTTGGAAAGGGCGTCAGCCATCTCCAGGCTGGCGACCGCGTTGTCGCCCTCGGCCACGACCTCCTTACGAGCATTGCTCATGTTCCCGCCACACACGCCCTCACCTTCCCTTCCAACCTCTCCTTCGAAACCGCTGCTTCGCTCCCCGTCGTGTACACCACGGCCTACTACTCTCTCTTCAATCTGGCACATATTCAGCCCGGCGAGAAGGTTCTTATTCACGCCGCGGCTGGTGGTTTGGGTCATGCTTCCATCGACGTGTGCCGCTATGCGGGAGCGGAGGTATTCGCTACAGTCAGCACCAAGGCTAAGAAAGCATTGCTGATGAGTCGCTTCGGAATCCCTGAGGACCACATCTTCTCTAGTCGGCGATCCGGCTTTGGTGAGGCCATCACGCGCGTGACAAACGGCGCAGGCGTGGATGTGGTCTTGAACTCGCTGTCGGGTGACTTCATCCGTGAGTCACTGGGATGCATGGCGCCACTAGGACGGTTTATTGAGCTCGGACGACATGACTTCTTGGTCAACTCGCGGCTGGAAATGGCAGGGCTCCAGAAGAACATCTCGTTTGTGGTGGCCGATTTGCTCATGATTGTAGACGAGAGGCCCGCGATGATCATGCCGGCGCTGAAGGAGGTGCTAAGACTCGTTGGAGCTGGCGAGCTGAAGGTATCGCTGCCCCATAGTACGTTCTGCATGGCGGAGATGGAAAGTGCGTTGCGCACGATGCAGACTGGGCGGCATACGGGTAAGCTCATTGCGGTGCCAACAGCGGAAGATGTTGTCAAGGTGATGCCGAGAAGGGACAACGGAATATTCTTGCGTGAAGACGCCTCTTACGTCCTGGTAGGAGGTTCGGGCGGTTTAGGTCAGGCTCAAGCGCTGTGGATGGCGTCTGCGGGCGCAAAGAATCTCATCCTGGCATCGAGGAGCGGCGACAAGAACCAGGAGGTCAAGGATTTGATTGCGGAACTTCAAGGACAAGGAGTCAATGCAGTTGCACTGGCCTGCAATGTGAGCAAGGTCGAGGAGGTCGAGGCCTTGGTCGAGTATGCTCGGGCAAATATGCCGCCAATCCGCGGCTTGGTCCACGGAGGAATGGTGCTGCGAGTGAGTAACCCCCATCCACAGCAGTTTGGAATTTTGATGCTAACCTCATCCGCAGGACACACTGTACGGCAGAATGACTTTGCAGCAGTGGCAAGACGTCCTAGCACCCAAGGTGCAAGGAACGTGGAACCTCCACCACCTGTTGCCGCAACAGGAGCTCGACTTCTTCATCATGCTTTCGTCAATCGTCGGTGTTCGTGGAAACGCCAGCCAAGGTGCATACTCGGCTGGTGGCGCCTTCCAGGACGCCTTTGCGCACTACCGACGCTCCCTGGGCCTCCCAGCAGTCAGCATCGACCTGGGCAAGATCGACGAGGTCGGCTATGTCGCCGAGCGCAGCGAAGAGACCGCCAAGCGCCTTGATGAGTCCGGTGTGTCGGCCATGAGCAAGCGCCAGTTCCTCGCGGCCCTCAAGGTAGCCATGGCTCAGGGCAAAGATGTCTCTGCGCAGGTTATCACAGGACTGCGGACCTACTCGCCCGATCGCGCGCTGCCTGAATATGACGTTAACACGTTTTCCATGTTCCGCCGCACAGGCGAGGCAAGCAAGCAATCCGCCGGCGACGAGGTGGGGACGGCAACACGACCGCGTGACGCGCTGCGCCAGGCATCCACGCCAGAGGAGGCTACCGCCGCCTTCTGTGCGGCGTTTGTGGAGAAGATGTCGTCGCTGCTGATGGTGGCGTTGGAGAACATTGATTTTTCAAAGTCGATCAACGAATACGGAATGGATTCTCTCGTCGCAGTCGAGATGCGCAATTGGCTCTTCAAGGAGGTCGACATTACGGTACCCATTCTGGAACTGTTGGCAAATCAGTCGCTGACGCACCTGACGCGGAAGCTGGTGGAGAAGTCGAAGTTGACTGCAGCGCTGTTTGTGAAAGAGGCGGAGAAATAGATTAGATGAAAGAGGGTATTGCCACGCTGACAGAAGGTTCTTTCGGCAAGACGGTCTCAATTGTATCATACTAGTTACCGGAAAGAGGGAACGATTTGATTTCAAGGCGCCAAGGGGAGTGGTTCCTCGGTTATGTGTCATGGGTGAACGCGGGGAAAGCCCAAGTTCTAGAGCAATATAGAAGAAGAGTGTCTATTCACACCATAACCTCTGTCTATTTGCACCTTATTACTAGGAGGTATTCTGTGAAGATGCGCTAAAGAAATCCTCAAGCGCCCTCGATTGGAATACGAAGAGGTATTTGAGAGGCCTACTTACATAGGGTGTATATCTTGAAGGCCTAATTGCATTGTGATTCGTGTCGTTCACATCGTGAAAGGCCTTTGTTACATACAATAAGCCGCTAGAGATTTCCACCGAGAACTCGGCAGCAGTTAACATCGCGAGCCCCGCTCCATCATTGAACGCGAGAGCGCGACGCCAAGTGGAGCCAAAGTTGAGGCCGATCGATTCCGGTTCGTCAACTCGGCAACTGGCCGGGACCCAATTGCTCTCTCCTGGGCAAGCACATAAAAACAAACTGTGAAATTCCAGCACCTTCAAAGCAGCGGAGGTCCAAACTTCACACTGCCATCATGGAATACGGAATTCTCCCTGAATGCGTCGACAAGACAGTCATTCACCTGTTCACCGTGAACATTGCCGACGATGAGCTCTCGCGAATGTACTCGCTGCTCGCTCTCTCCAACATCGCTGGCGACTGCTACGAAAACAGTCTCCCAAATGGCGCTCCGACCCTGGGTCTTCGACGAGAATGACTGGTTGCCGCAAAGCAAGTCTGGGAGAGAGAGAGTTCAACTGGTGCGATTCTCCCCGTCGTTTGTTCTCTGGTTATGAATTGAAGTTGGCATTGACAACATGAACAGGAGAGCACACGAAGAGGCAATAAACATGTTTCCACACTTCAAGGTTGCATCGACAGACCTCTTTGGGGGTGACGGCAGCGAATTTACCGACATGCATTTCATGGCCCTCTTCTCTACAAATCCATTAGCAACGCCGGTCCTTCTCCTTCATGGCTGGCCCGGCTCATTCCTCGAATTCATCCCTCTGCTCACCCTTCTCCGATAGAAGTACCCCGATCCGGCCTAGCTCCGTTACCACATCATCGTCCTTTCGCTTCCCGGCTTCGGCTTTTCGGACCCGTTTCCCGTTGGATACGACTGCGGCATAGAAGAAATTGCCGATTATATGTCTGATCTCATATCCTTGGCTCTTGGCTTCAAGAACTACGTTGTTCAGGGAGGTTATATCGGCTCGCGGGTAGCGCGTTACATGGCCGTTAAGTACCCTAGTTGCGTTGCTGCTTTGCTCAACTACAGCCCCGTGCCCCTGCCCCCGGGAATGTCCACAGACACGCTCACCGAAGATGAGAAGCGAGGTTTGGCGAGGGGTGACCAGTTTCGCACCGATGGGTGCGCCTACGCCCTCATGCACGCCACGAGACCTTCAACAATTGGCCTTGTCCTGTCGACGAGCCCGCCCGCGTTGCTGGCGTGGATCGCGGAGAAGTTTCTCGATTGGACGGACCCAGCCTCTTTCCCGCACAATTCCGTTCTGGAGGGAAGCGGAACACCGTATTCCAGAAAACTTATGGATCAGATCCTATTGAGCGTCAGTCTGTACTGGCTCACCGGCATGGCTCACACCTCGCTGTACGCGTACCGGGAAGTCTTCACAATGGGCGGTAAGCCTGCGCCGAGCTCACATGCCTCGCCCGAGTACCATATTGCCGCCCCGAAGATGCTGGGATTTTCGTATTTCCCAATGGAGGTAGCGCCTACCCCAGAGAAGTGGATTGAAACGTCCGGAAATTTGGTGTTTTGGAAGAAGCATGCCAAGGGTGGCCATTTCGCTGCGTTTGAGCAGCCGATTGCCATCCTGGGGGACCTCGAGGAATTTATTGAGGTCTTTATCTAGACCCCATAAAAGCATCAGCCTACAAGCCACGCCTTCTTGCTCTTATCCTTAGGCCGAAATAAAGAGTCTCTTATCTCCATGCGAAAGTACTATTAGAATTCTCACTCAAAACAGCAAGGCCTGTGATTACCACATTAGTTACAAGCTTTAGCTTCATTGTGAAAAGCCCACTTAAACACAGGAAAGTCTTTTTTCAAAACATAGGACAGCTCTTCAGGATAATGGAAGATGTTCTGTTGTAACCAAAAGCGATGGGTTGTCTGTCTAGGTAAATAATTTAAGAAGGTATCTTTCTCACCGGCCAAGGGAACCCTCTCTTTCGTCCCGAGCCTTTGTATAAGAATAAGGAAGCCTCAACTCGTTCAAGTAACCAATCTACAACCACCTCCCAAACCACGCCAAAACCTGCGTAACCGAGTCCTCCAAAATCTTCTTCTCCTTTGCATCATCCGGATTCCCCCTCACCGCAAATCCATGCCTCCCCGGCGAATACACCTTATGCTCCAGCGCGGGCAACTCCCTCCCCGCCTTCCTCTCCGCCTCATGAATCTCCTCAATCTTCCGCATAGTCTCAATCTTGACCAAGCTATCCTCCTGCCCCCAGCTATAAGTCGTCGGCACTACCGGCCTCTCTACATCCCCCGGCAACACCAAATTACTTGGATGCAGCGCCACCACCGCATCCACCAACGGGACCTTCTTCCCTTCTTCTTCAACCTCAATCATACTCGCCTCCTGCCCCGCGCGAAGCGCATACCGTCCGCCCCAGCAGAACCCAACCATGCCAATTTTCCTCCCTGGCTCTGCCCTTCTCAGCTTCCCAAGCCACTCCATGCAAACCCGACTCGTCGGCGCATCCTTATGTCTCGACGACCAAAGCAAGAAACTCGGCATCTTTGCCAACAACCCGCTATATTTGGACAGGGTAGATTGCTTGGACGCATCGACGGGGATGAGCACGTCGGCGAGCTGGATGGTCAGGGGGTCGCCGTTGAAGAAGTCGGGGAGGTGGACGAGGTACTCGCCGGAGGCGGCGTAGGCGTCGGCGAGGAGCTTGTTGTTGGGGAGGTTGAGGCCGAAGACGTCGGAGTAGATGACGATGATGCCGCGTGTGGGGGTGCGGGAGCCGACGGTGTAGGTTGGTAGGCCGTGTAGGGGGGCGATGGTACCGGTGGGGAGGCCGGCGTGGATGGAGCCCTGGGTTGGGTTAGAAGGGTAGGGAAAGGGGGAAAGGGGGAAAGGGGGGATGCGTACCTTGATGCATTGGTCGCAGGGGGCTGACATTTTGAAGTCGGGGGAGTCGAAATGACGGTGTGTGATGAAGTGGTTGCACGGGGATAATGAGTTGAACAAATCGAAGCTTGCTGGGCTGGGAGTTGTGGCTCAGAATCGTGTCCAGCTACCAAACGGGAACTTGGTGTAAGTCCAACGCAGAGGTGAAGTGAGTGGGCAGACAGCTGAAGAGCTGAGATAGGGTCGAGAGTTCTAGGGATGAGTAGTAATTTGCTTGAAGGATGTCGTGGGTGGAAGACTGCCCTCTTTTATAACCAGAGCAGTCGCTATTACCGGCCATTTGAGTCGGCCTCCGCGTGGCACCCAGAACGCCTCCGGCACAAAAGTTGCCCCGTATCGTCCGGTAGCTTGCCGATCCCGGTCTTGGCAAGCCCCCGATGTCACCTTGGTCGCCGCGCGCAATGGCGCTTGTTTGAGCTGTTGGACGCGCTGCAGCGAGAAAAACACTGGTTGCGCGCAGTCTGGGAGCTCGCTGGTTGGCCGTCGCGCAATGAGCCTGTTTGGGCTGTTGGACCCACTGTAAAGTGGTCTGTGCGTCGGCATCTTCAGGCGGTTTTTGGCATGAAAAAAAGCTCTGGGCTTCGACGTCCGTAGGGCGTTTGTACCTTCACTATTCTAGCGTCGATTGTTGAACACTCTCTTTTTCACGAACCAAACGGCCCCAATCTGAGCAATTGAAGCTCTTGAAATGAGCTGTGAAGGTTTTGCCTTACGTGACGAATCCGTGGCTCAGAACCGACCGTTTGAACCACCCGAATGCGAGCCAGCCGAAGCGACCGTTGGCCTGGCCGGAGCGCCGAATCCTTCGGACCGGCGGGGATCCAGTCAATCAGAGGCTCAGATCCGGCCGGCCTACAGGGGGTAGGCCAAATCGTCAGTTGTAGGGGTGCTCAGTGCATCCAGCCCAACCACTCTTCGTTTCTATACCCGCAAATGCTAGCATCTTGATTTTCCTGAAGATACTCCGCTGTGCTTGACATTCTCCTTCAACTCGGAATTAGCCAGCTTAAATTGCTTCCTACAGTCGTTTCTCGAATCCCATCGCCACCCATGCATCACGGGCAATCCGCCCACCGTCCTTCATCAGACAGTCTAGGGGGTGTAGCTCAGGGGTAGAGCGTTCGCTTCGCACCCTATCTTGTATGCGAAAGGCCCTGGGTTCGATTCCCAGCTCCTCCACTTGATTCAGTGATCAATGGTCACAATATCCTTTTTGGTGGATTTTTTTTGGTGGATTTGTCTTACAGCTCCGCTCAAGCGGGGATCATGTTTTCGTGTAAGTCGCTGACATTCAGGGCAGACTTTTTAGTCTTGGGTCTATTGCTCTAACAACATTATCTGTCTAAGAAAATGATGACCAGGTAATGGGGGTTTATCAGTTATCCTTACAAAGCAAAGTTGCGAGTGCCCCTTGTCCCTATTGAACTGGTGGGTGGGAGAGACAAGAGGGCGGCTCATAAACACCGTGCTCGCACCGGGCTATCGAAATCCTCGATATGGGTATCGCCAAAACCTCTTCGGGAGTGGGACTCCTGGGATTCAAGCTTGTCCGAGCTGTGAAACGACGCCGTGGAGGATATGGCCCCTGTCAAGAGTGTCCATCCAAACGAGCCAGAGGTAGTATGCATCTTTCTCGCGTATTTCTGGCAAAGCTGGTAGTTTTGAGGTCTTGTTTGGGAGTTTGGTGCCGGTGGAGTGACGGTTTTGTGGTGTTATGCTGTCGCCAGAAGGAGACGGGCAATGAGAAATGCAAGACCCTCAGGGACGCGGTTGACGTAGTAGATAGGGAAGTGGACGGGCACGACCCACATGTATCCTGAGCAGATAACGTCGCCTGGGTTGCAGATAATGAGAGTCTTGTCGATCGGGTACCCCTTGATTCGGCCGCCATCCTGGAGAGTCTGTGTATCCCCAAAAGTAACCACACCCGCAATGCGATCTCTGACGTACTCCGGGAGGCCCTCGACGGCTCGGTGAGTGATGGCCGCCCCTTGGCTGTACCCTGCAGCCACGATTTTGGACTGGGGGCAGTAAATTGCTGCGTTGGCCAGAAGGACTTGCATCTCGTAGATTCCAACCGGTGGCCCGCCGCCAGGGTAGTAGTTTGTCTCGATGAGACCCAGATAGTTGACCCCTTGGGCCGCCACATTTTGGGCTCCAAAGTACGACTTGAGCCCGTTTGAGAGAAGTGGTCCAATGGTGCTGCCCTGCGCCGTGTAAGTCAGCAGCGGTGTTCTGGTTGGAGCGCGGCAGGCTTACCATGTTTCCAGAAGCGAGGGTTTCTCGAGCCCAGATGAAAATAATCGGCTTGCAGCCCGTGTAGCTGAATTCCTCTGACCACATTCCCGTCCATGTTTGTCGTTTTTCGGATGCGACCGGCGCTGCGGAAGCCAAAATGGCAACCCCCGACAGAAGCAATGTGGACAGCAACATCATGCCAGATGATGATGATGACCCATCCTTCGCTTCCAGTCTTGAGAGGAACTCGTCGGTCTATATTGGGAGGGAATTCGAAATCCGTCCACAGATTCCAATCAAACGCGGCGCTGACGACTACAAATGGCGGGTTGCGTGACGGGTTCACCAACCAAACCCCCAGTTGCCTTCATCCTAGGGCTGTGATTCATTTACATCTGACTTGCTCGGCACATAATCCTCCGGTTTTGGCACCCCGACAAGCAGCTGCCGGCCAGCATCTGTGAGGCACAGGTGCCGGCATTTTTCTCGAAAACATCGGCAACCCCGCATATACAAGCCTTCTATAGCGGCGGCAGATCTCTCGGATCGCCCTCGCTTAAGACCGCGTGGTATAGGACTTAGCAAGGCTGTTATCAAATGCCGGCATTGTGGGGGAGACCCCTATCTGAAGGGTAGCAGCCGACTGGTCGTGCATTGTTGGCTTCCATTGTCGGCATAATTGGATCCTTGGTACAATGTTGAAGCTTTCCATGATATTCGGCGCAAAAGAAATGAAACAATCGTTTAGTTCTGAGTTGGTCTTCCAGCCAAGTGCTGCGAGGTGGTTTCGCAACCCAACGTATCCTACTAATATTGATGAAAGCAGATACATGTTAGCTCAATCTCGGCCAGTCTCCGATTAAGTTCACAATGAGTTACCCGGAGCTCTGAACTGACGTAATCGTAAATCCTCGGGGGCACTGAACCTGAATGCAATGCGCAGCAGCCAGAACTTTAGGTATTCTTTACGATTGGCTTCAAAGCCTCCTGTCGTAGCGGATATTCGTTGTAGTTTATAGTATGCGATACATACCAAACTCTCTGGTAACTCATGTAGCTTACCTAGCAAATGCGCGCGATGAATTGTGACAAAAAGGCCTCATAGGCTTGCAGCCATCCCATCGGAACCGAGCCAAACCCAGTACCCAACCTTGCGGTCCAAGGCGACGTTATTGGACAGCAACCGTTCCACACAAAGCTCCTAGGAGATGGTGCTTGCCGAGTTTGTTCCTTGAGGCGAAAGTTTCGCGGGAACAATGCCGTCCGTCATGATGCACACGCTCTCCCAGCCTCGCACCTCATCGGGGAAGTCGTCGCAGCGCGCAATCCAGGAATCGGCCAACGTACCACTGCCGGTGTACTTGGTTCTGCCATGGTTGAGACAAATTAGCGACTTTCGTCTCAGCAGAAAATACCGGGGAAACTCACGACGGAGCATCGCTGCACTCCCAAGTCCCCTTGACGCGCAGGTCATACGTCGCCAGCACAAACTGGAAACTGGTGCCGGGCACGCTGCAGTCGTACCAGACATCCTTGGCCCCCTTCAGATCAATGTTCTCGGCCACGCAGCCGAATGTGGTGTCGGAGGCGACATTGTGGGCGACGAAGCGGATGTCGCCCTTGGTGCTGCCCTCGCGGTAGTCGATCGAGGTGAAGACAAGCTTGGTGATCTCCCAGCGGGGGTTCGAGATGGAGATGTCGCTGCACGTGGATGCGACCTTGAAGTCGGACGTGAAGGCGTTGGAGGCGACAAGGTCGCCGGCTCTTGGCACGAGCACCCGCGCGGCGGCGAGGCCGACGAGGCCGGAAATTAACCCGAGCAAGCGGAGCATACTTTCGTTACCGTGACTTGTATGGATAGCTCGGCGACAAGCTTTTTCCCCAAGCCTTTTCAGATCGAGATCTCCTCTTTCTCAATCGGTTTCTGTTCTGAGCGAGAGCGGTATGCAGCTGACCTTTAAGCTCGGCGGATCGGGTGTCGGGTTGCGCTCTCAGGCTAAAGTGGTCCACCCAGAGTGCGGACATATTGGAGCGCCGAATCAGCGCAGTGCCTATTCCCAGCACTCACCAGTGGCTTTCGCGGCGGCCAATTAAGAGGGCGCATATATGTTGAAAATCCCGGCAGTTGTGGGGGGCTCCTGCCAGACGGACTCAGTTTAAGTCCCGCCCGACAGCTGATCGGCCTCATGCCGTTTTCATTTCGAGCTACTCAGTTATAAGGAACAGCGGGGTTGCACAGGTGGTCCATCTGACGTACTGTGGTCTGGACTGCCCGGCAGAGGTGAGGCTCCAGAGCGTGGTTTCTTGTCTCCGACATCCGATCAGCCCCGGCCTATCGTAATCTCGTGATAACAAGGCGGAAAGCGCACACCGGCCCATGTGGCATGCACACACCATGGGTGCGGAGCTGGCCAATCTCCGTCTGATATCGCTGACTCGACGAACTTGAGTAGCATGACGGACCGCCGAGTCGGAAGATCACGTTCTCTCATGCTCGGCTTGCCATCCATCTCGCCACACTGGAATAATAAATCATCGGGTCATACATACCGTCAGGCCATAGCTACGAAGGCTCAGGCCAAAAGAAAAGGTCCCCTTAGCCAGTGCGGAAATGTTTGTCACTGTAAGAACCGCCTATAGCTGTCGTTATTACAGGCCATCTCCCATTCCGAAAACACCTAGATCAATACTGAAAAGGCCTCCCTGCATTCTAAAAATGCCTTCTGGCATGGTAAAAAGACCTAAGGCCCGACCAAAAGACAGGAGACCTCGGCTAACACGGACAATGCCTTCTTACTGTCAAGGCAGCCACTGAGCTTTGTCGTTATACGACGTCTCCCATGCCGAAAAGGCCTTCTTGCACCAACTCATCAGCCCTAATAGGGGTCAAAAGGGCAGCAACAAAAAAAAACATACAACACCAGGGATTCGCTGGTCGTCACCGACCCAACTACTAGTCTGGCCCTCACTGGCTTGTCTATGGGAGAGCGGACGGGATCCCGAATTTTCCAGTGGGTATGGTCGTATGTAACTGTTTGGTGCAGGTCTCTCGCTTTTGATGGCGGCTGGCTGCCAGCGTGGCCCGGGTTGTTTGCTTGGTCGTCCCTGGGACGGGCCCGGGACAGAAGTTGGGTCCCGCCAGTTCTCGAACCAGGGAGAGTTGTGCATTCCCCCTCAGGCTGTCGGATGCGATCCGAGTGCGGCCAGTCTAAAAGTACGTGCCGTGCGTCCCCGGGGTGACTAAAAGGTGGTGTCAGGCCCGGGTTGCCCGTTCCGGAAGTCCCGATTTTATTACTGAGTATGGCAGGAACTTGGGGGGTTTGTTGGACAGGGGCGGCCATGGCGCGGTCTAATTGACTCGGATGTCAAAAGTTGAGATCACTGGTTACTACTTATACCTAGGTACCCGAGCTGTGGGACTTCCTGCACCGCAGACACCGCAACGTGCCAGTGGTAGCGAACGGTTCTGCAAATCAGCAGCGCGAAACCCAGCGACCACTGCACCCCCAGCCCGGAAGTTCCATGGCAGCCGAATCTTGGCGAACTTGAACTTCTTGGCTAGCCTGGACTGCTCATCCAAGGCTGCCCAGGGTTCAAGGTGCTGGCACTGGCAGTTGCCACAGTGTTTTCGGTTCACAATTCTTCAAGCCAGGGCGAGTGCGAGCGACATCACTGCCTCCCCGGGCCCAAATCTGAATCGTGGCTTGGCTTGGCTACTCAGCGCAGCTAGCGAGCACGATCTTTCTGCGCACTCCAAGCCGCTCGCAACCTCCAATTCAGAGGCCATGATAACAACTGACTCGCCTCAATGAGGCCCAGATTGGCAGTGAGAATGGATGGGCCAGAAATCGCCGAAGCTCATAAGCATAAACCCCCCCCTCGTTTCCAGGATCCTCCGATTCCGACGCCTCTGTCGCAGTTCCTGGCAGCCTGAGCAGTGTTCCGGATCGTCGTTGACAAGCCTGAGTAGGTACCGTGACACACTAAGTTCACTGGCATGTCATCGTTTTTTTTAACGGCGGTCAGCAGCCCTGCAATTACTTACCGTGCACCACGACATCGCAAGCGTCTTTGCCTTAAGGGATACCCATGTCTCATTCGGCTGCTCAAGCTTGCTCAATTATGATGGCAACTTGAATACAATTCAGTACCTGCACTCCGCTATCTCTGATATGGAGTCTGCCTAGTTCTCGGGAAGATCAATTTTATAGTGCACCCCGAAGTTGAAGTCGGTCTCGCCATTGGCCAGCTTGCAATACAAATCTCCCTCCACCTGAAGGTGACCGTGTCGACCAACGCCCGAGATACTGTTGTTCAGGACCGTGTACAGATCCTCCTCCCCAACCTGAATGTACTCTACGGCTGTATTGTTCAGAGTGAAGGAGCAGGTCTCAAATCTTCCCAGCTCCCTTTCAACGGTGTCGGCGTTGAGCGACCATCCATCATTTTATAGAAATTTGCTAACACTATGAAGCAACAACAGCCCAGTCATTCATGCTTGGTGGAGCGTTTCGTCCCATCTTCTTTCCATCCTTCCTTCATACCGTGTCAGGCTCATGCCAGACTCATCCCAAATGGTGGTCGACTCTGCGCGGGGAAGATGCACGTATCTGCAAGAATCGCAAAAAAATCCCGGCCGCTGACGAGTCTTCTATGGATTGAGCTCAGGGGAAATGTTGGCGAAGGATATCTGAGGAATGGCCTGGGAGTGGCTCGGGCGGTACAGCCAAGAGCTTGGAGAACGACACGCATATCCAATACGGTGCCCAATCCTTCTGGTGTAGGCCTTGGCAGAAAGGCCAATGTTATCCCTTTTCAGGTTGATCCTGGATTTCTTAGATGCCGCCGTCTTCAGCGGCTGCTCTGGGTAGCACCAACATCTATTGGAAGCACTGCACTCTGGATTCTGTGGAATTGAAAGGGTTGCAACTGTGTCCTTCTTCCTTGTTCGGCTCTCTGGCTCAGCCAGAGAAACTTCCTTATAGCTTTGAATAGTGGCAAGCCGTGTGGAAAAGCCACGCGGCTACAATTGCGGGTCCGTGGCAATGGTTACAAATCTTTTATTCTGGTGGTTTCCAGACTCTTTATGGGCCAGAACCCCTTTCTTTCTGCAACATCCCGCCGAGAGCAACCCAAGTTCTGCTGACACCAACCAGGTTGATGCACGCGCAAAAGGAAAGAGATAACTGTTTCGTTGCATAGCCTCATAGTCTTACGACAACCCGACTATTTAAGTAGTCGGTCGCTAAAAAGAAAAGAGCCGCATCTGAGGTGGGTTAGGCTAAAATCTGGCTCACTTCACCCTTAGCTCACCATACCATAAAATGGTTAACTTTACTCGACGAGGGACAAGTTTTAGGCCAGATGGCGCTGGCTCATTTCTGCGCGTCCCACCCCC
>Ga0247760_1001754_pt1 | contig 18847 bp, 18 predicted proteins | sample UWRJL171409R4_FD_179936 | JGI IMG/M metagenome (GOLD analysis project Ga0247760, IMG submission 179936) | Plant litter microbial communities from Arlington Agricultural Research Station in Wisconsin, United States - UWRJ-L171-409R-4 | ecosystem: Environmental > Terrestrial > Plant litter >... | reverse complement strand
GACTCGGATGAGATGGTGCTGTGGGATGAATGGCCCAGGGCCTAGACTTTGCGCAGCTCGACAATCTGATCCCGGCATTACAACGCATCGAACCCCGACGAGGCCATCGACAGCGGCGGTCTGCAATGGATATTCAACAGAGATCAATGGGGTCAGACTCGGAGGAGGGCTCGAGAAGAAAGCGTCGGGCTATTGCGCAAGGACAGCGGGCGTGCAACCCGTGCCGGGCGCGGAAGGTGCGCTGCAGCTACCAGCTGCCCTGTCAGACCTGTGTCGACCGCCAACTCCCCCAACTGTGTGTTTACGACGCACCATTGAAGCGCGTCTCCGCGACGAGCTCAATCGTCGCCCCGTCGCCCTCCTCCTCGCTCGCCTCGCCAGCGACCACCTTTTCACCGGCGACCGCCCTTTCGCCGATGTACTCAACCTCACAGCCAGCGGCGGCGTGGGCCCCGTCGAAGGGCGACTGGGAGCAGCTGCTCGCCAAGATTGACAGCGTGGAACAGGCCGTGCAAGTTGTCCGCCAAGAGCTCGCCGCCCACCCTCTCCCTGGATCGAATCGCGCAGCCAAAGAAAAAGGCAGCGACGATGAATCGTCCGTTCTCGACGAAAGTGGCGCCGACGACGACGTTGGCATGGCGCAAGACGGCGGCGTGCACTCGCGACACCCCATCACGGGGGAGCACGTCTTCCTTGGCGCCAACTCGGTGCCTGCGATGGCCATGGCGCTGAGCCAGCAGTCGACCAACGGCTCGGCCGTGATCCGCGATCTCCTCGACAGGAGCGTCCTGCCCATCTTTACCCTCGAGAACGAGAGCACCACCTACCCCTTCGTCGACCTTTGGGGCCTGCCGCACGCATCGCCCGTCCGCATCGAGAAGCTTTGCGCGATGCTTCCCTCAGACTCCGAGTGTCTGCAATGCGTACGCCAGTATCGCGACACCGCACACGTCCTCTTCCCCGGCATCGTCAATATGCAGCAATTCGAGGTCGAGGTGACAAGGTTTCTGATAACGCGCACGTCGCAGAGCGTAGATACTGACAAGCCGGTCTTGACGGAGCAGAGCGTATACGGGAAGAGTGTGCATTGGCTCGGCTTACTGTTCGCCTGTCTGGCGTCTGGCTACCAATGTTCGGGCTCATCGAGGAGAGAGCGGCAGCTGACTTCTCAAGTCTACGGTTAGTTCATCCGACTACACCTAACTTTGGCATCTTGTCGAGCGGGTTTGCGCCGCACTGCTCGATTCTAATGGCGATCCCCGGATGCTAACGTGCTGACAGTTTGCTGTGCGTATGAATGCCTTCGAATTGTCAACTATTTGTCCTGCTGCCAGTTAGACGACATCCAGAATCTCCTTGTCCTAGCCAACGTGATATCAAATTCCATGAATGCAGGCGTGGCCTGGGTGCTTTTGGGTACGTGCAGTGTGGGCTCCAGCCATCCCACATCTCCGACTCTCTCCAACGCACAAAACAGCAGCTGACACCGCAAAGGCTTGACGATGCGGTTGGCACAGGGCCTAGGACTGCATCACCTACCGAGCTCCCAAGCTTTGCCGATCGAGGAAAGAACCCTGCGAACGGAAATATGGTTAGTAACCCCAGGGACGGTTTGGTTTCGGTGCTAATACGTAGAGTAACAGGTCGCGCATCATCTGGCAGGACAGCTTGCTGTCTATTTCCTACGACAGAGCTACACCCGCGGCAAACCTGACGCGATGGCGGATGACACAGCCAGCACGACCTGACGACGGGTTTTCATATGCTGAGTGTATGCTTCAACTCTGCACCGTCGCCCTTGAAATCGCGAGCAGTCGGATTCATCCGATGGGCATTCAGCGTGAGGTGCAGAGGATTAAGGAGCGCCGCGAGGAGATTGAGAGGATCGCCGAACATGCATGCACCCACCTGCGAGATTCGTCAGTGTGTGCCTTGATGAAAGACCATCTTGAGCATTGGAACTGGCGCTTACATTGCTCCTACGTCGTCTCAGAGCTGTGCAAGCCAACGTTGGCCAAACGCGAGCGTCACAACCAGGAGGTGATAGGCAACCTGCATAGGGTTTGCATCGATGCCCTGATCGACACGGTGGACGCCTTCCTCAAACTCCAGAACTTGACCTTCTTCGCGCGGACATCGTGGGCAGCAGTGCACCGATCGCTGGGTTCAGCGTTGCTGCTGGGTATCCTTGGGGAGCCGACGAGGAACGAGCGAGTGCGGTTAATGATTGGTCAGCTGATTGCTGTCATGTCAAACCTTGAATACGCCGATGCCTCAGAGATTCCGGCTCCCGTCACCAGAGCCGTGGAGGCCTTACAGCAACTGAATAATAATGAGAGAGAAGAAGGATTTCAGGGTGATTCCCCTCACGCCCAGATGCAACGCATTCTCTGGGGCATGGATTTGCGAATGCCCACGGAAGGTCCTGATGATTTCTGAATCTATCAGGTGAGAACTCTTGAGACTGATGGCCCTTGATGTGCGCGTGTGGTCTGATAATCAATCAACCGCTGCGAGGCGACTGTGGTGTGTCACGAGAAACTTCGGCAGTCTCGGTGGCCTCGGTAGTGTCGGCGCGCTCGGTGCGTTCGGCCCGTTCGGTCCGCTGGAGGTGAAGTCTCACCCGATTGGCTCGGAGACCGCCTCGGGGCATGCTCCGAAGTCTCCACCCCACCTCCTCACGCTTTGTGAGAGCTCCGCGACAGCATCGCCGAGCCTTGGCGATCATGGAACAATCATGGACGATCGAGATCTTGTGGATCTCGCACACGTACGGAGTATATAGCGATCGCCTTCGGTTCGGACGATTTAAAAATCGCCCCCATCAAAGTCTAGATTGTGACCTAGACTCGTATTTCCAAAAAGCTGCACCCTCGACCGTGTGTTGCAGGCTGTCTCCCAACCGTACCACACCCTCAATCAACCCACATTGTCTCAATGGACGCCCAGAGCGCTACCCCCTGGATGACCGCATCGTGGCGGGATGACATACCGACCGTGAGTATACGCAACCCACCTACCAATTACTCGCTTGGGCTGATGCTAATCAATAGCAGCCTCAACTTGACAACCAGTGGTGGGGAAGGACGCAAACGTTCGGTGCGCCCCGCGATCTCTTCAACCTGCCGCTACCCATCGACTCGTCGGACTCCTATTATGGCCCTGACGACTCTCTGTCGTACGCGCTGCCGTCCGAGACCGCCATGGCCACTGACTCACCCTCGATGTTTGACTATGTCGGCGATGACTTCATGATGGCCAGTCCTCCAAACACACCCAGCATTTCCATGGCGTATCCCTCCCCATTGGCCAGCCCAGCTAGCGACAGTGGTGTTTCGGTCGACATCATGAAGAGGAAAACAAAATCGGCGCGGACTTCAAGTTCCAAGTCCCGCAGTAGCGGAAGCGGAAGCAAGACCAAGTCATCTCGGAAGCAGTCAGTACCCGACGACACCAGCAGCCCAAAGATGCAGCGGGCGCGTACCTGCCACAATGTGGTGGAGAAGAATTACCGGAACCGCCTGAACGGCCAGTTTAAGTTGATGCTTGCGACGCTAAACGAGACGCGGGCGGACGGAGGGGAGAGTGATGGCGAGATGGAGGGTTTTGGTAAGGATTACGACCGCTCACCGAGCAAGTCGGCCGTTTTGCAACGCGCGCGTGAGAGACTGGTTAGCCTACAGAGGGAGAATACGTCGTTGAAGCTTGAGGTGGAGAAGCTGAGAGGTTTGTCTCATATCGAGTTCAGCTATGCCCGCACTGCGTTGATATGATGACACCGGTACGCAAGGAGTTTGCATTCTGGGTTTCATTTCTGCTGTACTTTATTGGTTGAACCGATGCATGCGACATCGGCCTTTCACGGATTATGGAACAAATAATGTTTAAAATGGGTCGGTATAATTGCGACAACTTTTGACTTCTCTGGGTTGGTCTTGTGCCCTGCCGTCGGTGTGATTTCCGGTTTGAGCGTCTTCGCTGAGCTTCTTGTGGAAGGGCAGGGTTGTACGAAGCACACCACCACACTTCAAATGGTCGTGTGTTGTTTCCTCCTCTGCATTGATCACAAAATGAGGGCATCATGGATTTCTCGATTTATGCTTCGCAGCCGAAATATCCCGTGCCGTGACTCGCACGTGACGCCACAACTAATCAACCAAACCTGGATTTATCGGCAATCCTTTCCTGTTCGTGTCTAGCGCTCAGTATTCCAAGCCACATTCCATCTAACGCTCTTGATGTTGCATTGGGGGCTGCCGACTACCCGTATAAGAGCCTCTAAAATCCTTCCATCGGAACTAGACCGCCAAGCATCCAACCTCACCTCCTCACTTCCTCACTTGATCAACACATCACCACATCACCAACTCATTCTCTTATCCATCCCTCAAAATGCACCTCTCCATACTCCCCCTCACCTCCCTCTTGGCACTTGCAGGCGCCTTCCCCGGTCCCAAACCCCCTTCCCCTCCTCCTCCTCACACCCCCTCCCCCATCTCAGACCGCACCATCACCATCTCCCACCGCGCCATTACCTCCCAACGCTCCTTCATTGACACCCGAGCCGCCCTAGAGAGCGCCATACCCAAACTGAACACGACCTTCATGGACCAGTTTACCGCAGGGAATGTTGACGGGGCAAGAGAGGCGCTGAAGGCGCTGCCGGCGCTGAGTAGCTTTGTGGTGCCGCCGAGGGATTTTGGGCGGTTGGTTACCATTTGGGGGGTGGGGCTTACTGTTGGGGAGGCAGCGATCCAGTATGAGATTGGGAATCCGTATACGGCGAGCAAATTTGGGAGGTTTAATCTGGCGGCTAGTGTGAGTTTCCCATTCTCTTTCTTTTCAGGGTTGAAAGTGTGATGGATGGGACTGACGGTTGTGCAATAGTTGTACCCCCCTATTCGCGTGTTGCTGTTTGAGCAGCCGGTTGGGGTGGTGCAGTTTACGTTTGATAGGCCGACGACAACGTTTGGGCAGTTTAAGGATGAGAGGATGACTGCTACTGCTCAGGCGCTGGAGGATGAGCTGACGCAGCTATTTTTGTTTGCGGGCGGTTGGCCCTCGCAGTGGCCTCTTCCGGCTTTGCCTTGAATGGATGTTTGGTTGTTGTGGTTTAAGTGTTGGCGGGAAGGCGGCTGGGTTGTGAAGGTGGGCTCCAAATCCAGCTTGGGGTCTGTCTGATGCTCGAGCTCTTGTATTGGGTTGAGCGCCTCAAATACCTAGCGAGCCTCTACCTAACCATTAGGTAGTAATGTATCTACTTTGCTGAACATCGAACCCATGGCGATTTTGAGATGAGGTGGTCGTGGCTTAGTTCTGGGTGGACATAGTGTCCTCGGCGCAGAGGCAGGCATTGGCATGCGTTGCCTGAGCAGCAGCAGCAGCAGCAAAAAGATCCGCGAGACGTATGTCTATCGCCGCTGATTCCCGAAGAAACTTCGCCGCCTCAAGGAGGGTTTGTACCAGGGTGTTCTGAGTATCGGGAGTAGCAATAGGCCTCATCTGGATATCATCTGAGGTTCCATCACGGTGAGGGTTCTGAGGATCTTGGGCGAGGACTCCTGCCTGGTCGCCAGTTTGAAGCGGGAAGGTAAGCGGGAAAGATACCTGGCTTTCGTTTGCTTTGTCGAGCAGCTGGGCTAGACTAAGCTGCTCTTTCCCGCGCCCTTGACTCAACATAAACAAGGTGTAGATCCCGTAACAGACGCCCAGACCAATTGTGTAAACCAAAAGACGTTGCGACTCTCATCGTTGTTCGTGTCGTCGTCGAGCACTTCAGCTCAATTCAGGCCCAAGTATACGCCGAACCCGACCAGGAAAGAGTTCAGCGATGCTGAAAGAAGCATAGTGGGTGCCGAAATGGTGAGGATGGAGGATGCAGCAGGCTTCCTCTTTGTGTTTCTCGCATACTGCAACTTTGTGGGCTCCTTCTTGTTCTCGATCTACGCCCTGACCTGACCGGCATCCAAACATTGCCCCATTATGCGATGCTGCTGGCTGGCATAATACACAGCGATAAGGGATGAGACTAGTGAGAAACTGAAGAGTCCTCTGGCCGACTAATATGCCTTTGAAAGGTCGACTAGGGACAAGGCCGTGATGGCGATTTGTACCACGATGGTGCCCTAATTATCAGTCAGGTTAGCCCCTAAAATAAATGCTTCCGAGGGGGTCATTACCGCCACGGCAACCATGTTGCTCTCATCCTGCGTCGCTTTCTTGAAGTCGGACGCCACTTGATCTTCCCGACTGGCCAAAACTTGCAACTCCGATATCAGAACGCTATTGCTTCCAAAGAGAATGATCCAAATCCCGACCACCCCATATTGTGTCAAAGAAAACCTGACTGTCTCGGCAGCGCCGGAAGTCGCATCGTGGATGACGGCAAGCACCGATAACTTGGAGAACTTGAATAATGAGAGGCACCAACGGCAGAACCTCTGAAACTGGCAAATTGTACTTGAAAACGCTGGTCATTGGATTTTCTGTACAACGAGAGCGCAACTGTTGGTGATAGATGGGTAAGTGCTGGTCGACTGACGGGGTGGAGCCTAGATTGAAAGATGGCATGCGAGGGGTTTGGGAACTTTGATGTTGCCCCTCATCCATCGGGCGCCGACGGAGCAGCCACCCCCGCGTATCACAGCCTCCCAGCTCTTCAGAGGTCGGCGTTCATCGATCGTATCGAGCGTATCACAAGGGCCCTTTTCACAATATACCGCCGACGTGGTCCCTAGAGTCTACTTTTCCAAACCTTTCACAGGAGTCGTGCAAACCCAATGGGCGGATCAGAGAGAAGCATCTGTTTTGCAATGGTCGAATTTGCGCCGAGTCCCGAGTTCATTTTTTCCTCCGTGGTTACATCGCCGAAGGGGTGGGGGTGGCTACAGGTTTATCTGGTCCACGGCAGGGTTTCTGCACAAATTAAGGCTTCCGTTTCCGTTCCATCAGGTATGGTGGTGGATGTCGCGTAGAAATTAGACATCAACGTGTCAAGACGCATCGTCATTTCACCCACTCAAAGGCTTTGCGGCGGTCTCCGTACTAAAGTTTATTTGTCCCAGCTATGTAGTATATATTCTACCCAGTCGTGAATTCTCCCAGAATCTGGTGTATCACGGACCTACATGGCACGCATTCTCAGGCCGCTTTGTGATCAGAAACAAGTCGACGTTCCCCAGCGCTCAAGTCTCTTCAAAACAGTCTCATAAGCATCCAGAGACCCGGGGGTGAAGTCTTCCGCATTGGTGACGCTAATAGAAAAGAGACACTTTCTCTGGTTGGCGGGCGATAGGACCTCGGCCTCGCTCGGCACTCTCGCGCACCGGTGAGGGACCAGAGGAGCAATCGTGTTACTCGTGGACTTGGTGTAACTCAAAACCCACTTGAACTTTGTCCGCCAGTCATCACAGCCCGTCGATGGGTCCGCGTTGGGAAAGTTGACGTTGAGAAAGACGCCCGGTGGCAGGATCGGATTGGTCTCCCCGGCGGCCCCAATGAGTTGAATTGCCAGGGAGGTGAAGAGGGAGGCGTAGGTGCGGGCCGATTCCAAGGCGGGGGAGTCCCGTCGGTCGTTCCAGGCCGTGGCATTGGGAAAAGCTCCCGAGAGGCTGATGGCGGGGATCTGTCTTTGGACCGCGAACCTGGCTGCTCCGACAGTTCCCGACCTGGAGACGACACCATCCGTGTTGACGCCGACGTTGATGCCAGAAAGGGCTAGCTCGGGCTTGAGGTTGTTTCCAAGGTTCGAAAACACCTCTGCCGCGAACTTGTCGATACCGAGGCGCATGGCCGTCACGGGGTAGCCATTGACCCAGTACAGGCGTGGGTCCTCGGTACCATCGTCCCGGAGGCCGTGGCCATACGTGTGGCTAGCCGCGCCGTGGGAGCTGTTGAATCGACATTCCCCGAGCGATTGTGACCGCACATCGCCCTCGGGCTTGGTTGTGTCCCGCGAGTCTCGGGTAGAGTCAGAAACCGTGATATGTATCATCTGAGACCTCACAGAACAAAAGAAAAAGAAAAAGACTTACCCGAACCGGACTGGTTGTCGCAGGGAGCAGAGACAACGTAGTCGAAGTCTGCAAGGTCCACTATCGTGTAGAGCTCGTACAGATTCAGAGTGCCAAGGCCGTCATCGTCGGACACAATGAGGCGTGCCCGCCGAGCGTAGGCACAGGCGGCAAACGCAAAGATGAAAAGAAGCTGCATGATTCCTCGAGATTCACAAATAGAGAGAGATAGAGAGAGTGGTTTCAACGATGCGGCCTTGAAGACTCGTAACGGCTGCTGGGTCTTGGTTTTTGTAGCGGATGTAAATAGCGAACAAGCTTACCCATCTTTATCTTTGAAATCTTGGAGGTTTCAACAACCCTCTGGTCCAGTTTGACGCCAACCGAAATAGCTACCGTTTTATAGCCCATCATATGATAGTCAGTCAATCGTTTGGGGCGAGCAATATAAGCCCCCACCGTCGGCTGATGATCCCGACAAGGCTCGGCCCGTCCGCAATTTAGCCAAGCAGGGGTATACGTCAGGTACCAGCACATGAATCCGTGGATGCATATCTAATCAATTGTTTTTACCGAACATCTATGCACCGAGGCCATTTCGACCGATTGGCCCATATTGTCCTGGTGTGGTTGATCATGGCAACATCATGACGAATTTAAATAGGGCTACTGCATGTCCATCTGAGAGACTGGGGATTGGCCGTGAGCGGCCGAGAAATCGATTGTGTGATTGTGTCTAGGGAAGGTGGCTCGATATTGTGTCGGTGCCGAATGGATACGAGCCTAGCCGGAAGTGTGGCCAGCGACCGCGTAAACGGTAACGTGGAGTGAAAATCTGAAGGGGTAGAACTAATGGTGTAGATGGGTGTAATATTCCAGTCTGTCTGGCTGCCAAAATTTGCTCCAAATACATGTAGTTGGTGGTGTGGTTTGTCATCAAGCCTCCCCATTGTACCTTCCGCGATTCTCGCTAATCTCAGCTCGGATAATGATTCCCTTTCGTATGCGAGAGTAATCTTGTCTATCTAGATTACATAGGTGCCAGGTAGTTGGCCGGGCCTTGACCAACACAGTACCTAGGTACCTAGCCACGGATCAGACCACAAATTCAACCGCATCAGTGCGTCAGTGCTGCAACCCATCCAATCCATTCACGCGTGCCTGAAGTACAGAAAATACCCGGTGAGTTCCTCTCTACTAGTCTGAGATGGGGAATAAAAACCAGGCCACCGTCAACGTGGCAACGGCTGTACAAAGAGGGCGACTTGAGGGCAAAATAGTAGGCCGAGATATAACGTGCTCCCTACCAAGTACAAAAAACCTCGGACCACTTCCGAATCCGCACCACACAGTTTGGAATATCGTAACAACTCTGCGCAAACTCACCGCTTTGTTTCGGACAGCGCTTCCTGCTAGGCACCCTTCTACCATAGTACTACGGTTCGAGAGGTCAAGGAAGAGCGAGAAGCCTGCCCAAGGTCCTGGGGAGATTCTATGGGAATATTACCTAACACCAAGTATTCCGTGAATGTACCTACCTAGGTAGAGCTACTTGAACCAAACACAAACATCGTCCCCATCCCCAAATGTCTCAGCCTCATACTCGGCCGGTTCGTCCTCATCATCGTCTAAAACCTCCCGAGTAGCATTAACAAGCTCCATTTTCTCCTCTTCGTCCCCACCATCCCCCGTCATGAACGCGCTCCGACTCACAAACAGCCTCGCCGTAGTAGGATCCGTCGCTTCATCCTCACCCTTCTTCCGGATCGCGTAAAGTTGATACGCAAACACAACCCCTGGCGCAGTCTCGTACGAGTCCGACCTGGTGTTGCTGTGGCTGCCGCTTACACCGCCCCCGAGCTCCAGCCCAGGCACGGTGGCAGCGGGTCCGGAACCCTCGACTTGCACGGCGTGTTCCGACTCGGTCACTTTTGTGACCGAAAACGAAGAGTTTGCGATCCGTAGCCCCGAGACAATGTACACGGGTCGATTTCCAAATAAGGAGGATTCGATATGATTCTTTATTTTCGGTATCCGCACAATGGCTGCGAGCGCCTCGTCGGAGAACGGCGTCTTGAACGTGCGAATCTCGTGGTCGACCTGGCTGTACTGCAGGATATTTCGTCGGCGATTGGTGAGGCTCGCGGATCCCGAACCGATCTCGGCGAATTGGGCCAGGAGGTTTAGACCGATGGACCGGGAGGTGTCATTCGAGTGCACGTGTTTTGGCTCGATGAAGCTGTTGTGCTCTGGGAGCGGGATGGGTGTTTTGTTGTCGGCGAGGGTGAATGATGTCGGAGAGGCGACCAGCACGTCGGTCGGGTCCTTGGGGTGGGCGAGAATCATGCCCAGTGGGATTTTCGAGGGCATGAGGGTGAGGTCGGCGGGGAGGAACCAAGTCGGCATTGTGTTTACCTGATAGTAGGTAAGCAAGGGGTGCGATTCAAAGCATAAGATACCTAGGTACCTACGTAGGTAGGGAAAGAAGTTTAAATGCGTTTACCTCAATTAGGACTCGGAGGGTGGGGTCTGGAAATGTGTTTGGATGCACTGAATCAATGTCACAACTGAGGGCGAAGAAAAAGAGAAATGGAGAGAATGGAGACATGGGAAGAGGGGAAAGTTTAGGAGCCGTTCTACAGGGCCAAGGGTCTGATAAATACCGCTGAATGGATGGGCCGCACTGCTGCCTGCAGTGAGGGGTAGCTTTGAGCTGAAGAACATGTTGTTGGGCGAGTCACATTGGTGGTCAAGCTGTCGACGAACCAGAACCGAGTTGCAGAATCCAATGTAGCCATTGGTGTGAGGCGGCTGGGTTAGAATGCCAGGCGTGCTGTGTGTAGGGTAAGTACCTATTACACTGAAATTTCCCCCCATGTTTAAATGGAATGAAAATACCTTTTAGGGGAGTTTATCAGGGGTGATGAGCGGTAGGGAAGTAAGTCCATAGGTACCTACTTTCTAAGGAATCTCGCGGCTTGGCGGTGCAGGAGTCCTGACACCGCTGGCGACCTGGAGTAGGGAATTCTTCCTCAAAATGTCGGTAATACTCTCCTCGCCAAAGAACCAGACCGGGCAAATCCACCTCTCCCTCTGGTGCAACACCTTGTCCGGGGCCATATGATTGAACAGCAACGACATTCCCTCGACTGTTCTCAGCTTCTGGAGGTCTTTCAACTCGTCCCGCTGTCTTCTGAGTTCCTGTTCCAATGCAGCTATTTCCTCGCCCCCTTTTGACTTGATGCCAGCGTCAAGGGCAAACCTAAACGGAAGCGACTCACTATACGCGATCATGACAGCTGCGATACCTGCCGCAACCGCAGTGGCAATAGACGACCCCGGCTTGCAGATTTCAGGGCCGTGCTCCTTTGTGATCCGGTCGGGTATGTCATCGCCATAGGTACCAAAGACAAGCCCAGGGCGTTCGTTGTCCTGGGGCGGCCTTTTGGCCAGAAAGGCGCCGTCGCAGTTGGTGGCGCGGATGGAGAGGACGTCCTGGTGGTACGCAGGGAATCTTTCCCGTTCCGACGACGAGTTTCCCGCGCTCGCGAGGAACACAACCGCGTTCCCCCGGGCGAGCTGTGCGGATGTGATGGCGTCGGCGATGGACTTGTCCGTGTCTCGAAACCCAAACGACATGGAGATGACATCGGCCTCGTGCTGTGAGCTGGCCCACTTGATGGCTTGGACGATGGCGTTTTTGCTCTCCGGGCGCGACAGCGAGTCGGTGTCGGCCGCAACCCTGGCGATGTAGACATCAGCCAATGGAGCTGCTTCCATCAGAAACTGGGCCATCAGGCTTCCGTGGCCGAACGTATCGATGCTACCGCAGTCATCATCGGCATTCTTGTTGGGCTTGCGGATGACGATGCCGCCGGGCTGAACCACGAAATCGGCAATTTCTCGAATCTTGGCGCGTATTGCCCCGCCTTGGAAGAATTCCCTCTTCAGGTTGACTCCCGTATCGAGGATGGCTACTTTGATGGGACCAGGAGGCTTCAAGAGCTTTTTTTTGCATCCCCTGTGGGTGTTATTGATGGCAGTGGAAATGTGCTTGAGATTGGTCAGCCACTTCTGAGAGTCCATCCTGGCGCCCTGGCCGGTCATGAATGCAATGGCGTCTTGGAAATCTTCGTCGTTGTCGTCCTCTGAGGAATAGCGATGTGAAACCTTACGACGATGGCCCAGCCCCTTTTTAGGAGGTTTCGAAGCAGCAGATCCTTCCTTTCGTAATGTTTCCTGGTAATCTGCAAGCGGTTTGACCACCATGATGTGAAAGTGATTCTTTACCACACTCTCATCTTCGTGGCCGATGCTGTGTACCAACTTCCCCCTTAGACACGCCTCGATGGCCATCTTGCATTTCTCGTGGACGTAGGTCTCGAAGGCTTCCCCCTCGTCGAGTAGTGTAGCCAGGGCGTTCCAGTTGGTAGTGGGAGTGATCCGGCCTTCCATTTCGTCCACCAGTCCCTGCCAGATGCAGTCGAGCTCCTCAATCACCTCGGTGTCCTGAAGCTGCACCAACGTGGTTGCTAAGGCGACGATACTTGAAGAATGGTTCTGAAACAAGGTTTGCTGCTGTATCTCATCGCCGCTGGCCGTGTCGTGGCCGAGAATAACTGGAAGGTATGGTGAGCTAATATCGAGCTTTTTGTAGCCCGGAAGAAAGCAGACGCCGTTTTCCGCCTTGTTCCAATCTCTCGACAGCCATACCCCTTCCCTTTTCCGAGAGGGCGCCGCACCTCCGTCCTCACGGTCTGATGTGGCGCCCCATGCGTCCTTGCAAAGCTGCAGGAGGGTGCAAGCGAGCACTAGGCCAAGCTCAGCTCTTTGCTTGCGCGTGAGCTGGGGGCAGATTCCTGTCGCCGGTGATATCCGGGGCTGTGGTTGGACGCCGCTTGCCATGGTCATCATTCTCATGGGTGGGAGAAGATCACTCAACGACTTCATCGACTGTTTAGAACTAACTGCCCTCTCATCCAAGGGCTCGGTGCATTCTTGAGACTCGAGATCGACGCGAAAGCATTTCAGCTCTTCCCCCGAAGTTTTGATCAAGGAGCAAAGGGCCACAGGGTTGTCAACCCTGACTTGTTGTAGGCCGGAGGAGCCTCTCATGCAGCGGGGGCGGTTGTCAGGCGACACACCTGTCGATTCCTCCGGGTTCCCGGCGAACCGAACCTTTGAGCCCCGCGGTTTCGGTACATCGGCAAGGGGAGGTATTTTTCTAAATAATCATTATTTGGCTCATTGATGAGAAGGGAGATGTCCTATGACGTACCGCATAACGTACACGATCCGCCCCCAGCGCTGATCATGCCAAGATGACAAGGTGTCAAGCTCGAGCTCCTTAGTCTCCCGGTACTGGCGACGGGGCACGAGTTTGAGCATCAACTTGTGGGGCACCTGGCAGTCGACGGGCCAAAGCTTGTGTATCTTTTGGTGAAACTCTCTGAGGGCTTCTTGGATATCGCCATCGCAATCATAGGACTCCCCACTGTCAGGCTCATCATCTTCGACGACTGGTGCTGTTGGCAGGGGGTGTGCTTCCACATGGTCCGAGGTATCCAAATCGGGCGAGGACGCTAGAAACTGATTGACGGCTTGAACGGCGTAGTGGGGGGATATGAGATCGCGCCGTGTGGTCGTGACACTCTCCAGGTTGACGATCTGCTGCGCCTTGGGTCCAAAGAGGGGCGGTAGTATCCCTTCCATGTACGCCAGGGCGTTTTTAAACTCTAAAATGTAATCCATAAGGTGGGTAGGTAGGTACGGACACCAAGAGAAATGGGACTTAATGTGAGTGGTGGTGTGCAACAATTGCTATTACATGATGGCCGACATCAGCTGTCCAAGTTGAAGTTGATGCGATAATCGACGTTCACGGCAAAGACACTCGTTTAGATTTTGAGCGCCGCTGCTGCCGGGTCGGGCAAATGTTGCAGCTCAGGTGCATACAGTGACTTCTTATTGGATGCAACTCTCAATATTGGGTGGGCTGTGTCATGCACCATGCAGAACTCGGGCTGCCCTCACCCGAGAGCCTGATACCCCTCACACGTGACTGATGAAAGCCTGAAGACAACGGAACCAGAAGAATCACGAGCCGTGATCAGCAGCAACGATATGCCAGGGGCATGAGCACACAGATTCGACAATGGCCGAAGATAATCATGAACAGTCTGAGCTTGAGATGCTAGTTTATGATGCCTATGCCAACTGCGTACGTTCGTTTGCGTCGTGCAAAGCCTGTACTCATCTCCCGCCAGAGTCTCTGCAAATAGTGGAAGACGAGAAGAGCCGGTTTGATGTCTGGGCCGTCAACACTGGCTCCTGTCTGGACCCATCTCTCTCGTCTTCTCTCGATCAACGTCTTCGGAACAGCCCCCAGACCAGGGAAATGGTTGTTCTTCTTCTGCGAGCTGTTCGGGTAAATCTAGACTATGGTATGTGCATCACCATTTCTAAAGTCATTACCCCCGAATGTTGCTCACACTAAGGGCAGCGGTCCGCATATTCGATCAACCTCCTGAGACTCTGGACAAGCTGGGCCGCCGACATGACAGCGACGGCGCTAGGATCTCTGAAGAACAACATGTCACACCAAACTCGAGAGAGATCGCCAGGAATCTGTCCAGCGAGGCGTTGCAGTCGGCCCACGGGCTGGTCAGTCAGCTGAAGAAGCTCTCCATCGCTCTTCGGAGAGCAACAGCCAATGAGTACAATGTACAGGCCGCAATACGAAGAGACACTGACAAAGATGGGAATGACGTTGGCAAAGACGATGAGACCTGGGCTTCTCAGATTGTCAAATACCGCTTTCCCGGTCCCGTTGGCGGGCTGCCCGGCATCACGAACGAGCTGAAGCAAACACTCAGCACCGGCATCTCGTTTCGCATGAGACGGTTCCGAGACTGGAGACGCCACTATGAGAAACGGCTTGAAAGAGAACGTGCCGTTGCCGAACAGCTCGCAAGAGAGCCAGGACAGGCGGAGCAACGGGAAGAGCAAGAGCCTACTGATGACGAGGACTACCAGGGCGACGAAGGTGCTGAGCCGGGAGAGATGACGACAGCAAGCGGGGGGCCAACGAATAGCCAGTTGTCCGGCGGTGGTGTCCACCCGAGCCTCGCGGTCTCAAAGAGGTCATTTGCGAGCTCCAAGTTCGAGGCGCCCAAATCCAGCAGCCAGTCTACCGCTGTTTCGAAAAGTGTTCGTTCCATGATCGCTGGTGTCTACATGGACTGGCCCCGCCCTCCACGAGATTCTTCTAGCACAGGCCAGGTAAACTGCCCGTATTGCTTCGACCTGCTAGACGAGGGAGAGATATGTAGCAAGACCAGATGGAGGTATGTCCACATTACAGTACCCAACATTCAGTTGCTCGGGAATATAGTAGATGAACTTACACCTGGTACTAAAAAGCATCTCAAGAAGGACCTCGAGCCGTACAGTTGTTTATACACGGAGTGCGGCACAAAGCTACTCAAGATGTTCGACAGTGAAGCGAAATGGGTCAGTCACATCCAGGTGGCTCACTCGCCAGGGGGTACGTGGGTCTGCCGGATGATGCCGCACAAGGACAGCAACTTGAACAGTAAACGACCCTGGCGCCGGGGTGGTGCTGAACACTGAGGACGACTTCAAACAGCATCTCCAGACCGAGCACGAGGGCATGTATCCCAAGTCCAAGATCGATACCATGGCTAAGGCTGCCTTCCGTCCCCACCAGACCAGAGTGGCCGATATGTTCCGCGGCGAGTGTCCCATGAGATGCCTAGCAAGCATGGAAACGTCTCCTGAAAAGGCCATTGTCTTGGGCGCCTCCCACGTTGCCAATCACCTTCTCTTATTGGCGCTCGAGGCTCTCCCCGAGCGAAGCGTACGGTCATCCGAGTCTGAGCTCATGGATGACGATGATGACGATGATGATGGTAGTGACAACAAGAACTCACCCAAGGCGGAGAAGAAGAATGTGCGGGGTACGATCCGCGATGAGCTGGAGGAGCTACCGCATCTAGATTACGGCGATGATTCATCATCACTTTGGACGAATGAAGAGGGGATTGAAGGCTCCGAGGAAATACCACCACCCCCACCGGCTCACGGCGCGCCGCAGCAATTGATCAAATCCGAAGGAATGCAACAACTTGCGCCAGGAGCCCGGCTCCGATACTACGGTTATCTCCCTGTGATCAAGAGACAACACCGCAAGCTGGACGACGTCTCCCAGCTCAAAGATCCCACAATGGAAAAGTTCATTCGGAAACAGAAGGGAGTCGAGGATCTATCGCTGAGGTTGGCGCTGGCGGTTAGGGGTCGTGCTCTGAGAAGGTAAGTTCAACAAGTAACCGATCGGTTAGTTTCAATACGCTAACCGAAGCGCAGATGGAGAATGATCAGAAGTGTCATCTGGTTTGTGTTAAGAACAACGCCTCAGTTCCAAGCCGAAGACGATGCAGCGGGAGAAGCAGAGACAGAACAAACCACTGCTAGCGCCGGCGGGCCCGCACTGTACGTGCAGAGAGACAAAAAGTTCGGAAGTCCTGGCTTCGAGCAGCTTGATCCGCTTGCGAAGGACGTGAGGACCATCCGCAGAAACATAGGGAGGGTGCTGATCGACTGCAACCTCCAGGCTAAAAAGGGGCGATGGGGAGTTTTGGGGCCCTTGCGCATCCCCGCGGCCATCTTGTACATGGATTTTTGTATTCACGAGCCCGTGGACCAAAGAATCAGGAGTTTCAGAATCATCATGTCCCTCAACGAGGACAGCCCCGATACGTCCTCGAAGATCACGGCCGATACCGCTGGCGGTACCCCCAAAGAGCACACCACGTATGTGACTCGTTTCACGCCATTTTACGGACCGAAGAGAATGAGGAAAGAACTGGGATCCATTGCCGAGACTCGTGGTAGCGATACTATGGCTCCGGGCACGGCAGGCTTTGGCGCCGGCACTGCTAGGATTTACGACGGACGGGGTGTGGAGCAAAGCTACCCCTTTCCCACAACGGGATCCTGCCTGGTAGCCACTAGCCAGCTCTGCAGCCGTGAAAACAGCCTTGATAAGCGCGACACCTTAATTTGGGACATTAGGCGCTTCGACCTCGAAAGTTCAGCTTCCAGTCACGATAATAATAGCAGTCAAGACATGGCGGTAGGCTCATTCAACGACACGATTATCCGTGTGGCCTTCGCGATCGAGCACAACGCACGCGAGTTCTGCCTCCAAATTGGGATCTCGAATATGGTAGCTAAAATACACCGACGGCCCCGTTTGAGGTTTGGAAGCCGGAATCAGGATGCAGGAGTTACCATGTTTCGGTTCGAGAATTTGGAAAACTATTTGGCTTCAAATCGGCAGCGCCTGGACGACTTAGCCGAGGGCCTCAACAAGAGCATGGAAATGGCAAATGCGGAAGGGTTTGAAACCATGCCACCCCTCCCGCGGTCCGAGTTTCATGTGGCCCAGGAGCAACCCGAACTTTCCTTTCTTGCTCGCAAGGACCAAATCAGCCCTCTGTTACGCCCGAAGTCGTCTGGACTAACACCTGTGAGAGGAATAGGAGGGAATGGCGATGACGATCATCATAGCGAACTGGAAGAATCAGACGGGGAATATTTCACCGGTCGAGAAGACGAAGGAGAATAGAACACAAATTGACTGCTCTATTACGTTACTATGATATTCCAATGATAACCTAAAGTCTTAAGGGGCCCTTTCCCAAACACGGCTTGCCCTGTACAGGCAATTTCAACCAAATAGAAGCATTACTCTATCACATTCCGCCCAGCTATCCGCCCAGCTATCCGCCCAGCTATCCGCCGCAATGGAACACGTAACCCTTACCTAGGTACTAATACCAATGAGTCGTGCTGTAGACCGCTGTCTCAATACATGTTTCCTCCCTCGATCGGACCGTAGAGCGCAAAAGCGCCATCCGGAAACCCACAAACAAGTGTCGAGCCAACCACACGACCGAATTCACCGACATCGGCTGTACGACCGACCATACAGCGACAGCCCCAGAAGCCCTCGGATGACTCAACAACCACGACATCCAGCTGAAAAATATAAAACTATTTCCAGTCGCTTCATCGTCACACCGTTTGGACACCCGATCGAGAGGTTCACCATTGTCGCGTGCGTCCCGGTTGTTCAGTCCAACGCCCCAGTCCCCTTGACGCCATCACAGCGCCCCCCCCAAGCGAAAATTCTTGCATTGGTTTTGCATCAACTTTGCATTGGATACACATCCCTTCATGTGGTTGAACCCCTACTCGCCCCCTGTCAAAACACCCAACCCAGCTGACCGCCATTATCGGTTGGTGGCGCTCCTACCAGACAACGGACCGGGCTAGCACAGCTTTCCACGACAACGGCGTCCAGCCTCAGCGCCCAAACCAGACTAGGTCGGCCCAAATTTCATGGTTGCACAGACTTTGTAATTTCACTGGGAATGAGTTTCCTCCCTTGAATCCATGGCGTTTGCTGGCGTATATATCCATCATTCTCTGGTTTCCTTTGCGCGCGAACTTCTTCTCTTGTCGCAGCAGTTCTCCCTTTTCTCCTCCTCGCTGGCAGCAGCGCGCTCAATTTTGAGCCTTTCCCGACTCTCGTTCAGTCCATTCCTTACACAGACATTCATTATTTTCATTTATTCATTCACTCATTTCACACAACACGACTCATCCCTGTCGATCAGTCCCCATCGCTCCTTCACTTTCTCCCCGCGACGTGACTCAAATCCGCACCAAAAATTGACACCACCATCAAAAGACACCACCAAGCCACCACGCCTCAACTTCCGACTGCTCTCCCTAAAATGGGTTCCTCA
>Ga0247760_1001753_pt1 | contig 18856 bp, 20 predicted proteins | sample UWRJL171409R4_FD_179936 | JGI IMG/M metagenome (GOLD analysis project Ga0247760, IMG submission 179936) | Plant litter microbial communities from Arlington Agricultural Research Station in Wisconsin, United States - UWRJ-L171-409R-4 | ecosystem: Environmental > Terrestrial > Plant litter >... | reverse complement strand
AACGGCGCGACGGCCGCGGCTGGGCCCGCGGCGGGCGGAGCCCAAGGCTGGAAGGGATTCGATGAGGCTGTCAAGCACGCCAGAGGGCAGACCTTTGATGAGGTCCAGAAGGGTGAAGATAAGGCTGTCCGAGCCCGGGCGTTACTTTCGGGCAGTGGGGAGAAGAAAACGGTGTTTGTGGTGTTTGTGGGCGGCATCAGCTTCAGTGAGATCGCTGCGCTGCGGTTCATTGCGAAGCAGGAAGAGAGTAAGTCATTACTACAGTACTGCACTCGATTGACAGCTAACGTGTTGGTGCCAGGTCGGAGGAACATTGTCATCTGCACGACGTCGATCATTAGCGGGAACAAGATGATGGATGCGGCGATCGAGCGAGGAACATTTGAGAAGGAGAGCGTGCAGGGCGGCCGCGGGGCAGAACGTGTAGAATAGACATTGTTCCTCGGAGCTGAACAATGAGGTCTCTGATACAATTATCTGCGGTTCAACAAGATAAAGTGAAACAGCGGGCGGTACCCGTGCTAATTAGCGCATGATTCCTGTGGCCTGTCCGCAGCGCTCCTCTCAGGCTCACGTGATGGCGCCATGTTCCCCCCAAACCGACTTATTCAACGCCAGTGCGCCTGAAGTAGTGGGGAAGGTTTTTGGGGTGAGCCTCTGCGCAACCCACGTGTAGACGACGTCGCGGGCCTGGGTCCCAATCCTTTGCAAGTCAATTGATTATTCCAAGACTGGGCGATAGCTGCAGGGTCTTGTTTTTGCTGCACCCGAAGAGCGTCAGCGGCCGAGGCTCGACATGTATGTTCCAGGTGCTGAAAATCGGAAATCGACCCGCGGGATCCCGGCTCAACTTCGCACTTCGTCAGTATCTAGACTCACATTGTGAGATATGCTGAAAATACCAATGTACTGATGAACCAAACAGTGATCGGTTTTCGACCCGGCCCACAGACGCCCTATAGCGACTGCCCTCACATTTTACAAGCCACCATATGGAAGATCGAGACGGGAATCGCTGGCATTGCTCGCACTCCACATCCTCATTGACACTCTCTCGTCTTTAAAACATATCGTCTGCTCCCACGTCGCACCCGCCCGCACCAGTCCCACCCTCTCCATCGATATCATGGGAACCGCTTCGCGGTCCCGTCCAGGACATCCAAGCAGCGGAAACGGAAAAGGGTCTTCTCGGCGTCGCTCAACTCGGTCCTCACTTGCTGCACACCACTCCGCCAAGCCTCTGTTACCTGCTGCCACTACCGTGTCTGAACGGGAGCCAGACTGCGGGTCGGAAGAGATTGCGCCTGAGATTGTTGTGTGGACCAGCACCATGAATGATCACATTAGTCTCGACTCAGACGGGTCCTTGACGCCACCTCCACCTTCACGTTCTTCCCCGTCATCTCCCCCTCTCTTGACAGACATGGACGTGAAAGCAGAGTCCGGAACCGAGCCGGAGCCGGAAGCCATGGTAAGACCAGGACGGGAAGGATGGACATCGAGACCTGCCTTGGAACCAAGCCCGGATGAGAAGCCCTTCTCAGAACCAGTGCTGGAAATTACAACGGAATCACAACCACCCCTTCTTTCAAGTGAGCATGCGGGGCCGGAAATTCTTTCCGAGGCTGTGGTGTATGTCCATCCCATTCACGTTGATCCACGCAAACCCTATAGGAACTAATGAGAATAGATCACCGCCGCGAATAACCCCAGATCCCCAACCCGTCACGGCAGCTTCTCCCTTCATGGTAGTAAATTCACAACCGTCGCCGGCAGCAGACCCACCACCCACCAGTTTCCTACACCCTGAAGCCGCCGAACACATGTCGGGGTCGACCTCCTCTGTCTCTATTTCGGATCGTTCCGACTTGTCTGACACCGTTCATTCTCAAACAAGCAAGGCTACTACCCCAGTCGATCTGGATAGTTCCAAGGAGCCGACAATACCAACCCCGCAACCAAATCAGCGAGAGCCAGATCGGCAATCAACAAAATCTTCTCGCCGAGTGTTCAGCATTCGCCCAAAGGTCTCAATACCCACGGATCTTCTCCCTGCTGACTACGCGATGCAGTGTGTCGCTGCTGCTGAGGCCTCAAGGCTTAATCCATACCACCTTCATACTGAAGAGTATCTCATGCTCCGTGACCACATCAGCCACGCACAAGTGACAACCTACCTCAATATCCGAAACGGCATATTGAGGCTGTGGGTTAGAAACCCGCAAATCCCCGTTACCCGCGAGGAGGCGGTTGGCTGTGCAAGAGATACGCGCTGGTTTGATGTCGCGAGTCTATGCTTCGACTGGCTCGTCCGTCGCGCCTTCATCAACTTTGGCTGTGTGGAAATTCGCCCAGCTCGCAAGCAACCGGGGAAAGATACAAGTAGCTTCGCGAAGCAGAGAACTGTTGTCGTCATCGGAGCCGGTATGGCCGGACTCGGATGCGCGCGGCAGCTAGAAGGCTTGTTCTCGCAGTACTCTAAGAAATTCCGAGACCTTGACGAGCAGCCGCCTCGCGTTGTTCTAGTCGAGGGCAGAAATCGAGTCGGCGGCAGGGTCTACTCAAAAGAGTTTAAAACTAAGCCGAATTACCCCATTCCTGGCTTCCATAATAAACGCTGCACTGCAGAAATGGGCGGTATGATCATCACCGGATTTGATAGGGGCAATCCGTTGAATATTCTCTTGCGCGGTCAGCTAGGCCTGCCCTACCGCGCGCTCCGTCCAGATACTACGCTCTACGACTCTAGTGGAAAACCAGTAGACACAGAACGGGATCAGCTCGTTGAGAACCTGTACAATGACTGCCTTGACCGCGTCAGCGAGTACAAATTCAAGCAGCCCGCGTTCAAACTGATTGAGGGAAACCGAGATCTGATGGACGAAGGGAGAGAGAGCACGGCAGAGACACAAAAAACAATACGACAAGCTGAAGAGGCGACAGCAGCCCAGCCGTATGCACCGCCCGTCTCGGAACAGAACATGGCCCCGGAGGTCAATCTCGTCCCAGTATCCACAGATCGCGCGACCGGAAAGATACACACGGAGCCAGGAACTCCTGGCGCTCTCAAAGCAGCCCAGAAGGCTAAGATGATGGGGTGGGTATTAAAGCAGGGAATTAGTGAAGATGCCGATATTGACCTGGAGCCCGCAACGAAGGAGTCCAACGCCACGCTGGGAAGCGTCACGGATGCAGTGATCGCGAAGTATAAAGACTTAGTCGATCTGACCGCCCAGGACTTTCGTCTTATGAACTGGCATGTGGCGAATCTGGAGTACAGCAATGCCATCAACTACCACCAACTCAGTCTCCAAGGCTGGGATATTGATGCTGGCAACGAATGGGAAGGCAGCCATACCATGGTAATCGGAGGCTACCAGGATGTCCCCCGTGGGCTGATGCACATCCCTTCGCCACTTGATCTTCGGAAGCAATCACCCGTAAGCAGAATCAACTACACGGCTGGGGGATCTGAGGGCCCCGCGACTGTCGAATGCGAGGACGGAACCAGGATAGACGCGGACTTTGTCGTCAGCACCATTCCCTTGGGTGTTTTGAAACACGGCAATGTTAAGTTCGAGCCGCCCCTGCCGCCTTGGAAATCGGACGTCATTAGCCGACTTGGATTTGGCGTTCTCAACAAGGTCATCCTAGTCTACAAGGAGCCCTTTTGGGACCAAGACAGGGATATCTTTGGCGTGCTGAGAAACCCGACGAACCGCAACAGCCTGGATCAGAAGGATTACGCTTCACAAAGAGGCCGCTTCTTCCAGTGGTTCAACGTAACCAAAACGAGCGGGCTGCCAGTGCTGCTGGCCCTAATGGCCGGCGATGCGGGTTATGACACGGAGCAGACGTGCAACGACGACTTGGTTAGGGAAGCGACCCACATTCTCCGCGACGTCTATGGTGACCGAGTGCCGGACCCTGTTGAAGCTGTGGTGACGAGGTGGGCGTCAGATAAGTTTGCTCGTGGTAGCTACTCGTCGGCTGGCCCAAACATGAAAGCCGACGACTATGACACTATGGCCAGGCCAATTGGTAACCTCTTTTTCGCTGGCGAACACACATCTGGCACACATCCAGCCACGGTCCACGGCGCGTACCTCTCCGGGCTCCGCGCAGCCTCCGAGGTTCTCGACGTCATGTTCGGACCCCTTGAGATTCCAAATCCCTTGGTTCTCCCCAAGGAGACGTCTCAATCGCTGAAACGCAAGGCCGCCGAAAGTAAAAATCCCACACAGGCGCGCCTTGAAGCCTACGAGATTGAGCTCTGGGACCACATTATCGTCCAAATTGGGCTGCGCCCTATTATGCCGAGCAAGCCAGCGACGAATGCCTACATCTTCTATAGTCGAGCGCACTACGAGGAAGCCAAGAGAAGGCTCGAGGAGGGTCGACGCCCCGGCAAGGGCAAAGCCAGTGCCAACGAGGTCCGAGTTATGAGCGCGAAAATGTGGCGTGACACGCCCGAGGAGGAACGCAAGCCATTTATTGAGATGGCCGAAGAAAACAAGAGAAAGTACGCTGCAGCCATGGCTGAATTCAGGGAAAGGGCGGCAGAATGGGACCGCCATGCCACGGAACTCAAGGCGCAGTACGAGAAAGACCATCCGCCGCCCGAGAACAATCTTGCCGAAGGGGAACGACGTAGCAAGAAGCGTGTCGAGAGCTATGCCGAGGACACAAGCGACAGCGACGCAGATATGGAATGAGGCTTGTCCGTATGTGCATATATATACCATGTGTATTTCTTTTTTGCTTTCACAGCATTGGGTTTGTTGGGGCGTTTGTTGTATGGAACGGAGCGAAAAAAAAAAAGGGGGGGTGCGCATTGATGATGGATGAGCCGTTCTTCTGCTTTATTGCTGGGGAGCTCATAATTCGCGCAATATCAAGTACATATTTAAGCTCTATTCCTTTCAATAGTCTTTTCTACAGGATGAGAACGAACACATTGTGTATTAGGAAGGCGCAAGGCATGTACACAGGTTGGTGGACAGAGGGACTAGGCAACTCTTTGATATCTTGATAATACACACAAAGGGAAACAGGGTCCCTCCTAGGCCGACAGGTAGAAAGGCCGCTTCCCGTCTTCTGCTCGGTCCGTTCCACAAAACTAGACCTTTTACATGTCCTCCGAAGCGGTCGCACCAGTGATAATTTCGACCAGTTCGCCAGTAATGACGGCCTGGCGAGTCCGGTTGAAAAGAATCTGGTATTTCTGGATCATCTCGCCAGCGTTCTTGGAAGCGTTCTGAAGACTTTGTCAGATCTGCAGGAATAAACCGACGAAATATACTCACATCCATGGCGTTGCGTCGGGCAGAGATCTCGCAGGCATGGCCTTCGGAAAGAGCCCAGTACAGTGAGTTGGCAAGACCGTATTCCCGGAGGTTCGCAAGCTGGGAATCCTCAACCTCGAAGCTGGAGAAATTGGCTGCATAAACGTTAGTTAGTGGGTCAAGAACAATACGCCATGGACGTACGGGAGTTGACGAAGGAATCCTCGGAAAATGCCTCAATGATGGTGGGTTCGTAGGCGGTGGCGTTGATGAATTTATTGTAGACAATCTGGATCTCCGAGTAGTCGCCAGAGAGTTGGACAATCTGGTCGGCGATAGCTTGGGCATCGGCGAAGGTGGGTACGTCCTTGCCGACACCAGCGAAGCTGAGCACGATGTTGTTGGCGTTGGTACGCGACAACTGCGACCTGCACTTCTCGCCGAGGATGACGAGGTCAAAGTTGGGGTTCGCGGCAGCCTCACGGCGGATAAAGCGGGAGAGTCCAGAGTGAATACCACCGCAGAGACCCTTGTCGGAGCTGCAGACGACCACGAGCTTCTTCTTGCCCTCGGCGTCGGCGGCTGCTGTCTCGGCCGACTTGTACACCTCATTGCTGGTCTGGCCGTAGCGGCGCGATTCGGTCATCGCACGCTGAGCACGCGTCAGCTTGGTCGAAGCAACGATCTTCATCGTCTTAGTGATCTTCTCGATGTTGCGAATCGACTTGAGGCGGCCTTCAATTTCTCTGAGGGTTGCGAACGTGGCCGTGCTCGGCGCTGCCGCTCTGTGGTGATGCAAGATATGGTCAGCAAACAGTTCCCTTTCTCCAGCCCAATTAGACCTGTCATGCTTGTCTGTTGCCGCAACCACATGGGTAGCACCAATTGAGGTGGGCACCCTCGTCGCCGCCGTCGATCGTGCCGAGGAAACTGAACCTACCGGGAGACGGCAGCTCCGGCTCTCAAAGCCGGTCGGGCAGCTCTGGACAGCATTGCGGAAGGTGTGTGGTGAGCGACGGGGAGGCCCTCTCTGCTAGCTGTGGCCCCGATTGACCACGTTCTGAGCTGGTGTCAATTGATCGGTCTGGAGTTTGTGTGGTCGGAACTTCAATTGCCAGTGAGAGGTTTGCTTTGCTTTGCTCGCATGTGGATCCACTTTTCCGGTCCCACTTGATGGCCGCTTCTGTCCTGGCTTTCTTCACTCTCGTGCAGGCAACTCACCTCTCTCTCCCGGCTTCAAGCGATTGGTTGCAGCGGTACCGCTTAGTCACACGGTGGCTCAGCGCTCTGTCGTTCCAGGTCTTTTGGGGTTGGATTTCCACTCTCCGTCAGTGCTCACACGCGCTGTGGACATTCTCCTTTGGCAAGGTTGCCTTCTGCACGCAGAGGGCTGGATGAGGCTAAGGCTCTGTGAGTGGGGACTCCAAAGGATTTATCTTTAACCTCGTCTCCCCGTCGCAGCGCCGAGGCCCTCCTCTTTTTTCCACATTCTCCCCGAGCAAAACGGCGCCCGCCTTCTTTCCTCCTCTCTCTTTATCTCCTTTCAGCTATAGTTGGGGTCGGCACATTTTTCTCCTTCTCATTTGTCGTCCTCATCGGTTGCATTTCTCGACACGATCTCTTCCTGAGCGCCTTCGGCTTAGCGAACCTATTCGGCGCATTCATTCAGTTGCCACCTAACGGTTTCTCTAGTCTACGCTCGCGAAGCCCACCGTGGCACCCTCTGCCATCATGTCATCCGATAGCAGTTCCGACGACGACGTGCCACTTGCTCGTACCAACGGCCATGGTAAGCCTCTCTCCTCCTGCCCACTTTTTGCAAAGTTTCCCTAGATCCAAGCCCTTACCACTTGTGCTTTTTACGTGGTACCCAACACCGAACCGAGGCATGTTGACGTGTCAGATTCGACACCACTTCTTTTGTATCTCTTTGTCAGTGCGCTCCAATATTTACCAGACGAGTTGCAGCTTCTGCAGCTAGAATATCTAAATCCGACGACCGCGCCATGGACAAGACCGCGTCCAAGGCCCGACCCGGCCCGCCGGGTGTCTCAATTCGCAACGGCCCCATGGGCGACGCGATGGACATCGACTCTCTACCCAACGGAAACTCGAAGCGAAAATCTCGAAGCTCCATCAGTCAAGCGCTCAATTACAAGGACGAGTCTGACAGTGATGACGGGGTGCCCTTGGTATGTTTACGGCGTGGGTGGATTCTGTAAGACTCGCCGCTGACTCCTGCAGGCCAAACGTCAGAAAATCAAGCCCAAGGTGGAATTAGACAGTGACGACGAGCCAATTGCGAAGAGGAATGGCAAGCTGCCGATCTCGATCAAGGACATGCCCATGGGTGAATTGTCAGACGATGACGATGAGCCCCTAGGAACAAAAATTGCGCAGAAGAAGGTAGCCATTGAGAAAGCCGCTGCAAAAACTGCCAAGGCAGCCCGCGCAAGCGACGCAAAGGCGAAGAAGGCGACTTCGAAGAAGGTTGTGAAGGACGAATCAGACGATGAGCCTCTATCAAAGCCCAAGAAGCGGCAATCCAACGGTGTTGCTTCGTCGGCAAAGAAGACGAATGGTGTTAAGAAGGATGAATCCGATTCTGATGCCCCGATTGCAAAGACTAAGAAGGGTGCCACTAAAGGCAAGGTTGCTCCTGCGAAGAAGTCGGCCGTCAAATTTGAGAAAGAGTCGTCCAAAGATGGTGGAGACGAGGACGAAGAGAACGAGGAGTATCGATGGTGGGACATGCCCAAGAAGGAGGACGACAGCATCAAGTGGACTACCTTGGAACACAACGGCGTCATCTTTCCGCCGGACTACGAGCCGCTACCAAAGCACATCAAGCTTTATTACGACGGCAAGCCAGTCGATCTTCACGTCGAGGCTGAGGAGGTGGCCACTTTCTTTGGCTCGATGCTTCACTCGACACAAAACGTGGAAAATCTTACTTTCCAGAAGAATTTCTTCAACGACTTTAAGGAGGTACTCGACAAGACTGGAGGCGCCAGAGATAAGGACGGGAAAGAAGTGGACATCAAAGAATTTGAAAAACTCGACTTCACCAAAATCTTTGAGTATTACAAGGCATTGTCCGAGGCCAAGAAAGCCCGGCCCGCTGCAGAGAAGAAGGCGGAGAAGGCGGAGAGGGACAAAATCGATGCTCCTTACCTGTACTGCAAGTGGGATGGACGGAAAGAAAAGATCGGCAATCCCCGCGTCGAACCTCCGGGCCTTTTCCGTGGCCGCGGAGAGCACCCCAAGACCGGCAAGGTCAAGAAACGCGTCATGCCTGAGCAGATCACCATCAATATCGGGAAAGATGCCAAGGTGCCGAATCCGCCACAGGGTCACAAGTGGAAGGCAGTTGTTCACGAAAACAGCGCAACGTGGCTCGCCATGTGGCAAGAGAATGTCAACGGCCAGTACAAGTACATTATGCTGGCAGCTAATAGTGCCGTCAAAGGCCAGGCGGACTACAAGAAGTTTGAGAAGGCCCGAGAGCTCAAGAAGCACATTGATCGAATCCGTGCCGACTATGCCAAAGAGCTGAAGAGTGAGTCCATGGCGGATCGACAGCGCGCAACTGCCATGTACTTGATCGATAAATTTGCTCTCAGAGCCGGCAATGAAAAAGACACGGACAACGAAGCTGAGACAGTCGGCTGTTGCTCACTCAAGTATGAACACGTCACTCTCCAAGAACCCCAAACGGTCATCTTCGACTTCCTCGGTAAAGACAGCATTCGTTTCTACAACGAGTTTGTCGTCGAGCGGCAGGTGTTCAAGAACCTCAAGATGTTCAAGAAGCCGCCCAAGGAGAATGGCGACGACATTTTTGATCGACTGAATGTAAGTTTTTCCAAACAAAACCTAAAAACAGTTGGATTGACTAACATGCTCCAGACTTCACACCTGAACAAGCACCTGTCCAGTTACATGCCTGGACTGACGGCTAAGGTTTTCCGTACCTATAATGCTTCCTTCACCATGTCGAGACTCCTCCAAGAGCTCAAAATTGATCAGAAGTCGACCATCGCTGAGAAGATCAAGCTTTACAATGACTGCAATCGCGAGGTCGCCGTTCTCTGCAACCACAAGCGAACCGTTGGCGCCAGCCACGAGGCGCAGATGGAGAAGCTGGAAAACCGTATCAAGGGCCTGAAGTATCAGAGATGGCGTACCAAGATGATGATGCTGGATGTCGACCCTAAGCTAAAGAAGAAGAAAGGTGCTGAGTATTTCCAGCTCGACAACGACCTGGATGAGGACTGGATCAAGGAACATCAGACATTTCTTGTTGATGAACAGCGAAGCAAGATCCAGAAGAAGTTTGAGAAGGACAACGAGAAGTCCAAGGAAGAGAAGAAGGGCAAAGAGCTGCCGGCTTCAGAGCTTAAGGAGCGTATGAAGTCTGTCTCGGAACTGGAGGCCAAGTTCAAGAAGGAGAACAAGACAAAGAAGGTGGAAGCCGAGGGTAAGGGCCCGACTGTGGAAAGATTTGAGGCTGCAGTTGAGAAGATCAACGAGCGCATTCGCAACCTCGAGCTTCAATCGGCCGATCGTGAGGGCAACAAGGAAGTTGCCCTGGGTACATCCAAGATTGTAAGTGGTCCCAAAAATTATGCACGCACGTGTTCTAACCAAGTCTCAGAACTACATCGATCCTCGCTTGACCGTTGTTTTTGCCCGCAAGGCCAACGTCCCGATTGAGAAGTTTTTCTCCAAGACCCTCCGCGACAAGTTCAAGTGGGCCATCGAATCAGTTGGCGACGATGATACCTGGGAGTTCTAGATCCAGGTCTGCTGCGGCGTGTATAGTATTTCGCTCCTTGGCCACCCAGTACGGTTTCTTTTTTATTCAGATGAGGCATCTCTAGCCCCTTCACCGGTTCGAGACGTGGCGACAATTCTTTCATCCGACAATTTCAATGCTTTTTCGCCCTTTATAGCCCATAATTGAGGCAATGGGAGGAGGTTGCAAGACATTTTTGAGTCGATTAGAGGCTTCTTCTAGAAGGGCTACACAACTTATGGCTCTTGGTCATACGAGCACTTGGGGAGTTGACGGGCATACATGATTTTTTAAGGGCTGGCGTGGAGGAGCGGTGCATTCCAGGAAGCTTTACGCAAAAAAAAAATCGGAAAGCTGGTATGGTTTTGGTAGCGATGAGCTAGATGAATACATTGTCGTTAACAATCAGCGAGTCTGCTGATGTGAATTTTGATCGCTTCAACATGGGGTGGGGCGATCAAACCTGGCCTGGGCTTGTATATTCGAATCACGCTTGGCCTTGTCATCAATGCTACCGCAGCCTTTTCAATTCTAGCCGGTCTATGGTCATATATCAATTCGACAGACGAATGCTGTCTCCACATCGTAACCCGCTAAGACAACGCCAACCGCCGTGGAATCCATGTTTAGGAGCTTTGACAAAAATGATATAAACGCCACCCCGTGCAATGCTCGCTTGTCGTGATATTAAAGATTACTGAGATATGTGCGTCCATCTGAAAAATCTAACTGAACACGTCACCAGCGCCTGAAGAGAGCGAAGAGGCCGAGAAATAGAGGGGCGACAACCAAACCCGCGTGCGGTGGCCCTGCGATGGGTCAGATCCAGGTTTTGAAAGCGACACATGATAGAACTTACTAGAGGCGCTCGACGCTGAGGGGACGATCTTTCCTTCGGGTGTCATGATCCAACCGTCGGGGATAGCGTTCGGGTTGGAAGGGCTTCCTGTCGGATCCCATGGCCAGCCAGTCTGTGTGCTGCTGGAGCCCTTTCCGATGCCACCTGGTGGGACCGATGGGCCTGGCGTGTTACCGGCAGAGGCAGTAGCTGTGACGGTGATCTGGCCGGCCTTGCCCAGGTTTCCGTTAATTTGACCGCCTTCGGAGCGAATCGACTGCCAGCGGCCCGACATATCGCCGTAGGTATAGCTCTTACCCGTCGAATAATCTGAGACAATGGCCGATTTGACGAGCATGGAGAAAGGACCCTTGGAGTAGTCTGTAGGTCCGCGGGCCCACTCAATGGTGCCAGGAGCGTTTGCGGGATCGCCTCCGGACCAGGCGCCGAACTTGACCTGCATCGGAGTTTGGGGGTAGCTATCGCCGGCTTCGGCAGCCGTGGTCGTGCGCACAGCAGTGCCGCCAACGTACCAAACAATACGTTCCGAGGTCCAGTCGACCGTGTATGTTATCCACTCGGCTTGATTGTTGGGTGCCGGGTTGAACTGGCCGCGGTTGTAGCCAGACGCCTGCCCTTTGCCGAAGTAGTTGGTCTGAACCTGAGCCGAGTCCGCACCTAGCCATTCTAGGTCGATTTCGTCGAGGTCGTCGGACTGGAGAACCAGAGAGCTGACTATACCGTTACCGGGGGCCGCCTTCATAGTCACCTCTACACGACCGAACATAATGTAGAAAACACTGCTAAGCTGCGGGGCTTCACCAGATCGAGACACAGTGAAGCTGACGCCATTGCCGTTGTATGTGACCGGGCCACCGCTAGCTGCGAACGAGTTTACTCCTCCCTTGGTGAAGTCGACATCGATGGTCATACCTAGTGCTGGGTTGGCGGGACATGTTGCTGCTGCATGTTAATTTGCGGTCTTGCAAGACTAATAGACGTGCTCACCGTGTAGCGGATTGCACGCTGTCCATGTCTGCCCAGAGACAATGCCTGCTAATGATGCCAGAGCTGCGGCTACCGCAGCCCTGCGTCGTACTGGGGTCATTATGTCGATGCTGCCCGGACCGTGCCGAGTACAGGTTGGCAGACAAACGAGGCACGACAGCCGATGGAGAGGTGATTCCGGGAGCACGAAAGCGGGGGACGGGATCGTGTGCCTGGTAGGACCGTAGGGAGGTGGTTGGAACAGTCGTCTTATTGAAGGAGGACCGGTACTGGGCCGAGAGCGCAATCTACAGTGAAACCTCGTGTGATCCACAAGAAACAAGATGGGGAAGCTGCATGGAAGCCATCCGCTCCGGCTTTATGGGCTAAATGCGTGCTGCAAAGCGATTGCGCAGAATGCAGTGTCCCAACCACCTGTAAATGGGCCTCTACGAACTAGTGTAAAACTCGTCATCGTCAGCCAAGCGGCAAGGGTTCCATCTGGGGAGTTGAGCTGAGGTTTTTGTAGGAGGTTGGTGAGTTGTTGGATGGCGAGCGAATCGCTGACATCGGCTTGGCGCGCCGCCAAGATCGCGAACAGGTGGCTGGTGAGTACGCACCCTAACCCTGGCATGTCCAGGGATCTAGGATCGAGCATGGGCTGGGCACTCGCATCCCAACACACCTTGTCACCCTCGACCGGCGTCGTCCAAACAACTATTGATAGAGCAGAATTGTTTGTAATCGTAATTGACGCCTTCATTCTAACTTAGAACTGCAGGATCAAGAAAGCCCGAAGGCACTCGAAAGCGCTTTCCACGGTTCCTGATGAACGTATTCATACCTAAGAATCACCCGCAAATCCAGCAGGCCGAACGTTGGTATCTCCCCAATTCACCAATGCAGACGAGCCTTCTCCTCGTCCACCGACTGCCGAACGGAACTAAATCTCATGGATCTGAAGAGACTGTGACCGAAAAGGCTGACGGCCATCGCCATACACATGGCCCACGGTAGGTAGCCGAGCAGGATCAAGTTGGTGCTGGCATTGAAAACATATCCCATCGCCACGCCTCCTGCAAGGGCCGCTGCGTAGATGGGAAACTGGAGCACATCTTGACCCTGACGACGGTGGGCGAAGGATGACACACAGCAGCCGAAGATCAAGCACGAACAGAGCATCAACTCTGGTGACGGGTACAGAAATATGCCCAGAGGGCTAGCCGACACAACTCGTTCATGGAGCTACACATCCGGTCAGCAAGTCGATAGACGCAGGATCGGGAGACACACGCTTTCGGACTGGGTGGTGAACCGCCAGGTCACGACACTGCAAAAAGCGCAGAGGAAGATCTCGGCAGTCTCGAGAAGCCAGATGCTGAGGCCCACATCGTCACACACACCCTGGGAAGCTCGGTGCGAGCAGCATTGCAACGGATGCATTGGTGCTGGGTCGAGTCGACGAAAGGTGGTTGGGAAATTATATCACCGCGGTGCTCTGGCAAAGCTTCCAACGTGCCTTTTCAAGACCCACATCCGGCTCTGCGAGGACAACAAGTATTAATATTATCTGACGTCGACCAAGACAAACGACAACTTGATGCCTGAGATCAGCAACCCCTCTTTCTGCGTCCTGACGAAGCACACAGACATCGGGCAACCGCACTTGCCGTCGGATGTCCACACCGAAGCACGCCAGGGTGCATCCACATCGATGAGGATGGACGGGTGGTCGCCGAGATGGATGCCGTGTGCCATGGTCGATTCGTTGGGGCCCAAGGCGACTGGTTGGGCATCAAGCCGCTGGCTTGGAAGCACAAGGCTACTTGCAGGGCTGACGACGCTCACCGAGAATGCACCCGATATTGGGCCAATCCTGCCAACCGTGGCCAGAGCCTTGTACTAAGCAAACCATTTGCGAACCACTTCCGGCCTTTTGGCTCCCCTCAAACGGGGTTGCCTCTGCGGGCCCCCGCATATTCCATCCCCTGCAGTTGGGGGCTGTGCAGTTCACCGTCCACGCATCAGCTCCATTCGCAGACCGGGTGGTCGAGTGATGAAACTGGCCCTGTACGACTCAATATGTGGGCTGCCGCTTTAAATCCCCTGGCGCGCCTCGGTGTTTGTCCTCGGGAGTCTATTGATTTTTGTTCAACTTGAGCGCGGGAATGCACCGCAGTGAATCAGAACTCACCGAGCTCGATCCTCAACAAAGGCCTGCCCCGGCCGTGGCCTGACCGATAAACACCCGAAATCTGTGCCATAGCCTCGCCATGGATGAAATTCTCAACTCCCACCGCCGCCTGGAGAGCAGGGGTGGCCGGTTCTGTCAGGTCTCCAAGGTGGTGACTTGCGGGTGCATGATGATGACTGCTGTGCTTTTTCCTCTTGCCCATATCCAGACATCATGGCTCCGATTCACGTGGGTAATCCTGTGACTGTGGTGGTCAGTGATTGACTCGTGGCAGCACGCTCTCGATATTCATCATCACAACCTTGTCCTTCACCGCCCTCCACATCGAACCGTTTCTCAGGTAAGAAGATCCTTGAACTGGTTGACATCTCAGCTCTGACCGGACTGCAGATTTGGCCCGTTTACATTACCCGTGGCTCTTGTCATTCTCTTGCTTGCTGTCCTGTCGCCCGGAGCACCCCGGAAAGACATCGTACCGTGGCTCCCACTCTTCATTGCTTCCACAAGTCTCTCTACAGTGGCCATCCACGAGTTCTCTCAGCGCTACAGGATCCAGAAAAGACTACCCTCGCCCGAAGACGGACGCTCTGACACGTGGAGTCGCCCATCAACCCGACGAGGGGCTTCGTCCGATGGCCGGTCTAGTCGACGGCTATCCGAGATCAACAATCGTTTGTGCTACGGACAATATGGCCCTTCTTCCCATTATTCAGGACAGAGTGGTGATTCTGAGTTGACTCTTTCTGGCCTTCCCGGCCAGCCTCGGCCACATTGGGACGCTACCACACAAAGCTTTTTCCAAGTTGAAGCCAGCCACGCCGGACACGAGCATGCCGGGGCTTATCCAGACACTCTGTCTGAATTGAGCAGGGATCTGGCCTCTGATAACGCCACCACAAGGTTGAATGAAGCCTTATTAGGCTCGTTAAGGTGATACAGTTGCAGGGCATGACATGACCCAGTCATGTCAAGACATACATTTAGTGCAGCTCTGATTAGACTGTGCTACATCTTTCTCTTTTCTCTCCTCCAGGACCTTCTCAGACACTCCAGGTCAGTCGAGCTGTCTCTTAGCACATATGATGCTATAAAGGCCGGCGACGTCTTCGTTTCCTCTAAGCCGGATGTTATACCCAAGCCGCGTATTTCTTGCACCCGCAAGCCCGGATCCAGGAGTTCAGGGCCGTCCGAGGAACCCAATATCTGAGGCAGCAAGTACGTCATCCTCGGACCACGAGCAATAGAGCGCCGGTGCGGCCTGTGTCGTTTACTGAGAGAGACGAAAACCAGCCCCGGATCAGCAATGAAGTCTTGTTTTCTTTGGACGACAAATCTATTCCGCCCATGGTCTCAACGGTTCTCGACGGTGTCTGGACTGGTGTCCTAATGTTCCTATATGGGACCACGGAGTTTGAGTCAGGTGTGCACAGTACTTTATTGGAAGCAGAGCATGAATAACGTTTATCGTTATACGGCTGGATGCAGAACGGCACCGTTCAATTGGGAAGAAAACGGCTGAGAAATGGGGCAGCTCTTGGCTACACTTTCTGTACATGCCGTAAGAAATGGGATGGCACACAGACGCCACCTCTCGGCCCAAGTTGTGTTATTACGTACAGTCCACTCTCGAGGACCGTTAGCGTGTGAGGATCGGTGGACTGAGGCTTCGGGGGCGTTGTGTTCTTACAGAATGTTTGTTGAACATGCTTCGAAGTGGCTATTTCCAAGGGCTTTGCATTCCTGGGGTGCTGAAGAATCGCTTCACGACGATACAATGCCGCTGATATTATCCCAGTTGGAAAGAAAACTTGACAAATTGCAGCAGGAATACGTCGCTGAAGTTGTGGTCACAAGGTCGGTGTCGGGTGTGTGCGGCTACCAGCGGGTGCCGAAGGGCGCGAGGTCCGCCTGGAATGGTATCGCTACAGGGGTCGGACACTTATCAGGGGATCGCTGGGTTGATGCTTTGTCCTCGCATCTCCTTCTCCACAACAGATATATCCAGAAAAGTCAATTGTTTTCCCAGTACTTGGTTTTGACAGTTCTCTATCGGGCTTGAATAACTTTTGGGCATTTCCCCTGCTTCACAATGCGGAGAACTGCCTCTGCCTCCGCCTCCGCCTCCTGCCTCGGGGCCTACACCTTGTTCGGGCCCTCGCGGCTCCCATACCCACACCCACTCGCCTCGGCCTCCGTGGGGGTTACTGCTCCGGTCCCTCGCAGATTTCACTTCAAGGCTAGGGATGGCTCCGAAGCCCTCGGGACTGTCATCAAGACAACGGGAAGGCCACCCGCCGAGCTCGGGGCGAAACCGGCGAACCGTCAGCGTGTCACAGTGGCCGATATCGCCGAGCGGCGGGCCAATGCGGGGAGACTGGTTGCAGGGACGGCGGCTTACAGCGACACTGATATGTTCAAAGGGCCGGTGCGTAACCCTAACCCTTCCCCTATCCCTTTTCGGCCTTTTCTCTTCTGTCATTCTCATGCGTCTTGTTCTCATCCATCATGTGTGTGTCATTGCTAACGCAGTGAATAGTCGGCGGGGAAGCCTCTATCAAAACGCTTTGATCGTAAGTTTTCCCCCGTGATTTCAGGTTGTTCTCAGATCTGAGCTGACCTTCTAGACCACCTGTCTCCCGAGTCGGCCATCCGGGAGCCATGCGTTCTTAAGCAAGCCGCAAAGCATCTCAAAAAGCCAGGACTGATCTCCCTTGGTGGAGGCCTCCCCTGTGCTGAAAACTTCCCTTTTGCATCTCTGTCCATGAGGGTCCCACAGGTGCCTAACTTCTCCGAGGCTGCTACACTCGAAAATGGCACCGATATCACCATTGGTAAGTATGACACACTCAACTCGGCCGCCGAGTATGACCTTGCCACGGCCCTCAACTACGGCCAGGCGAATGGCTCTCCCCAGATGAACCGGTTCGTGGCTGAACATACCGAGATCGCCCACAATCCACCCTATGCAGACTGGCGCTCATGTTTGACGGTTGGCAGCACCGGTGCCTTGGAGCAGGCACTGCGTATGCTGTGCGACAAGGCCAGATGTGATGCCATTCTCACCGAGGAGTATTCCTTCTCTACCGCGGTCGAGACAGCCATGCCGCTAGACGTACGCGTCTTTGGGATTGAGATGGATGGAGAAGGCCTCCTCCCGAACAAAATGGACGAGCTGCTCTCTACTTGGGATGAGCCAGCTCGAGGTGCGAGAAAACCTCACGTGCTGTACACGGTGCCCTCGGGTCAGAACCCCACTGGGGCCACTCAGGGCGAACAGCGGCGGCGCGACATATACGCCGTTGCGAGCAAGCACGATATTTACATCCTTGAGGACGAACCCTACTACTTCCTTCAAATGCCGCAATACATCCCCGGTCAGTCCGGCGTCGTCGACAAAACCCAGTCCGTTGATGACTTCCTCTCCAGTCTCATCCCTTCACTCCTCTCACTCGACACCGACGGCCGTGTCATGCGCCTAGACTCGTTCTCTAAAGTCGTCGTTCCGGGCTCCCGCCTCGGCTGGGTGACCGCCTCGGCGCAAATGATTGAGCGCTACACGCGCCACGCCGAAGTCGCCAACCAAGGCCCCAGCGGCTTCTCACAGGTAGTCCTCCACAAACTCCTCGACACAACCTGGGGCCACGAGGGCTACTTCCGCTGGCTTATGCACCTGCGCGGCGAGTACACCTCGCGACGTAACGCCCTCCTCGACGCCTGTGCCGAGTTCTTGCCTAAAGAAGTCGCTTCCTGGCAAGCCCCCCGCGCCGGCATGTTCCACTGGATCAAGGTTGATCACGCAAAACACTCGGGGTTTGTGTCGGGGGCAAGATCCATCTTGGATATCGAGGACGAGATTTTTGCAAAATGCATCGACAAGGGCGTCTTGGTTGGGAGGGGGTCGTGGTTCCGCGCAGAGCATGACAAACCGCCGAGGGACATGTTCTTCCGGACGACGTTTGCTGCGGCGACACCAGAGAATATGCGCGAGGCGATTCGGAGGTTGGGAGCGGCAATTCGGGAGGTTTATGGTATGGCTTGAAGAGATTGGAGAATGGGTGGGAGGCTGGAAGTATGGTGAGGCGGGCGTTAAGCTTTTGCAAGTTGGGTGTGGGGAGGGATGAGATAGTATTGTGAATACAACTGAGTTCCTTCGGCTTTAGCCTCCTTACCGCGGCCGTTTGCAAGGTAGACAGTCGCACTGCCTGGTAAGGTACCAGGTAGGTACATAGGTACGTCACCCAACTCGCGCCTTCCCTAGAGTCTAATTCACTCGCACCTTCCCTATAACTCACTTCTGCAGAGCCACTACCAAGTCACCGGCCTTTGGGGGAGCAATGACCAGGAGCAATGGCCAAGTGGCCAGGGTTCCTGACGCCGTTCCCCCCGATGGTTAGGTGTAGTAGGTCCCGTGTTCGATTCCTCGAGGGGGCACCTCGGGGGGCAAAGCCTCGGGGGTCATGATCAGACATACACGGCTTGTCTGGTCGGCCCCCCTAGAAGGCGACCCCTGCAGAGGCCCCACCTCGACGAATCGAGTCGCCGGACTGAAATTTTTTGCGTTTTCTTTCTACTCCGCCTTGTACATATATGTATACCTACTACCTACCTACCATACTTATGGTGATGATGGTGAACCATTCACCGTCATCACAGCGATTTGTGAACATTTCACCACCACATGAGGTTCAAGTTATATTGCGTACCACAGTGTCCTCTGCGGCCACCACCGCCCTCGCAGGAAACTGGTAAGGCCA
>Ga0247760_1001752_pt1 | contig 18866 bp, 16 predicted proteins | sample UWRJL171409R4_FD_179936 | JGI IMG/M metagenome (GOLD analysis project Ga0247760, IMG submission 179936) | Plant litter microbial communities from Arlington Agricultural Research Station in Wisconsin, United States - UWRJ-L171-409R-4 | ecosystem: Environmental > Terrestrial > Plant litter >... | reverse complement strand
TAGCTGCGCGAGGATCTCTCGCCGCGCCCCGAGGATCCGGAGCCCGGCACGGTGCAGGTGCTCACCATCCACGGTTCCAAGGGCCTCGAGTGGGATCACGTCGTCGTTCCCCGGTTGGTCGACGACGAGCTGCCCGGCCGGCCGGTGGAGGGCGGGTATCAGGGGTGGCTGAGCTTCGGCCAGCTTCCCTGGCAGTTCCGCGGGGATGCCGCTGAGCTCCCCGTTTTCGGATGGCAGCAGGCTTCGACGCGCAAGGAGGTGGCCGACGAGTTCGCCGCCTTCAAGGAGCGCGTGCGCCACCACCTCGACCGCGAGGAGCGGCGGCTCGCCTATGTCGCCGTCACGCGAGCTCGGCACTCGCTGCTGCTCACCGGCTCGTTCTGGGCGACCCAGGCGAACGCGCGACAACCGAGCCCGTTCCTGCTCGAGCTGGAGGCGGCAGGGATCGTGGCACCGCTGCCGGTCGCGCCCGCCGAGGAGGACAACCCGCTCGGCGACGAGTACGAGACGATCACCTGGCCGTTCGACCCGCTCGGCCGTCGTCGCCCCGCCGTCGAGGCGGCGGCAGCTGCGGTGCGCGCGGCGACTCCCGCGCTCGACGGTCCGTGGCGCCGTGATCTCGAGCTCCTGCTGGAGGAGCGCCGGCGCCGGCTCAGCGTCGACGGCACCGTCTCCATGCCCGTGCGCGTGCCGGCCTCGCGCTTCAAGGACTACGTGAGCGACCCGGCATCCGTGGCTTCGTCGCTGAGGCGGCCGATGCCCGAACGGCCGTACCGCGCGACCCAGCTCGGCACGCTGTTCCACTCCTGGGTGGAGGACCGCTACGCGATCGGCGGCGACTCCGAGGAGCTGGACGCGCTGCCGACCGAGCTCGACGCCGAGGATCCCGTGGGCGACGAGGAGCTGGCCCGGCTCCGGCGGATCTTCGAGGCGAGCCCGTGGGCGTCGCGGCGCCCGGTGGACGTGGAGAGGGAGATCCACCTGCCCTTCGGCGGGCGGATCGTGATCTGCAAGATCGACGCGGTGTACGAAAATCCTGACGGCCGCTTCGAGATCGTCGACTGGAAGACCGGCAAGGCGCCCAAGGATGCGCGCGATCTCGAGGACAAGCAGCTGCAGCTCGCCCTGTACCGGCTCGCCTACGCGACCTGGCGGGGGATCGACCCCGATCTCGTCGACGCGGTCTTCTACTACGTCTCCGACGATCGGGTCATCCGACCCGAGCACATCTACGACGAGGCCGAGCTGCTCGCCCGGTGGGAGGGTGCGTTCGGCGGCTAACTCGCCGCTACTGCACCGGCCGGCTCAGGATGGCCGTCACGAGTGCCTCGACGGGCTCGGTCACGCTCGTGGGGTTGCTCACCAGGGTGAAGTCGACGTCGCCGAGCTCGGGCAGCCCGAGTGACGGCGAGACCTGGGTGAGGTCCGCGGGGATGAGCGACTGCGCGAGCACCGCGACGCCGATCCCGGCGCGAGCGGCAGCAATCACCCCGTTCACCTCGCGCACGTTGCAGGTGATGCGCCACGTGCGCCCGGCCGCCTCGAGTGACCGGATCGCGTACGCCCGGCTCAACGCGGGGGCTGGATACGCGATGAGCGGTACCGGCTGGGTGGGGCCGAACTCCAGTCCGCGGTGCCCCACCCACACCATCCGGTCGCGCCGCACGAGTCGCCCCTCGTCCCAGCCGGGATCCTGCTTGATGAAGATCAGGTCGAGGTGGCCGGCGTGCAGGCGGCGCAACAGGGTGCCGCTCTGGCTCACGGTGAGCTCGAGCTTTATCTCCGGGTAGAGCTGGCGGAAATCGCGAAGGATGCCCGGCAGCTGGGTGAGGGCGAGGTCGTCCGCCGAGCCGAACCGGAGTCGACCCCGCATCGCCGAGCCGGTGAAGTAGCTCGACGCCTGGTCGTGGGCGGCGAGGATCGTGCGGGCGAACGCGAGCATCGCCTCGCCGTTGTCCGTGAGGGAGACCGCCCTCGTGTCGCGGAGGAAGAGCGCACGACCCGCTGCGTTCTCGAGCTTGCGCACGTGCTGACTCACGGTCGGCTGGCTCAACCCGAGGCGAGCACCGGCCTGGGTGAAGCTCAGCGTCTCAGCCGCGGCGACGAAGGTGCGGAGCAGTACCGGATCGAACACGGGCATCCTCTCATTACGAAACGTGATGATACTTATAGGCTCGATTGGCTCCACGTATGAGCCGGTACCAGCCTACGGTGGAGCAGTGGCAGTAACTCCAGAGCAGGCGTCCGCGACCATGCCCATCGCGATCGCAATGCAGCGGCCCGCCTGGCGCGACACCTTCGGAGCCCTGCGGCTGCACAACTACCGGCTGTACGTGATCGCGCAGTTCCTCTCCAACACAGCGGGTTGGGCTCAGCGCATCGCCGTCGACTGGCTGGTGCTCGAGATCACCGGGAGCGTCACGCTCGTCGGCCTCACCATCGCGCTGCAGTTCCTACCCACCCTCCTGCTCGGCGCGTACGCGGGCGTCATCGCTGACCGCTTCCCGAAGCGCGCGGTGCTGATCGTCACGCAGTCCGCCGTCGTGGCGCTCAGTCTCGCCCTGGCGCTGATCGCGATCCTCGGCAGCCCGCCACTACTCGTGGTCTACGCCCTCGTACTCGCGATCGGCGTGATGCAGGTGTTCGACGGACCGGCGCGCTCGGTGTTCGTCAACGAGATGGTCGGCCCCCACCACCTGCGCAACGCGATCAGCGTCAACGCGTCGATCTTCCACCTCGGCGGGCTGCTCGGTCCGGCCCTGAGCGGCATCCTGATCGTGGCCGTCGGGTCGGGCTGGGCGATCGCGAGCAACGTCGTGGCCGGCGCGATCGGCATCTGCCTGTTGCTGGCCATGCGCACGGGGGAGCTGCGGGTCGCCCCGCGCGCTCCGAGTTCCAAGGGTCAGATCCGCGAGGCGGCCCGCTACGTGATGGCGAAGCCCACCCTGTTCTGGACCCTCGTGATGGTCGCCTTCGTCGCGGTCTTCGGGATGCCCATGCCCGCGTTGCTCGCAGGCATGGCCGACACCGTCTACGACACGGGAGCGACCGGGTACGGGCTCTACAACTCCCTCGCTGCGATCGGCGCCCTGCTCGGGGCCCTCGCCTCCACCCGCCGGGGGAGCCTGCGCCTGCGCACGATCATGATCGGCGCCATGGTCTACGGCCTCATGCTCGTCACCGCCGGGCTCGCGCCGTTCTACCCGCTGTTCCTCGCGGTGCTGCCCGCGATCGGTCTGTCCCGCCTGCTGTACATGACGGCGAGCGAGACGATGATCCAGCTCTCGTCGAACCTTGCCATCCGGGGCCGCATCATGGCCTTCTGGGTGATGGTCGTGGTCGGCGGCCAGGCGCTCGGCGGTCCACTCATGGGCTGGTTCGCGGAGGAGCTCGGCGCCAAGACCGCGATGGTCATCTCGGGCGCGGTGCCGGCCACGGCGGCCATCGTCATCGCCATCCTGCTGGCGCAGAGCGGGAGGCTGCGCGTTCGCGTCTCCGCCAAGCGCGGCAAGTGGATCGCGATCGTGCCGCGCACGGCGACCGCGGTCGGCGCGACAGCGGCGAAGGGCTAGACGGCCTTCTCGCTGCGGGCCAGGAACGCCTCCACCTCGTCGACCGCCATCGTGGGCATGGTCTGCGCGCCGATCGGGTTCATGACGTCGTTGTGCACGCTGTCCGCGAGGGCGGTGAGCATGGCGACCGCGTCGTCGACGACCTCGGTGCTGCGGGTCTCGGTGCCGTGCAGCAGCCACTTGGCCACCTCGAGCTCGGCGTAGAACATCGCGCGCTGCTTGATCTGGCGGTCGCCGGCCCCGAGCACCTTGGCGTAGGCGTCGAGCGCCGTCTCGGCCACGGGCGAGTTGGCGAGCAGCCACTGCAGGTCGCGCGCCGGATCGGAGACGCGCAGGTCCTGCCAGCCGAGCACACCGGTGACGACTCCGTCGGCGCTCAGGAACGAGTCGGCGTTCAGCGAGCCGTTCGTGACCGTGGGCTGGAACTGCCAGAGTTTGGCGTCCTCCGTGGCGCGCTCCCATCGACCGGTGAGGGCGGCGGGGACGAGACCGGTGGCGGCGGCACGATCGAGCACTGCCACGCTGGCGCGCAGGCACTCGCCCGCGGTCATCACGGGCAGTCCGGCATCCGCGACGAAGCTGGTCGGCAGCGAGTGGATCGCGGCGATCGCCGTGCCGACGGATGCAGCGAGCGAGTCGGCCCCGTAGGTGTAGCTGCCGAGCGGCACCTTGGTGCCGTAGACGAACTCGTACACGATCGCTCGCGTTCCGCCGAGGGGCGCCTGGCCCGCGAAGCTGGAGACGGCGAAGGGCAGTCGTGTGCGCACTCCCGCGCTCAACGACCGCAGTGCGACGAGGTCGGCGGACTGCTCCGATTCCGCTCGCGCGTTGCGGGGGGCACGGATGATCCAGTGGCGTCCGTCGCGGCTGGTGAGAAGTGCGGCGTCGAAGTCCCCGCCGTGGCTCGCGCCGAACACCGAGGCGCCGGCGACGTCGAGGCCGGGGACGGCTGAGGTCGCGAGCGCGGCTAGAGTGAGATGGGATCTGGCCATACCCACAGGGTAGGTCGCACACCCCCCGCATCCGCTTCACGCCACGCACTTCCGACGGGCCCCGATAAATGTCGCACTCCTTCCTCTCGAGGCTTCCGCTCTCCCGCTTCGAGATCGACAGGGACAATCTCGCCCGCGAGCGGGACGACCTGTTCGACGAACTCTGGGCAGACCCGACCACGCGTGTGCTGCCGATCTTCCAGGGCTCGGCGCTGCTCTCGAGCCCGACATCGCTCGCCCTGCTGCCCGTCGACGCCGTGCCCGCGGCAGAGCTGCGCGTCTACCTCGGGCGTTCCACGTCGACCACGAGTCCCGAACCGATGGGCACGCCGATCGTCGCGGTGCTCCTCGACGACGCCGGCCACCTCGCCGAGTCCGACTGGGCGAACCTTCGCTCGGTGGGCAATGCGCTCAGCGACCGCGACGCCGGGATTTTCACCGAGGCTCTCGGGATACTGAACTGGCACACCTCGCACCGCTTCTCGCCGCGCACGGGGGAGCCGACCGTCGTCGAGAAGGGCGGCTGGGTGCGCCGCGACCCGATCTCGAACACCGAGGTCTTCCCGCGCACCGACGCCGCGATCATCGTGGGTATCACCGACGCGGAGGACCGCATACTCCTCGGCTCGAACGCGCTGTGGGAGAGCAACCGTTACTCGCTCCTCGCCGGCTTCGTGGAACCGGGGGAGTCGCTCGAGTCCGCGGTCATCCGCGAGGTGTTCGAGGAGTCGGGCATCCATGTCGTCGACCCGGTGTACCTCGGCAGCCAGCCCTGGCCGTTCCCCGCCTCGCTCATGCTCGGCTTCCTCGCGACGGTCGACCCCGAGCACGGCACCGAGACCACGCCCGACGGCACCGAGATCCTCGACCTGCGCTGGTTCTCCCGCGAGGATCTCGCCGCCGCGCTGACGGAGATCAAGCTCCCCGGCCCGACCTCGATCGCCCGCGCCATCCTCGAGGAGTGGTTCGGCGGCCCGATCGACGACGGGCAGAATTGAGCTCCGCCGAGTCGCTGCTCGAGGGGCTCGACGAGCAGCAGCGGCTAGCCGCGGAGTCGCTGCTGGGGCCGGTCGTGCTGCTGGCGGGCGCCGGCACCGGCAAGACCCGCGCGATCACCCACCGCATCGCCTACGGCGTCGCCACCGGCGTCTACCCGCCCGGCCGCGTCATGGCGCTGACCTTCACCGCCCGTGCGGCAGGGGAGTTGCGGGGCCGCCTGCGAGCACTCGGCGCGAGCGGGGTCGCGGCCCGCACGTTCCACGCATCGGCGCTGTCGCAGCTCAACTTCTTCTGGCCGCAGGTGATCGGCGGCACGATGCCGCGCCTTCTCGAGGGCAAGGCCAAGCTGATCGCCCACGCCTCGGACGAACTGCGGCTCAAGCTCGACACCGCGACCCTCCGCGACGTCGCCGCCGAGATCGAGTGGCGCAAGACCTCGCGGCTCTCGATAGACGAGTACGCGGCCAAGGTGCGGCCGGTGCCCCCCTCGCTCACCACCGAGAAGATGGTCGCGCTGCAGCGCAGCTACGAGATCGTCAAGGATGACCGCCGTCAGATCGATTTCGAGGACGTGCTGCTCGCCGCCGCGGGCATGGTCGAGGCCGAGCCGCGGGTTGCGCAGCAGGTGCGCGAGCAGTACCGGTTCTTCGTGGTGGACGAGTACCAGGACGTCTCGCCGCTCCAGCACGACCTGCTGCAGCTCTGGCTGGGCGACCGCAACGATCTGTGCGTCGTCGGCGACGTGAGTCAGACCATCTACTCCTTCGCGGGAGCGAGCCCCGACTACCTCCTCGGCTTCGGCTCCGAGCACGAGGACGCGGTCGTGCTCCGCCTCGAGCAGAACTACCGTTCGACCCCGTCGATCGTCGCGGCCGCCAACCGCCTCATGCGGGAGCGGCCGGGCGCGCTCACGCTCCACGCGGCCTCGGACCGCTCCGGGCCCATGCCCACGATCTCCCGTCACGAGACCGACAGCTCCGAGGCCCGCGCGGTCGCCAACGCCATCGCCGACGAGATCGCGTCCGGGGTGAAGGCGGAGGACATCGCCGTGCTCTTCCGCATCAACGTGCAGTCGCAGGCGCTCGAGGCGGCTCTGGGCGACGCGGGCATCCCGTACATGGTTCGCGGGGCGACCCGCTTCTTCGAGCAGCGCGAGATCAAGGAGGCGCTCATGCTGCTGCGCGGCGCGACTGTCAACACGGCGATCGAGCCGCTGTTCAAGACGGTGAGCGACGTGCTGCGGTCGATCGGCTGGTCGCAGGACCCGCCCGAGGCGCGCGGCGCCGTGCGCGACCGGTGGGAGTCGCTGAACGCCCTCATGCACCTCGCCGAGGAGGCGTCGGCGGGCACGACCCTCAAGCAGTTCGTCGACGAGCTGTTCGAGCGCCAGGCGGGCCAGCACGAGCCGACACGGTCCGCCGTCACTCTTGCCACCCTCCACTCCGCCAAGGGGCTCGAGTGGGAGTCCGTGTACCTCGTCGGGCTGGCCGAGGGCCTCATGCCGATCAGCTACGCCAAGGACGCCGCCGCCGTGGAGGAGGAGCGCCGCCTGCTCTACGTCGGCATCACCCGCGCGCGACGTGTGCTCTGGCTCAGCTGGTCAGCCGCCCCGCAGCAGGGGCGCTCCGGGCAGCGCTCGCCCAGTCGCTTCCTGGCAGAGCTGGGCTAGCGTCTCCGCCATCGCGGCCGAACAGGTGCGCGATCCCGCGGCAGCCGCATTCGGGGTGCCGCTGCCACGTGCGCACCTCGCGGCGACCGCTCGTCGCGTCGATGCGCAAGGATGCCGCGGCTCCCGCCCCCGCATCGAGTCGCTCGAGCGCCAGTCGACTTGCTGCCGCGGCCGCCTCCATCACGAGCACGGGAGTCTCGGCGCGACTACTGCGACCCAGGAGCTGCGCGGCGATCGCCGGCCACGCCGTGTCGAGATCACGACGGTGCAGCTCGAGGCACAGCAGGCACGGGCCCGAGCCCGGCTCGATGATGGGCCCGACCATCACCCCGGTGTCGCTCAGTACCACCGGGAGGTGCGGCACGTCGCGGCGGAGCCAGAGGGCGTGGAGGTCGGGGCGCAGCACGTAGTGGGCGGCGAGGATCGCGAGGTCGGGCACCTGGTCGGCGAGCGCCGACGCGTCGGGGCCGGTGATCACGTCGATGCCGGTGTGCGCGAGGGTGGTCGAGATTGCGGAGACCAGGGCATCGCTGCCGTGCACGGCCACGGTCGCGGTGACCGGTGAGGTGGGGGCGGTCCGCAGTGCGGGGCCGAGGGCGGCGAGGAGCGTGTCGGCCTCGACGGCGGTTGCCCCGGAGACCATGGCGAGGGCGGAGTCACTGACTCCCACGGCCAGCGCCGCGAGCATCCTCTCGTCTGTCTCGGTGACCTCGTCGAGGACGACCACCACCGGATCGATGCCGAGTTGGGCGCTCGACGGGCTGCGCCAGACGAGGGGGAGTCGCGGGTCGAGCCGGAGAATCATGCAGCACAGAGTGCCTCAGATGCCTGCCCTCGCGGGCCACTCGTCCACACCTACTCCTCGCGCGGGCGGTCCGTGGTGTCGTCGTTGAGGAGGTCCTCGATGGCCTGGTCGATGTCGTCGGGCTCCGGATCGCCGTCCGTCACGCGCGCGATGAGCGCGCTCGGGTCGTCGATGTCGTCGCTCGTGGGCACCAGGTCGGGGTGCGACCACAGGGAGTCGCGCTTCTCATCGCCGACCGCGTCGGAGAGCTGCTGCCACATCGCGGCGGCTTCGCGGAGGCGGCGCGGCCTCAGCTCGAGCCCGACCAGTGTGGCGAAGGCCGACTCCGCAGGGCCGCCCGAGGCGCGGCGGCGACGCACGGTCTCGGCGATCGCGGCGCTCGAGGGCAGTCGCTTGGTGGCCTGGGCGGTGACGACGTCGACCCAGCCCTCGACGAGGGCCAGCATCGTCTCGAGACGCGCGAGGGCGGCGAGCTGCTCCTCGGTCTTGGGTGCGATGAGCGCCCCGCTCGTCATGGCCGACCGCAGCTCCTCGGGGTTGCTCGGGTCGAAGTCCGCGGCGAGGCTCTCGAGGCGCTCGGTGTCGACGTGGATGTCGCGCGCGAATTCGGTGATCGACGTGAGCAGCTGCAGCCGCAGCCACTTCGCGTGCCGGAACAGCCGCGCGTGGGCGAGCTCCCGCACCGAGAGGTAGAGCTGCACCTGGTCGACGGGGATGTCGAGCCCCGCGCCGAAACCGACGACGTTCTGGGGCAGGATGGCCGCGCCGGCGCCCGACGACGAATCGAGCAGCGGGATGCCGATGTCCCCACCGGAGACGACCTCGCTCGAGAGCTGGCCGACGACCTGCCCGAGCTGCATCGCGAAGAGCGTGCCGCCGACGTTGCGCATCATCGCGCTCGCCGACGCGATCATGTCATCCATCTCCTCGGGCGCGTTCTGCTTGAGCACGTCGGTGAGCGAGTTGGCGATCGAGTTGGCCACGGGCTCCGCGAGCTGCGTCCAGACCGGCATAGTCGCGGCCACCCACTCCTGCCGGCTCATGAGCTTGGGCTCGGCCGTGAGTTCCGAGATCGACGTGACCTCGTCGAGCCACAGGGATGCCACGTGCAGTGCCTGCTCGAGCTGCGAGCGTTCCGCGGGCAGTGACACGACGGTGCCCCGTGCCGCGATTCCCTGTGCCTGCTCGAGTGCGAGACCCCAGTTGATACCGTCGCCGCTGTTCTTGAGCGCGTTCTGCAGCTGCGCCATGAGCTGCGCGACCATCGCGGGGTCGTTCGGTAGACCGGCGGCGCCCGCGAGCTTCGCCGGGTCGATGTCGGTGTTGCCCTCGAGGAACTCTCGGAGCATCTCGCGGAACTCGTCCGCTGGGTCGCCGCTCTCAGCGGGCTCCCGTGAATCCTCAGCCATACGAACTACGCTAGCCGCTGCACCGTCGAGGGCACTGGGATTTCGCCTAGGCTTGAGCCTCTCGCCGTGCGCCCGTGGCGAACAGGACAGTGAGGGACCCGGTGGCACTCTTCACCGACATCGAACCGGACGGCGAGCCCCGTCGTCGCCGCCGCAGGCTCGGCTGGCCGATCCTCGGCATCGCCCTCGTCGGGCTCGCGCTCGTCGCCGTCACCCCGGCGCCCTTCGTCATCGAGCAGCCCGGCCCGGTGTACAACACGCTCGGCGACGTCACGGTGGGCGACGACACCGTGTCGCTGATCGACATCCCCGGCGAGACGACGTATCCCACCGCGGGCGCCCTCGACATGCTCACCGTCAGCATCCGGGGCAACCGCGAGAACCTGCCGAACTGGCTCGAGGTCGCCGCGGCGTACTTCGACGCGAGCCGCGCCGTCGTGCCGGTCGACCTCGTCTACCCCGTCGGGCAGACGGTGGAGCAGTCCAACGAGCAGGGCGCCGTCGATATGGCCAACTCGCAGAAGGAGGCCGTGGCCGCCGCGCTCACCAGCCTCGGCTACGACATCCCCAGCACCCTCACCGTCGTGCAGACCCAGGAGGGATCGCCAGCGGACGGCGTGCTCGAGGAGGGCGACGTGATCGAGTCGGTGAACGGCAGGACGTTCCCCGACGTCACCGGGCTGCGCGCCGAGATCGCGGCCAACGGGGTCGACGGTGCCGCCGCTGTCGACATCGTCCGTGACGGCGAGCCCCTCACCATCGAGGTGACCCCGGCCCTCAGCGCCACCGAGAACGGCACCCCCATCCTCGGCATCGTCGTTGGAAGCGAGTACGAGTTCCCGTTCGACGTGAAAATCCAGCTCGAGAACGTCGGTGGTCCGAGCGCGGGGATGATGTTCGCGCTGGGCATCATCGACAAGCTCACGCCGGGGGAGCTGAACGGCGGCGAGAACGTCGCCGGCACCGGCACGATCAGCGCCACGGGCGAGGTCGGCGCGATCGGCGGGATCCGCCAGAAGATGTACGGGGCCCTCAACGCCGGCGCGACATACTTCCTCGCGCCGGCCGACAACTGCAACGAGGTGACCGGCCATATTCCCGCCGGACTCACCGTCTTCATGGTCGCGACTCTCGACGACTCCCTCGCGGCGCTCGACGCGATCAGCTCGGGCGAGGGCGCCAGCGCGCTCCCCGCCTGCCCGGCCGGCTGACTCGCGGGGCGTTCTAGCAGCTTCAGCCCTTTAAGATGGGCCTAGGCCCCCACCAGCAGGACCAACAGCAGGAGCGATCCCCAGTGTCGAATCAAACAGCCCCCACTCCGGCAAGCAGAACGCGGGTGACGCTCACCATAACGGCGGTCATCATCGCCGTTCTCGTGATCGCGTTCTTCGTGCTCTCGAACCTCTACACGGACGTGTTGTGGTTCGACCAGCTCGGGTACCTCAACGTACTGACCACCGGCTGGTACGCCGGCGCGATCATGTTCGTCGTCGGATTCCTCGGCATGGCGATCCCCGTCTTCGTGAGCATCGAGATCGCCTTCCGCTCCCGACCGGTGTACGCGAAGCTCAACTCGCAGCTCGACCGCTACCAGCAGGTGATCGAGCCCCTCCGCCGCCTGGCGATGTTCGGCATCCCGATCGTTCTCGGAATCTTCGGCGGCGTCTCGGCCGCCACCCACTGGCAGCTCGTGCTCCAGTGGCTCAACAAGACGCCGTTCGGCGAGGTCGACCCGCAGTTCGGGCTCGACATCTCGTTCTACTTCTACGACCTGCCGATGGCCCACGGCGCGCTCGGGTTCGCCTCGGCCGTCGTGCTCATCGCGGGCATCGCCGCGCTCGCCACGAGCTACCTGTACGGCTCCATCCGCTTCAGCGGCCGCGAGGTGCGCATCCAGCGCGCTGCGCGTATCCAGCTCGCCATCACCGCCGGCGTGTTCCTCGCGCTCCAGGCCGTGAGCATCTGGCTCGACCAGTACACGACCCTGTACTCGACCAGCCAGGGCTTCCTCGTGACGGGCGCGGGCTACACCGAGGCCAGCGCGACCATCCCGGGGCGCGCGATCCTCGCCGGCATCGCGGCCCTCGTCGCCGTGCTCTTCATCGTCACCGCGATCATCGGCCGCTGGCGCCTTCCCATCATCGGCACCGCGCTGCTGCTCGTGAGCGGCCTCGTGGTCGGCAGCATCTACCCGTGGGTGGTGCAGCGCTTCCAGGTCGACCCGAACGCGAAGGTGCTCGAGTCGGAGTACATCCAGCGCAGCATCGACGCCACCCGCGACGCCTACGGTGTCGCCGATGTGGAGGAGGTTCCCTACAGCGCCATCACCGACGCGGAGCCGGGCGCGCTGCGAGAGGACGCGGAGACGACCGCGAACATCCGCATCCTCGACCCGTCCATCGTTCCTCGTGCGTTCTCGCAGCTGCAGCAGTTCAAGCAGTACTACAGCTTCGCGCCGCACCTGGACGTCGACCGCTACGAGATCGACGGCAAGACCCAGGACACCGTGATCGCCGTGCGCGAGCTGAACCAGTCCGGCCTCGGCGACTCGCAGACGTACTACAACAACACCTTCGTCTACACCCACGGCTATGGTGTGGTCGCCGCGTTCGGCAACCAGCGCGCGACCGACGGCAACCCGGTGTTCCTCGAGTCGGGCATCCCCAGCACCGGCTCGCTCGGTGAGTTCGAGCCCCGCGTGTACTTCGGCGAGGACTCGCCCGCCTACTCGATCGTCGGGGCACCCGAGGGCAGCGACGACATCGAGCTCGACTACCCGTCGGGTGGCGAGGACAGCGACGCCAATGCGACGACCACGTTCGACGCGAGCGGCGGGCCCGCGCTCGACAACGTCTTCAAGAAGCTCATCTACGCGATCAAGTTCCAGAGCGAGCAGATCTTCCTGTCGGACGCCGTCAACGACGAGTCGCAGATCCTGTACGACCGCAACCCGAAGGACCGCGTACAGCAGGTCGCGCCGTACCTGACGCTCGACAGCGACGCCTACCCGTCGATCGTGGACGGCAAGATCGTCTGGATCATCGACGCGTACACAACCGGGACGAACTATCCGTACTCGCAGGTGCAGCAGCTCTCGAGCGCCATTGCGGACACCTACACGCCCACGCCCGGATTCGCGGTCGACGACATCAACTACATCCGCAACTCGGTGAAGGCCACGGTGGATGCGTACGACGGCAGCGTCAAGCTGTACGCGTGGGACGCGACCGACCCGGTGCTGCAGACGTGGGAGAAGATCTACCCGGGCACGATCCTGCCGATGAGCGACATGAGCGAGCAGCTCCAGGACCACGTGCGCTACCCGTCGGACCTGTTCAAGGTGCAGCGCGCGATCCTCGGCTCCTTCCACGTGACGGATGCCGGATCGTTCTACTCGAGCGACGACCAGTGGGTCACGCCGAACGACCCGGTGCTCACCACCGACACCCCGCAGGCCCCGTACTACCTGACCATGCAGGTGCCCGGCACGGACGCACCCGCGTTCACGCTGTACTCCACGTACATCCCGAGGGCGAACGCGGACTCCACCCGCAACGTGCTCACCGGCTACCTCGCGGTGAACTCGGACGCGGGGGAGGACTACGGCAAGCTCACGCTGCTCACGCTGCCGAAGCAGACGACGGTGCCCGGCCCCGGCCAGGTGCAGACGGCGTTCCGCACGAACACCGAGGTCGCCAACCAGCTGGCGCTGCTGCAGCGCGGTGAGACCGACGTCAAGCTCGGCAACCTGCTGACGCTGCCGGTAGGTGGCGGTCTGCTCTACGTGCAGCCGGTCTATGTGCAGGCCACCAGCGGAACGATCTACCCGCTGCTGCGCAAGGTGCTCGTGTCGTTCGGTAACGAGATCGCGTTCGAGGACACCCTCGACCTCGCGCTCGACAAACTGTTCGGCGGTGACTCGGGTGCGACGGCCGGTGACGGCGATGTGCCCGCGGTGCCGAGCGAGCCCACGGACCCGGAGACGGATCCGGGCACCGATCCGGGCACCGAGACTCCCGCCGCGGGATCCGACCTCGCCCAGGCGCTGGCCGACTACCAGACCGCGCTCGCCGAGCGCCAGGCCGCCTACGCCGCGAACGACCTGGTCGCGGCGGCGGAGGCCGACGCGAAGATGCAGGAAGCGATCGAGCGGGCCATCGCGGCCTCGGAGTAGGTGTTCTCCGCCTCGCGGCGAGGTCGGTCCAAGCACTGTGTTACTCTTGGACTACGCCGCGGGGTGGAGCAGTTCGGTAGCTCGCTGGGCTCATAACCCAGAGGTCGCAGGTTCAAATCCTGTCCCCGCAACCACGTAGTGTGAAGGCCCTCATCAAAAGATGGGGGCCTTCATTTTTTTGGTCCCAGATGTGCATTTTCGCGCTGGCGGAAGACCTCCGCCGCCTCGTATGTATCGGCACCCGGTTCTCGAAGTCTCCCGTGACTCGCACCTCGTCGGATCGCGCTTCGTGATCACCGCGATCGACGATTCCGACACGCTCGACATCGAGGGGCTTGAGACCGCGTTCCGGGCAGAGGAAGGCGCCCTTCTGGAGGGGTAGATTCGTTCCATGACTCCGCTGCAGGCCCGCATCATCTACGACCTCAACGTCCAGCCCTCGATCGATCCGGCCGAGCAGGTGCGGTTGCGCATCGACTTCCTCAAGGCGTACCTCCGTACCACCGCGACCTCCGGGCTCGTGCTCGGTATCAGCGGCGGCCAGGACTCGTCCCTCGCGGGACGGCTGTGCCAGCTCGCCGCCGAGGAGCTCCGGGCGGAGGGCTACAACGCCGAGTTCACGGCGGTGCGCCTGCCCTACAACGTGCAGGCCGACGAGGACGACGCGCAACTCGCGCTGACGTTCATCCGTGCCGATCACGCCGTCACGTTCAACATCCACCGCGCGGTCGACGGCTTCGAGGCCGAGTTCCTCGACGCCACCGGCAACGAGATGCTCGACTTCACCAAGGGCAACGTCAAAGCACGGGCACGGATGATCGCGCAGTACGCCCTCGCCGGGCAGGGCAACCTGCTCGTGGTGGGCACCGACCACGCGGCCGAGGCGGTCACCGGGTTCTTCACGAAGTTCGGTGACGGCGGAGCCGATGTGCTGCCGCTCACCGGACTCTCGAAGCGCCAGGGCCGCTCGCTGCTCGAGTTCCTCGAGGCGCCCGAGCGGCTGTACCTCAAGGCCCCGACCGCCGACCTGCTCGACGACACCCCCGGGCAGACCGACGAGGCCAACCTCGGCCTGAGCTACACGCAGATCGACGACTACCTCGAGGGCAAGGACGTCGACGAGAAGGTCGCCGTCGCCATCGAGACCCGGTACATCAACACCCGCCACAAGCGCACCGTGCCGGTGTCGATGTTCGACGACTGGTGGCGCGACCAGTGAGCCTGCTCGCCGTTGCGCAGTTCGCGCCCGGCGATGACGGCGAGCGCAACCTCGACGTCATGGAGAGCTTCGCGACCGAGGCGGTGTCGCGCGGCGCGACCCTCGTGGTGTTCCCGGAGTACTCGTCCTTCTTCGAGCCCGAGCTCGGTGATGCCTCCGTGGCCTCGGCAGAGCCGCTCGACGGCGAGTTCGTGACTCGGCTCGGTGGCATCGCCGCGAGTCTGGGCATCCATGTCGTCGCCGGTGTTCTCGAGACCACGGATGCCCCCGGCAAGGTCTCGAACACGCTCGTCGCCCTCGACCGCACCGGAACGCTCGTCGCGAAGTACCGCAAGCTCCACCTGTACGACGCGTTCGGGTACCTCGAGTCGAACCGCGTACTCGCGGGCGAGATCGAGCCGCCCGAGATCTTCACGTGGGAGGGCATCAACGTCGGGCTCCAGACCTGCTACGACATCCGGTTCCCGGAGATCACGCGCCGGCTCGTCGATGCGGGTGCCGATCTCGTGCTCGTTCCGGCGGAGTGGGTGCGCGGCCCGCTCAAGGAGCACCACTGGCGTGTGCTGGTCACCGCCCGGGCGATTGAGAACACCGTCTACGTGGCCGCGGCCGACCACCCGCCGCCAGTCGGAGTGGGCAACAGCATGGTCGTGGACCCGATGGGAGTCGAGCTCGTGACCATCGGCGACGACGACGGTATCGCCGTCGCCGACGTGACGCTGGACCGCGTGGCGTCCGTTCGGCAGAAGAACCCCGCTTTGGCACTGCGTCGTTTCGGAGTGCACCAGATCTAGGGGCACCACCTTGGGGGTATGTACCCCGATCGGTTGGCTCCGTACAGTTGAGACATCTCATCCCAGGGGGGACCGGATGCCTGAATTGTTTAGAGTCGTCATCGTTGAAGACGACCCGGATGTCGCGCTGTACACCAAGACCGTCTTGGAGAAGCGTGCCGATTGCGTGGTCATCACGCTCGCCGACCCGCGCCTCGCGGCCAACGCCGTCGCGGAGTTCCAGCCCGATGTGCTGCTGACCGACATCGAGATGCCCGGCATGTCCGGCCTCGACCTCATTGCGCAGGTGCGCCAGATCAAGCCGGGCCTGCCGGTCATCGTCATGACCGCGCACGCCTCGGTCGACTACGCGATCACCGCGCTGCGCCACGACGCCAACGAGTTCCTGACGAAGCCGGTGAGCTCCGCGGACCTCGTGGCCCATGTCACCCGGCTCGCCACGGCGGCCCGGCAGGCGGCGACCATCGTCTCGGAGGCCGAGAGCGTGCTCGCCATCGGTGCTCACCCCGACGACGTCGAGTCGGGCGTCGGCGGCATCCTCGCCGCGCACCGCGCTGCGGGCGACCGCGTCACCATCCTCACGCTGTCCCCGGGAATGCGCGGTGGCGGCATCCAGCACGCCTGGAACGAGAGCTCGCAGTCCGCCCAGATGATCGGCGCCGACCTGCTCCTCGAGGACGCGCTCGGGGGAGCGCACCCGAGCGGTCTGCCCCTCATCGACATCCTGCGCAAGATCATCGCCGACGTCGGCGCCACGGTCGTGTACGTGCACAGCAAGAACGACGACAACCAGGATCACCGGATGGTGCACGACGCAACGCTCGTCGCGGCCTCCAAGGTCCGCACGGTCGCCTGCTACCAGGGCACGTCGTCGACGCCCGACTTCCGCCCCAACCGCTTCGTCGCCATCGACGGCTTCACCGACACCAAGCTCGCGATGCTCGGCTCCTTCGGCTTCGGGCAGACCGATCGGGCGTTCTACCTCCAGCCCGACTTCGCGCTCGCCACGGCGCGCGCCTGGTCGCGCTACGGCTCGGGTGCGTACAACGAAGCCCTCGAGATCGTCAGGGACTCTGCCTCCGTCTAGGGGCAGAAACAGGGGGACCGGGATGACACTCGTGGGGGACACGACTGCGATCGACAGGGTGCGAATCCTCGTCGTGGAGGACAGTGAGGACCAGGCCGGCCTGCTGCGACGGTACTTCGAGAAGGCCGGCTGCCACGTCACGCTGGTCGAATCGGCGGAGGACGCGATCGAGGCCTACCAGCGCGAGCGCCACGACCTCGCGGTGATCGACCTGCAGCTGCCCGGGATGGACGGCTGGCAGCTCGCATCCAAGCTCAAGTCCGAGCGGCCGGCGTGCGCCATCGCGATCACCTCGGTGCTCGACACCGCCGACTTCCCGCTCTCCGACGCGATCCTGCCGAAGCCGTTCACTCGACTGCAGGTGCGACAGGTGCTGCACAGCACCGTGCCACGCTGGGTAGCCCAGTGAGCGCGACCGTCATCGTCGCGGACGACGACCAGGACATCCGCTCCCTCGTGAGCATCGCCGTCACGAAGGCCGGCCTCACCCTCCTCGCGAGCGTGAGCAATGGCGCCCTCGCGCTCGACGCGATCCGCGAGCACCACCCCGACCTGGCGATCCTCGATGTCTCGATGCCCGAGATGACGGGCCTCGAGGTCTGCCGCGCGGCCCGTGCAGACGACTCCGTCGGCGACCTCCGCATCCTCCTCCTCTCGGCATCCGTCGACGAGCACTCGCAGTCCATCGGTATCGAGGCGGGAGCCGACTACTTCCTCGCCAAGCCGTTCAGCCCCCGCGAACTCGCGTCGTGGCTGTCGGTCGGAAAGGAAGCTCGATGACCTCCCTCCTCTCCCGCGTTGCAGAGCGGTTCTCCATGGACCTCGACCACCCGTCGTCGGCCGTCAAGCAGTCCGCGACGGCCATCGCGGTCGTCGCCGCCGCTGTGCTCACCTTCATCGTGCCCGGACTCGGCTTCACGAACACCCCGGCGGCCGTCTCCGGAATCGCGATCATCGCGTTCGCCACGCTGTTGTCGCTGGTGTTCACCCACTTCGAGAACCTCGACCGCTACGCGCTGCTGATCCCGCTGATCGACCTCTTCGGCATCGGGGCGTTCCGTGCGGGCACGGGCGGGGTGGCCTCCCTGTGGACGGCGATCATCATCCTCCCCGTCGTCTGGCTCGCCGCGGCCGAGGGCCGCCGGTACATCGCCTACGCGGGCATCGGCACGTCGCTCGCGCTCATGACGCCCGCGATCCTCACGCTCACCTGGCCGCAGGTGCCGGGTGAGTGGATCCGCGGTGTCTTCACCCCGGTCATCTTCGCCGTGGCCGCCGCCATCGTGAACGAGCTCGCCCGTCAGAGCCGCAAGCAGCTGCGATCCATCAAGGCCATGGCCGAGGAGAAGGAGCGCATGCTCCAGCGCACCGTCGAGTACGCGGCGCAACTGCAGGAGAGCGAGTCCAAGTACCGCGCCTTCGACCGCATGTTCCGCGGCGTGTGGGCGGCAGTCACCGAGCAGTCCGTCATCGGCACCGATGCCACGGGCCTCGTGGATGCCTGGAACCCGGGTGCCACGAAGATCCTGGGCCCGACCGCCGAGCAGGCCGAGGACAAGCTCTACATCTACGACTTCCACCTGCCCGACGAGCTAGAGGACCGCGCTCGCGAACTCAACTACCCGCCAGGGGAGACAGTGCTCAACCCGGGCTTCTCCGCGCTCGTCGAGACCGCCCGTCTCGGGCAGGCCGAGTCGCGCGAGTGGACCTACGTCCGAGGCGACGGCACCCACGTTCCCGTTCAGCTCTCCGTCACGAAGCGCGTCGACGAAGAGGGCCGCACGCGCGGCTACCTGTTCGTGGCATCCGACGTCACCCAGGCCCGCGAGGTCGCGCGCCTCAAGGACGAGTTCGTCGGACTCATCTCGCACGAGCTCCGCACCCCGCTCAGCTCCATCCTCGGCTACCTCGAGCTCATGCGCGACGACGAGGACAATCCGCTCTCCGAGGAGCACCTGCAGTACCTGGGCGTCGCCGAGCGCAACGCCCACCGCCTGCTCCGCCTCGTCGGTGACCTCCTCTTCACCGCGCAGGTCGAGTCGGGCAAGTTCCCGCTCGATGCGCGCCAGGTGCCCCTCGAGACCATCGTCACGGCCGCTATCGAGTCCGCGCGCCCCGTCGCCGACACCGCGGGCATCAACCTCGT
>Ga0247760_1001751_pt1 | contig 18866 bp, 9 predicted proteins | sample UWRJL171409R4_FD_179936 | JGI IMG/M metagenome (GOLD analysis project Ga0247760, IMG submission 179936) | Plant litter microbial communities from Arlington Agricultural Research Station in Wisconsin, United States - UWRJ-L171-409R-4 | ecosystem: Environmental > Terrestrial > Plant litter >... | reverse complement strand
GCCTGTAAACTTTATAAAAGAAAGCCTGTAAGCTGTATAGAATAAAGTCTTTAAATCTTAAAAAATAAAGCTTTAAAAAGTAGGATTTATTTTTAATTATTTTTTTATCTCTTTAAATAGATGTATTGGCCTCCGGACAGGTTTCTGTCGCTTTGTTCGCTGCACTTATTTAAATAAGCTTAATACCCTACGCTAAAATTGCTGGCGTCGCTTCGTTCGTCATTCCGCGACGGCCCTTCGCTACGCTACGGGGCGTTCCATTCCTCACTTTCGCTCCTGGCAATTTTATTCATTACAGTTATATAAAAGGGGTTTTTATCAAGAGATTATATAGTGGTTATATAATAAAGTAATAGTAAAAGATACATTGTTGTTATTTAACTTACTTATTTTACTTAACTAATAAGTGATAAGAGAAGTTATTATTATAGTTAGTTAAGTTAGAGTAGTTATTAAGCTATCTTATACTTTGGTAATATAAACTTATAGGCTTTAAAACTACTATAATTTACTAAAACACATACTATTTTTCAGGCTTTACTTAGTGCCTTTATATCACATACTAACGTTTCTAGCTACAGTTCTAGATAGTAATATGTGATTGCTTTATACTACCTGTAATTAAAAATCATAATAACAAGTATAATGTTCCAAAGCATACTAATACTGACAAAATAGTGAAGAATTTACAGTTCTGATAACGCTTTAAAAACAAAAGTGTTATGTATTTAGTTTTGTATTACGTATTTAATCCCGCTCTCGTTTACTCTCCGTTTCCAGCCCGTTGTATAACCTTTTTATTTATACGTTCTCGTACTCCTCTAGCCCTTAGAGCCGTGGGGCCTCCGGCTTCCCGTTTTGTCAGAAAGAAGGGGGTTCTGGCCAGGAGCCAGAACACCCTCAAACGGAGCGGCTGCATGGAGCTGAGTGGAGCGGCTGCACAGAGCTAAATAGAGCTCTACGCGGCTGAACGGAGCTAAACGAAGCTAAACGGAGCTAAACGGAGCTAAACTAGTACTTCAGCTAGGCACAACGTACGGCTAAAATAGAAGGCCTCTAGCAAAGCCAGAGGGCGAGAGAACAAGCAATACAATCACGCAGTTGCAACCCCTTCAATTCCACAGAATCCAGAGTGCAGTGCTTCTGACATGTTTTCCATCTCCGACAGGATCAGTCCCTAATGGAAAAGCGATCTCACTGCTCGTCTGTCTCTGGCGATTCGCTAGCTGCAGGTTCACTAGCCCGTCGGCACGCTATGCTCCGTGAGCTATCGCGACAGCTTACCACTATTTGTCGACCATCAACGCTACCGTCATCATGTGGGGCGACAGCGCAAATCCACACAGCAGCTTAGCAGCTTGTATTGTGCGCATTCATTGAGCGGTGTATGACGTCACTGGAGCGCTTGTAACGTGGCAGGTACCCAATCACAGCGATATAAAATTGCAGTGGTCTGCCCAGAACATGGCATGCGAGACTGCAGCTAGGCATCTGAGAAGCAGACTGCAGTGCTAAGGAACCGTGATCACGACTGAAGCCAGCCAGTCAAGCGCAAGGCTTGACGCTGAAGGCAATAAGCGTCGGCAGGCGCATCTGAAGAGTGTTATTGGTGGACGAAGCATGCGAAAAAAAACATGGGCGCACATGGGCGCCGCTAGTGTGCACATCATGTGAAAGCACGCACACAAAGTTCCAAAGTCAAAGAGCCCCACTTCACATCATGTGACAGCATACATCTTGCTGACTTAACCCTAATCTTATCCTTATCTGACCTGAACAGCCCTGACTTGAAATTATACAGTGCGAACCAACGTATGAAAACCTGCATCTTCACCTTCGCACTGTTAGGGTGTAACACAAACTCTCCAACCACATCAAACTTTCCCAAAATAGCAACCAAATCAGTTGAAGAGCCAGCCATCATGGACACTCAACACGCCATTATTGTCGAGGAGGGCGCTGCTGGCGATGGCTTTCTCGCCCGCTGGCCTCCTCGCCTCCTCGCCGATGCATCGGCATTTTTTTCTACCTTTCAGGGACGTCGCGTCCTCTCTCCCCTCTCTTCCGGCCCCAATGATGGGCTCATCGACGGCCTTCACGCATCCACCCGTCAACTGCTCAATCGGGACGGCCACGACTGGGTTCTGGTGTCCGTTTTCGGTGTTACCGTCGGCAACCAGGATCCCCAGCCCACACTCATCATCGTGCTGCGACCCGGAGGCGCTTCGGCCGCTGGAGCCAAGCTGTTGGTCAAGCAAATCGTCGAGCTTCAGCACAGGTTCGTTTGCATTTTCCTCTTCTCGTTCCTCCACTAATTTCACTAAACAGCCTCGGCATTGACCCCGCCTTTGCCGTCGAGATCGTTTCGGGCAACCAGGACTATCGGCAAATGGATGAACTCGCGGCATCGGTCTTTCCCAACCTGCCCCGTCTCGGCGCGAGTGTCGGGCCGACCTCGTCAGCTACGTATGGAACCTTGGGCTTTTAGGTCAAGCTGGAGGCTCCAAATTACGCCGACGAGAAACTCGCCGTGACATGCCATCATGTCGTTTCTGGTACCCTCTGTTCTCCCCACCGTAGTGTTTTATGTCTAACGGGTGCAGAGAATGCTAAGCCCCTCGTGTTCCCGGGCATCACGGTTCAATCTCCAGCATCTGCCGTTCGAGACCGATCGATCGCCAAGATGGAGACGCAAGCCCTGCTTGCCCATCTACCTAACATCAAATCATTTAAAGAGGCCCTGCAGTACCAGAGCAACATTCCCTTCCCGAATAATCCAGCTCTCGACCGCGCTCGATCTTACAATGGCGAACTGGGTACGGTTGTTTTAACATCGGGACTGTCCAGAACCTCAAAGGACAGCAACCACGTACTCGATTTCGCCTTGATCTCGGTTGATAATGCCCGCTTCCCGGGATTCGATACCGTTACAAACGTAAGCAATCCTCCCTCGCTCGTGTGAGCTCCAACGTTGACCGTTTTAAGGACCCTTCCTCCTCAGCGATTAATACTGTTTTCGAGAATCGAGACTGCTTCAAGGGAGCCGAGGTAGATAAGTTAGTTGTTAAAACCGGTGTTAGCGGCACTACCTTGGGAAAGGTGGCCGGTCTCGTTACTATTCGTCTCTTGGTCGAGCTTCATCCGGGAAGCACGGTTGCCATCGAATCTCGAGAGCTGGCTATGCTCAGCCACTTCCAGGAGAGCCCATTCTCTCGCAAAGGCGACTCGGGATCTGTTGTACGGGATGCCGAGGGACGCATGGTAGGCATGCTTTGGGGCGGCCTCGAACCGGGCTACACTAACACGGATGAATCCCCGGTGCTGATAAATCATCCAGCACGATGGGCGCTTGATCTGGGTGCCATCACATTTGTGACACCGGTCAACGTGTTGGTAGATGAGATGCAGCATGACCTCAGAAAGCGACTGGGAATCCCCGTCACCCTGCGCCCGCTGGACATGTCTTCAGGTCCCAGCGTTTCGGCGATGGCGATTGGGGCCTGATCCGCGAAAAGGGCTCCAGTACATCTTGGCGTAAGCGCTTGCAACAGGGGTGACAAACCGGTTAGTCCAACTAGCCGTATATAGAGTAGATTGCTAAGGCCAAGGCTAAGCCTAAGGAGACTCATCTGTTGTTCAGCGGTGTGTTCGTTGTCGTGGCTATTCTCCCCGTCTTCGTAGAATGTCAAATTCTGCTTTCGCCAGCTAAACCGACGAGAATGGCATTCCAACCTCCACCCTACTCTAGTTCCTATTAGCATGACGCTATCTAAAGGCCCTTATGCCCCATATGCACTTGCACGGCCACGACTGCTTTATTCTTATGTGTCCTGGCCCCTAAGAATTCTGCCTCGGCACATAACCTAGCTCTCGTGAAGACTCTTGAAACACAGGCTTACATTATTGCTATAGTGAAAGGTCTGGAGCTTAACCCCGCATCTGTATGCTTGTTAAGTTCCCGTCTGCATTTTCCACTAATATTATCTTTTAGCTTTTCTAGACTACAGCATGAAGCTTATGCACAAATTACAAGTATTCGCCTTATAAGAGGGCTAGAATTGCTTTAGGTCACAAATTAGGCTTTTAAGGTGTTAGAAACACTGCAAACTGGGATGTTGCGGAATTAATGGCAGCAGTAACTGATTTCTTAAATCTTTCTTCCTTTATGTAATTTTAGCTTATAGCTATTAACTAAATGATTTACCTCTTATTATATAAAATAATAATATGGTTCTAATTTAGTTAAATGGATAGTTTAATTAGTAATAAGTTAATAAAAAACATTCTTTCACAACTTATTTTAAAGTTTTATTTTAGTTATTTTCTTCCACGTGCATTGTCCGCTAGCCCTAGCGGTTTCCTGTCTCAGAAATCCTCCCATTCTCCTTGCCTCAGGCTTCATTACCCCACCCCGCCATTTTTGGCAGCGCATACGCCTCAGGCTATCATCTTTTTCTGCCGCTTATAAATCCGCACTGTCTCTACGCCCGTTTTTCCCGTTATTAATCCGTCTGCCCCTAAAAGCAATGTTCTAAACTCTTGCGCTTTTTCACAGTATATACTGACTCGGGGCGTTTGTTCAGGCCGACCTTGTCGTTCTTTTTGGGCTCTGTGTGTAATATTACTGTAGCCGTTTATGTATATAGCGATGCGTTCTCTAGCGCGTGCCACCGTCAAAAAGGGGCCGCGCCGCACGGTTCTTTAAACCGTGTTTCTTTCAATTAACAATCGATCCGACGATTTTCACCACAAAGACCTCCCATTGAAAGCCCAGTGACATTCTGGCCCTTCGATCGAAGGAAGATGACCTGATCCACGGCCGCGTTTCCTTTGTTGTTCCATGCTAGGCTCCGTTCCATGCTAGGCACCGTCACATACTAGGTACGTATCTGTTTTTCTACGTCAGTTGCATTTGTGTCCCTCCGATCGGAGGACCAGTAGTCTGAGAGTCGGCCTTTCAAGCCGACAACAACGTTCTGTGCGTGTAGTTCTCTTTGTAGTTTCTTCCCTGTTGCGCCATCGCACCAGTTCAATACTAAAATGCAGGGCAATGCGATGCAATGTGTAGCTATTAACCTCCACTCTTTATTTCTCATTCAGCAATTATTCCTACACGCACTAATTCCGCTTTCAAACACTCAGTTTTGTCAGAAGGAAAGGGTTTCTAGCCGGAGGCCAGAACACCACTAGTTGGAGTGGAAAACGGCTAATCGGAACTAAACGGAGCTTATAAGTATATAGGCTCTCTGGCGAAGCCAGAGAACCAACACACCAAGCAGTTCAATTAAGCAGTCGTAACTCCTTCATTCTTACAGTTTCCAGTGTATAACGTGACAATACATCTTCTCAGCATCTTAAATTATACCAAGCCTTGCAATCCTAATTCAGAGGCTGACTAGTTTATAAACTCAAGCTGTTTTTTTAGTCCTACGCAGAACCGCTAGTCTTAGATTGTCCGAGCTAAGAACATTTATACAGCTAGCTATCTAGGGACTAAGTTCATGCACCCGGAAACGGAACACTACCTAAAGCGAGACAATAGTGACACACAAAACCCACAAATTCCTACCCCCACAACACAACCATTACTTAGTCAATTAAACTGAAACATTAAACATAGGTTTGTATATACAAGGGTAATATAAAAATAAAGTTTTAGATTTTTAGAATTTTTTTCCATGACGAAATATCAATTTTGAAATCTTAAAAGTCAACATCTGTTAAGACTTGCATTATATGTATTATGTAAGCAAGATAAATTGTTGTTATATATATTAGTACTTTAATAATTTTAAAATAACATTTTACTTTTCCTTTATTTATAACTAAATTGTATAGTTGATTATATAATTTTGAATATAGAGAAAAAAATAAGTTAAAAATAAAATGGAAAATGTTTTTAAGATTTTGTAATAGCTATATTACTATATATAAGTTTCTAAACATATAGTAATTGTGGTGATGTTTTTATTAATTCTTTTATATCTATACTTATATTAAAAAACTAATTATATTAATAATAAAATAACTGGTTTATAAATATTTCTCACTTACATATTTATTACTTTTAAATATATTAATTTAACTATGACATTATTATTCTTCTTAATATTATTTACTTTAATAATATTATTACTTTAAAATTAATAATTCTTTACATATTTAAAATTATATAATAAATTATATAATTTAATTATAAAAATAAGAAAAGCAACACACTATTCTTTAAGTATTTAAATACTCATTCTTATAGAAATATTTTACGTTACTTACGTAATACATATAATGCAAGTCTTAACAGATGTTAACTTTTAAAAGTTCAAAACTAATATTTCGTCACGGAAAAATATTCTAAAAATCCAAACTTTGTTTTTATTTTACTCTTATATATAAAAACTTATGTTTAAAGTTCGAGCTTAATTGACCAAGTAATGGTTGTGTTGTGGGGGTAGGAATTTATAAGTTTTATGTAGCGCTATTGTTCCGCTTTAGGTAGTGTTCCGTTTCCGGGTGCTTAAACTTAATTCTTTAATGATGACGCATTTACAAGCAGTAGCCGCCTCTACTTAGGCGAAAATGTAGACATATCGTGACGATCGAGCCATGAAGAAATGTAGAAGTAAAATTATAGGAACAGGTCAAGCACATCAATGTCACCCGCCTTAAAATATAATAAGTTATAACTTTTATAAGTTTTAGCTAGATAAGATAGAGACGCTTAGTTTAACTAAAGTGATGATAAGTTAAGGAGTTTAAAGACTGGAATACATTAATTAGTTAGCACGATTTTAGTTACTAAATCGATAAACAGTAGGAATTGTAAGCCCTAGAGCGGTGACTTAATATTTCTAAAATAGAAAACATTAAAATAAAAGATATAATTAAATCTCAGTGTGTGTAGTTATTACAACCTGCACTTAACACAGGCCTTAAGAGGACTGGCACGGGTTAAGACAGAACGTATAGCAGGACACCAACAGGTAAGGGGCGTTCCGAAGACGGCTTGTTAAGCTAGCACTCCTAGACGGGGGGGTTTAATGTTACTGTAGGTCGCTGTTATTATAATGCACAAAGGTAAGTCTGAACAGTAAGACACAAATGAATAATTAAATACTAGCGTAAGGAACTAAAGTCCTTTACAGTAATTATAGGCATAATTATAACTATCTATACTAACTAACTAAAGGTACCTTATACCTTACTTAATAGCCTGTTACTTAATAAGGAACTAAGTAACTTATTACTAAACACTCCTTACTTAAAGGTTTCTCAGATGCTTAATAGGTAAGCACTCCTGCTAAGACTAAGTAACTACTGGTTAATTATAAGGGCTTCAGGTCTTTACACCCCTAGCCCAATACGTAATACTGTACGTACTATCCTTTTACACTATTCTTTATACAGGAGATTTATTAAGCTGCTCTAATCTAAGTGACAGCTTACAAGGTTATTACATAATTCCCCCTCTTTAACGTTCTTTTTCTATAAAGAACTTTAGTAAAAGTGTTCCTTCTTTCTTAACGTAACTATACTTACTAACTGTATATAAAAACGTACTTTAAAAAACAGTACCTTTTATCGTTATAACTTTATAGACTTTACTTCGACTTTTAGATCGTAAATGTCACCTTATAGTTATTGTTCTTTAAAATCGCTTTCCTGTCTCGTTACAGCACAATCGGACAGTTACTCTAAATGTTTACTAATAAAAGCTTTATCTTCATACGACGCGTTTAGTTATAACGATACTTTCCTTTAACAGCTCCTTTCCAAAAAACGCTATCTTAACACAGAGTATAATATTATTACGCAGAACTTAAAGTTAAAAACCTAAAAGCTCCGCAAAGCTACTGCTTAACTTAAACGGATTAAAACTTAGCATTATTGTACAGAGGAGTAAGCTTTTTCTACATTTAATTAAAAGGTAAAGATCCTTTATTTCTAAGAACAGAAGGAGGCCTATCTAACTACTCCTCCTAAGGCTAGTAAGTCCTTCGACTAAGGAAACTTTCTAGTAAAAACACCTACTAGTTCTTTTTCTAAGGGATTATTACAGCTAATAACCTCTTCTTAACTTAGTTTATAGCTTCTTTCCTCTTACAGTTCTATAAAGTAGTAATAATGCGTTTATTTCTTTTACTAACTTTCTTTTTAACGGTACTAGTAAAGCTTTAAGGGCTTTAAAGGCCTAATCTCCTTATTAAGTCTAAGGTCTTTATAACCTTAGTTAAGGGTTCTAATAAATATCCTCCCGTACCTATTAAGGAGTTTCCTACCACTTCTTAAGCTTTAAGTCCTACAATAGTCTTACTCTTTAATATAATAATTTAAATGTTAAATCTTATCTTATTTTTAATTCTTATTGTTAATTTTAGTCAGTTTAGATTTTTCCAGTAAAACTCTGTAATTAGGTTTAGATATTTAAGATTTTTAACTAGCTCCTATAAGTTACTTTCAAGGCTGTAATCTAACTACTTAATAAGATACTTAAATATATTCTTTCCTTTCCTTAAATCTATAACTTCCTTAACGTTATACTTATCCTTATTAATATCGATCTCAATCTTCTTTTCTAGAGGAACTCCCTTTAAGGCAGGTTCTAAAAGTAAGATATAAAAAACTTTAATCCACACTTTTATATTAGTAAGTAAGTTTAGTTTGTAATTAAAGGTAGTAACCTTTTTCTTAACTTAGAACGGTCTATACCTTTTAAAGTTAAGCTTCTTACTAAGTTATTTCAAATGTAGGTTTCGCAAAAAAAGGTAAATGTAATCCCCCTCCTAAAGAGTTAATCCCTTAACTTATTCGCTATTATAATAAAGTCCTTTCTTAAGTATTAGTTACTTAGTTTAGTATTTATTAGCAAACTTCTTTATTTATTCGCGTGTGAACTTAAGTTCGGCTTATAAATAGTTATGTAATTCTTATATTTAATCTACACAGATTACGGCTTAGGAGGTGCTAGTAAGCGGGCCTTAATAAAGCTTAAGCTCCTTACTGTAATTAACAAAGAATAGTAATATACCTATTAACTTAACTAACGTTATATTATAAGCTATCTATACTGTTAGTAACAGCTTAAGCTAATTATCTTATTTAAAGTTAACGTACGTTTAAAGATACGTTATAAGTATTTAATTAACTTACTTTATTTAACTGTTTATCTGTAGGTAAAATGCTGTTAAAAGTTTACTCTTTATACTTATTCTTTATATCAGTCTTTACTAAAACTTCGATATAATTAACTTATCTTAATCTGTAACGATATTATTTAACTAAAGGTGTTATAAAACTACCTCTTTCTTAAAGATATAAGTGAGTTACTTTACTGTTATATCCTTTAAGGTTAGTAGAAAGTAGGCCCATTTTATTAATCTGTTAACTATTATAAGGATCTGGTTATAAGTAACTCCTATAATAAGGTCCCTAAACTCTAGGATCCCAGTAACGAAGTTAAGTAAGATTAAACTCTATAACGCCTATAGTATAAGGAGTAGTTTAAAAAGTCTATAAGGTTTATAATGTTAGTTCTGCTTCTTATAACAGATATTACAGTTATTAACCACTTCCTTAACTAGCTTCTTCATTTCTAGGAAGGTGTACGCTTATTAGGCTTACGTGAGAGTCTTAGCCCAGCTTATATGTCCTTTAAACTGGGATTTATAAACCTGTTAGACGTACTCCTTCCGTTTATCTAAGTTATAAATATACAGTTTCTCTTAATATTAAAGCCTTACTCTTAGTTTAAACGTGCTGTTTACACCTTCTAATAACTATTCCAGCTAATAACCAGTTTCGTTATAATTTAAATATATTAGGCACTCCTTTTAACAGTTTTATACGTACCCTGAGAAGTCCTTTAAGGGATACTTATATTTATAGGTTCCTTCTATTAACCTTCTCACTTAAAAATCTTATTACTGTTAATAAATATTATACTTTATTTATAAGTTTATATAAACGTTAATAGTTTATTCTAGTGTTTAGTTATTTAACACTTATAATATATACTTCAGTATACTGTTTTTAACTTCGTTAAATATAATAATAGGGATTAAGACTAAATTGGCATTTTTATAATCCTGTTTCTAACTAAGAGTATTAGCTTACTTATTATCTTTTCCTTTAACATAGTGAATCTAGAAGTAGAACAGGGTTATTAACTTTACTTATCATACTTACTGTAAGTTAAGTTCTTTCGTTAGAAAGTACCGGAAGTTATTATAGTCTAAAAAGACCTAAACCGGTTCTTCTATACCGCTTAAATATAATACCTACTCTACAAAACATTAAATAATCGCTATCAGTTCTTTATTATAAATTAGATATCGTAAGGTTAGGCTGTGGATTCCTTTTAATAAGAAGGTAACTAAGTAACGTTTCCTATTATTCTAGACTTAGTTAAGTTCTCTATTAATTATAAACTTTAAAAAGTCTATCTTAACTTAAAAAGGCTTTAAGAAATTAAGAAGGGTTAAAACTAACGCTGTAACGAAGGTGTATTTAAGGTCCTTAAACACCTTTTACTATCTGTTAGTCCACTTAAATGGCTTTCCCTTACCTGTAAGTTTATAAAATAGTCTTACAATTTTCACAAAGTATTTAATAAAACAGTAATAAAAGTTTATAAAGCCGATAAAGGCTTATAACTCTTTCTAGTTCTTCAGAGTAGGCTAATCCCTAATTACCTCTGTCTTCTCTAGTTATATTTCAAGCTTTCCAGGGGTTACCTTAAACCTTAAATAGTTTAGTTCCTAAACGTGGAAGTAGCTCTTCTCTAAGTTTACTATTAGCTTTGCCTTTTTAAAAGCTGTTAAAACCTGTCGTATATGTTTTTAATATTCTTTTAAAGTTTTGGAATAAATTAAAACGTTATTTAAATATATAAAGATAAACTTATTAAAGAAAGGGTAGAAAATACTGTTAATAAGGCTTTAGAAAGTTATAAAGGTATTTGTTAATCCTATTAGCATAATACAGTACTGGTAATGCCCGTTACAAGTCCGAAAGGCTATTTTGTGCTTATCCTCCTTCTTTACTCTAACGTAATTAAATCCTATAGGGAAATCGAGGTTAGAGAACTAATTTATTTTAATAATCTGTTCTTACATTTCCGTAATAAGTAATAATAAGTAGCAATTCTTAATCGTATCTTTATTTAACGTTCAGTAATTAATAACTATACGTAACTTACCGTCTCCCTTCTATAAGACAAACAGCATTAAGTATCCTATTAATAATTAAGACTTTATAATAAACCTGTTCCTTAAATTCTTATTAATATACTCCTTTAAGGCCTTAGCTTATTAGGGGTTTAAGTAGTAAAGCTAGAAGCTGCGGAGCTTCACTCCCAGTTTTAACTTGATTTTATAGTCTTATAGTCTATAGTCTGGTAATTACGGTATCTTTTTTCAAAACAGAGTGAACTTCCTATACTTAACAGGTACTTTAAATAAGTTAACTTCTTTACTTATCTGTAGATTAGCTTCTTACTTTTTTCTACCTTCTAAATCGTCATTTAGGTAATACGGTAGACCTTCTAGTCCTTTAACCGTCTTTATAAACTTAACTTAAACTGTACTTAATTTTAAGGGTTTAATATACTTCTAAATGCTTCATACAACTTTAAAGCGGTTTAATACCCTCTTAGCTTTTTCCGAACGGTAATTATAGTTAGGAGACTTACTGAAGGTAAGGTAACTACTCCTCCAGTTAATTATAAGGTTATATTTTTCCAGCTAAGGTAAACTTAGGATTATATTATATCCTACCACTAATGTAACGTTAAAGTCCACTTATTATTCGTCCCTATCTACTTTAATTAGGAGTGGTAAGTAGTGGGTGACTTTACTGTTATTATATTAATACAGGCCTCTTTCTCTATTTTAAATAGGAATAACCTCTTTATACTTTTCGTTAGGGAGTTTCCTTCAGTTAACTAGCGAGGGGTATATTAGGTTAGAAGTACTCCCACTATTAATTACTGCTTTTACCTTAAACAGCCTCCCTCTTCTATCTGTTATATTAATACTAACGGAGTAATGTTTATACTTCTTTAATATCTAAGTTATAATAATTATCTGTCTTTAAGGTCTTATACAGCCTAACCTTTAAATACCTCTTCTTCTTCTTAAGGTTTTTATTAACTAGTAAATTACTAGTTTCTAGCCCTTTTAAAAGGCCTATAACCTTTTCCCAATTCCTTTTAGAAAAACAGGTAGCTTTAGTAAACTTAGCGATTAACTTTTCTTAAGTTTTTACACCTTAACGTCTAATTAACTTTAAACAGTATAATGTTCCTAAAGTCCTTAACAAGTTAATAATACGTTCTGTAAGCTTAGATTACAGTAATGTCCCTTTACTTTTAGATCTGTTAGTAGTCTTCCTACTTTTACTATTCTTTAGCTTTCCCGTTAAGGTGTAATAAGTACGTTATAACTAGGCAGTTATTAAGTACCCCTCCTTACTAGCACGTAATGGGGGTTTAGTTAATTACGGTAACTTTTCGCTTATTGCTAGATTCTCTTATTAGGGAATAGGAGACTTAGTAATAAGCTAGTTTTAACTCTACCCTTATAATAGTGTAATCTTATCTCTATACACTTAAGAAGTAGTTATAAAGGGCCTTAGGTTTATAATATCGGTTAAAAGTACAGTTATTGTATATATAATTAATCCACAGTATGTCCTTATAGTTAGGGTAGTCGATGTTAATTACGGGTGCTGCGGTTATAAAGTACAGAACAGGAAGAGTAACACCTTATTTTATTTCTTCTTTTACTTACTTCTGTATACGTTATTTCTCTTAAACCTCTTTTTAAAACTTAAGTAGCAATAACCCAACTTATTCTTTTATAAAGTAGTCTTCTTTAATAAGTCGATATTTAAGTTAATTAATAAAGTAAACTCTATTACAGAGTTATAACTTAATTTCCACTACTCTATCTTTAGACGTTACAGTAAGACTTTTAACTTATAAGTCCTTTACTTTATTTACTAACTCTTAATGTTTCTCCTTTAGCTTTTAGACTCTTTATTAATATACTTACTTTGTGCTTTCTTAAGGGACTTTTAAGGTACCGGTCCGAAGTACACTAGCTTTAATACAGGGCAGTTATCTAAGCTGTCCTTCCTCTAAAAAGGTAAAGGTGCTAATCTATTTAGTGTGCTTAAAGTATTTAAAAGTCTTAAAAGGTACTGTTAAGAAGAACTTTCGTTTTTTTAATTTAATTCTTTTAGTTTGTTCTTTTTCACTTTCTAAGGCCTGTTTTACTACTTAAGTAGCTTAAAAGGCTAGTTCTTTAACTCCCTTTACTATCCTAGTAAAATTTAAGTTAGGGTCCTTCTTAAACTTCCTTAGTTCTTAAGCTTACAGGGTAAGTTTTTTAAGGCTTATTACAGCTAACTAGAATATCTTTTCCTAAAGTCAGTCTTTTATAACTTACACCTTTAGCAGTTCTAAGTTTCTACTTAAAAGTCAGTCTGTAACGACCTGTACCTCCGTAACTAACTCTTCTAAAATACCCTTAAAGACTAAGTATACCATATCTTAAGGTTCTTCTTCTTTCTCTTCCTTATCTCCTAATTCACACTTATCTATCTAAACGTAGTTTTCCTTATTACTTATTATCTTAATATAAACGTCTCTTAAGTTAAACCTAACGTGCTTTCCTCCTTTTAAAACTAGCTTCTAACTAACTTATTTTAATAATAGGTATTACTACATTATATAACCTTTCTTACTACAGTTAAAGCACTGGACTTAGGATAGGTCCTTAGACTGCTTTTACTGCTGTTATTATTAAAGTTTATTACAGTTAGGTCGATTCTGACAGTTTACTATACTAATGTCTATTAGTCTAGGGTAATAACCTATTACGGTCGACTGGTTTCCCTTTTTAAGTTAGTAAGAGGTCTGTTCTTTCTAGAAGTTCTTTTAGTAATGGTAATTATAATACTAGTTATTAGCCTTAATGGCTATCTTAATTAGTTCTTAAAGGTGATCCAGTCGATCTTCTTAGTAAAGGTCTCTAATAACGTGCTCCTTTAGGCCGCTTTAAAACAGCATTATTAGGGCTTTTTAGCTAAGTTTAGTCTTTACTGCTTCTAATTTGAAGCGTATAGAGAAATTAAAGACTAAAGACATTTACCTTAAGGTTATAAGGCGTTACTTAGCCTGCTTAAGAGCGTCCAGTTCTCTAAACTTAATCTAGAGTTAGTTAATAAAAACGTTAAAGTTATTAAATAAAGCTTAAATCTTAAGAGCCTCTTTATATACTCTATTTATAAAGAGGTTATTAATTATCTTTATATAAGGTTTATACTAGTGAGCAGTTACTTTATCTAGTAAGGCTCTGGTAAACTTAACCTTTCCTTCTTCTTCAAAGAACTGCTTATTATAATAGGTAATATAACTTTAAAGCTAGGCTATCTAGGACTTTAACTGTATAGAGTCTCCCTTAAAGTGTGATAGTAGAGGAAGCTTTACTCGTTTCTTTTATAAGCCTTTAAGGTTATTATTCTCTAACTTAATAACGTTAAGTTAAGTTTAGAGTTTCTTAATAAGACCAATATAGCTTTTAATATCTTTTAGGAAAGCTTCGTTAAGTTCTTTAACTAATCCCTATTAGTTAAGGTTTAAGTTTTTAAAGTGTGTAGCTAACTTATCGATAGTAGGGAGTTAAGGCTAAGCTTACGTTTCCTTAATCTCCTTACCTTTTCCTAAGGTCGATATGTTGGTAAGAGAGAGGTAGTATCTGGGAATTTAACAAACAGCGTTCAGAACTGAAACGTTAATATCGTATTATAACCTGCACTTAATATAGGCCTTAAGAGGACTGGTATAAGTTAAGACAGAACGTATAGTAAGACGCTAATAGGTAAGGGGCGTTCTAAAGACGGTTTATTAAGCTAATACTTTTAGACAGGGGGGTTTAATGTCACTGTAAGTTACTGTTACTATAATGTATAAAGGTAAGTCTAAACAGTAAGATATAAATGAACAATTAAATACTAGCGTGAGGAACTAAAGTCCCTTACAGTAATTATAGGCATAATTATAGCTATTTATACTAACTAATTAAAGGTACCTTATACCTTACTCAGTGGCCTATTACTTAGTAAAGAACTAAGTAACCTGTTACTAAGCACTCTTTGCTCAGAGGTTTCTCAGATGCTTAGTAGGTGAGCACTCCTGCCAAGACTGAGCAACCGCTGGTTGGTCGTAGGGGCTTTGGGTCTTTGCACCCCTGGCCTAGTGCGCAGTACTGTGCGTACTGTCCTCCTGCACTGTTCCTTATGCAGGGGATTCGTCGGGCCGCTCCGGTCCAAGTGACGGCCTGCAGGGTCGTCACAGTAGTAATCTATTTTCAGCTAGAGGTGTTTACAGTAGAGACTGAAATTAGTGTTAAGAAATTTAAATGATTAATCTTTCTCCACACGGGCCAGTTCCCCACTTGTTGTGAACTAAACAGTATATCGCTGCTCGCTTTGTATAGCTACAGTCAGCTTGAAAACTAGCTAGAACTAAGATGCATCGGCAGCTATAGCTAAAGACGATAGCATATTAAAGGATACTTTTCTAGTTAACTACTCGCTACTAAGCCTAGACACAATCTTTATCAGTATTAATTGGGCCCTTACCGCCAAGATATTACATTAACCTAAAAGAAAAATCACTGCAATTTAGCCCCACGCAGGAAGATGAAAACTTAGCTAAAGCCAGTTTTAATATGAAATCTTTAAATAGACTATACTAATCCCAGGATACTGGGTCTATTAAAGCTTTCAAATCCGGAATTTCAGGAGTTAAAGAATAGAAACGGTTTGTAAAAGTACGAACGATAACTCGACATTACTAAAATAGGACCCAGCGCCTAAAAATAGCTCCAGGTAGCTCCTAGGGGCGATTGCCTACCCTGTCCTAGGAATCATCCTCCACACTTTCTCTAAGGAGACATTCTTTCCTGGGAATTGTTCTCCACACGTTCTCCTAGGAGCTGTCCTCTCTTAGGAATCGTTCTCGACATTCTCTCCTAGGATCCCCCCTAGGAGCCATTCTCTCCTGGGAATCATTCCCGCACGCTCTCCTAGGAGCCGTCCTCTCCTAGGAATCGTTCTCCACATTCTCTCCTAAGAGTCATTCCACTCTCTCTCAGGAGCCCCTTTCTCCTAGGAGCCCTGCCCTCTACACTCCTTCCTAGAAGCCGCCCTCTTCTAAGAATCATTACCCACTCTCTCCCCAGTCTCTCCTAACAGCCATTCTCTCCTAGGAATCATTTCCCACTCTCTCCCTTGAGCTGGCACGAAGGTGTAGATCCCCAACTCTAGTTACACCCACCCACAATTTATAACGCCCGGCGGCTGAGCCGAAAGGGCAACTATACTAGTATACATGTACATTTCTCAAGATGTGACTTAATCTTCTTTAGCTTATACAAAATCCCTTTCTCGCTTTTGTCCACTTGTGTGCTTTTTCTCTGCGGATTCTCGTGAGTTAGTAATGTTTTGGGCAGGCTAGCTTGAAGGCTGTTCTCCGAGCAGCCGCTTCACTTCACAGAGGAGGTAACTCCAGGCCATTTGTTGGTCCCCCACCACCTCCCAGTCGATCTCCAGCTCGTCGAAACGTTTCGTCAGATGAAACTTGGAGGATTGAAAGGGGTTCCAATTGATTGATTGAGTTTCTTGTTCTTGTGGTTCTGGCTTGCAGCCAGAACCCCTTTCTTATAGACCTATCTGTAGGATTCGGCCTTCGTCAGTGTGGTAGCTCAGGCTCACTGGCGCTCTGGAGTGGTCGAATGGTCAGCCTCTAACTTGGCCTCGTTTTAGTTTTGGGCAGCTGGAACGAACTTCAAACATCCCAAGGCCGGTTTATATCGCACACTTCTCTTCAAGATTCTCAAGCAAAACCCCAAAGTCACGCAAACAGTATTTCCAGATCGGTGGGAAGCCCTTTGCCTTTTCCACGAGGATCCTAAGCCACTAACGGAGGAAGAACTACATCAGGGCCCCACACAAGCCATTTTCCTCGTCTCAAAGATGTCAAAGCAAGAGTTGCAGGTTGTTGGATTTTAGCACCTGCACTGCAAAGTGGTTTCAATCGTTGTATTGTCTTCTTTCTTCCAAGTTTCCAGCCACTGGAAAATCTTGGTTCTGGGCATGCACACCCCCTAGCGTGGTGCCGTGCCACGGCCAAGGGTGGCTTCGCCACGTGTGGCTAATCTGACACAAGTGGTGTTATTGCAGTTGAACATTCCCGAGACAAACCCAAGCCTCGGCCACACGATTCAAGCCGACCAAAGCTGAAATCATGGCGACGGCTGATAAAACCACAGTCCCGCTCAAACCCGCACTCCTCGCGAGATCCCCCTGCAATGACTATTGGTAACCTCAACCGGCAAATTGAGCTGAACACTCTTCTCTCCATGAACGCTCTGGATCTTGTAGAAAGACGTTTCCAAGTTTCAGGCGCTCTATCCCTCGAGGAGATTTCGATTTTGCTCTTGGCGAGCTTCAACACATGGCACACTCAATGTCATGAGGAGTTACGGCTGAATTTTCTCGTTGGCTTGACGCTCGAGCTGCGTTCAGTGGTGCAATCGTACGACGGCCGCGGTATCCTTGTTGAGTTGCTAGCGTGGTGGGACGGCGTTGGACACGCGTTATCCCAGACGACACGGCCCCAGGCTTTCCCGTTCCGCCTAATATAGTACCGTCACTAGGGATGCCACCCCAACACCATTGCCGTAACTCCGATACTCCCTTTGAAGGCACTATACGTTGGCATTGCTATCAGCATTGTGGCTGTGGCGCTTGCCGTGTGTTTCCAGAGAACAATGAAGAGGGTAGCGAAAAGTGCCATGTCGTGAGAGGAAAGGAGGTGGGTGGGCGAGAGTAATCACAGGAGCAGCGGGGAGCAAAGCAACAAGGGAGGTAGCGAGGGCAGTGGCAGTAAGTGGAGAGGATGGTGGGATCAGCGAGCTAGCTATTGGGGAGATATGGGTGAGGATAAGGGGCTGGAACCCGCGTGTTTTATGTTTATTGCGCCTTCTTTGTCCCAGAAATTATTGTCAGATTCAGGGAGCCCCAGAGTTCCAGAAGAAGCAAGACAATCAACCAGTTGCAAACTCTTTCAATCTCACAGGTTCCAGTGTGTGCAACGTTTCTAACAGAACCCCTTTCTTTCTGACACTTGGACCGTTTAATGGTGATTATATAGAGTGGTACTTGATTGGTCCGATTGCTTGTTTACTACTGTGGGTCAAAGGGGTAACGTGCGTGATAAGCGAGCCGATAGAACAAGCGAGCTGATAGCTCTAACAGAGCTTGGTGGCATTGCAAGCGAAAAGGCGATAAGAAGTTGATAAGGGCACTAACAATTTACTAACACCAACATGCAGCGCATCCCACCAAATCTTATTAGAGCTATCAGCTCGCTTCTTCTATCGGCTCGCTTATCACGCACGTTACATCGCTGTAAGTAACTAGGCTTGCTGAGATAAGCACTTAGGTGATGTGTGGGAAGAAAGTGGACGCATCGCGTTCAATGCGGGGAAACCTTGACATTTATGTTCCCCCGCTGTAACGCCTTACAGCTAGCCCCGCTTGTTTTTGTTTTTTTTACCACGACACCGCACCGCGGTCGATCTCCACAGCAAGTCTTCGACATGAAGACGATACGGTCATTGTGGCGACAGCGACACCGCAGACTGATTACCGGTGGAGATAACACTACCAGTGGAAATGCCACCTCTCTCAATCTAGACAAACGCCGCAACAGGTGCCAGTCCTGGTGGGACATCGACATCTTATTCCGCTCCATGTATGACATGCCGGACCTAGGTCCGCTCCAAGAAATCGCGACCACG
>Ga0247760_1001749_pt1 | contig 18891 bp, 19 predicted proteins | sample UWRJL171409R4_FD_179936 | JGI IMG/M metagenome (GOLD analysis project Ga0247760, IMG submission 179936) | Plant litter microbial communities from Arlington Agricultural Research Station in Wisconsin, United States - UWRJ-L171-409R-4 | ecosystem: Environmental > Terrestrial > Plant litter >... | reverse complement strand
CAGTCCCTGACGTCCAGTCCGTATCAGGTCAAGAGCCACTGCCATTAGAGATGACTAGCATGTTTGATTCATCATGGAAGTCATCATCAAAGTTCACTACCTGAGAGATGTCAAATCCCATCAGTGTGGCACACCTGGACCTTGTCCCGAAAACTGAAACTGATCCGCCCCAACTAACACATTTCCCCAATCACCCCACGAGATCAAGTCAAAACCCCCCAACAAGGGATCCAGCCCCTGCACTTGCTCCTGCACCTGGGGCGAGAATTCCTGCTGTTCAAACCCCAAACTCCAACTTGACAGGCCGGTCTCGACCGTCTCCAATGTCTCCACCGACGGCACCGAGGCCGATTCACTCCCAGAACCCCCCAGAGCGCTCTGCAGCTGGCAAACAAATTGCGGCGTTTCCAAATCCTGTCCGGCTTGCACAAGAGCCGCGGACCGAGCCTCCCAGGCTTTGAGCACATAGCGCCCTTGCACTCGGTGTTTTTTAACTGCCGTGTCCAGTAGCTCCGGATGTTGCGTATAAGTCCGGTCGAGAACTTTCCAGCCTCGATCGGATAGTGACCCGGTCGGCCTCTGACACAGCTGTCCCGTCAAGGCGGCGAGACCTTCAGCCTGAAAATCCAGGCTCATCCACCAGCCGAATTTAAGCTCAGCCATCATGTCAAAGGTGTCGCGGTTGTGTTCGTGGCCGATGACGAGGAGTTTGAACACGTTATCCTCGGGTGTGAGGATTTCGGTGCCGAATTCAGCTTGTTCTTCAATCGGCGTGAGGACCGTGGTGAGTGATCTTGCGAGAGAAGCTCTCAAACTGCGGGCGGCGGTGTGGGCGGGGCCGGCTTGGGCATCGAGATATTTCACTTCGAGATTACGCAGCTCGGCGTCTACGGATGCAGATAGGCCGCGGAACTTGGCAAGTGTCCATTGTATCTCGCCGGCTGTGTTTTTGCCATCTAGCGTCCGTCCCAGCAAAGCGGCTTCGAGAGCCCGACGTCCGCCCGTGTCAGATTGTATCTCGGCAATCAGTTTGTGGGCGCGATGGAGAATGAGACAAAAGGCCATTTCTGTCAGTCCTTCCCGGGGACGTGGAAACTCGGTTGCGTTGGGGAACAAGTCGGCGTCGTTGAGGTTCTGGGGCTCCTTGGTATCCCAGTCTGCCGGAAGAAGAGATGGGCTGACGCCTGACACTGCTGTATGAGTTGCATCGCGAATGACAATCTGCCACCATATCCTCCGCCGCATCTCGGTTTCAAAGGGCCGAAGACCTAAAGCCTCCCCATCGAGGTGGTAGCCCATTTTCTGAGCAATGCGCACAACAATGCCGCTGACGATCCAGGTGGCATAGCGATCATAACGACCTGGAAGAGAATACTAGACGCGTCTGTATTAGCGGAGAGATAAGCGACCAGGGACGGGCTGATATGTGACTTGCCAGGAACAGAACCAGTGCTTGTAAAATAGCCATATTCTCATTTTTGAGAAAGTTGAACCTGTTGAGGGCAACCCTGGCACCGAGGGTGTATCTACGAAGCGCATCATCCCTGGTCATGCCAAACGTGGTGGTGCACTCTTCAGCAGACAATGACACAATAGCCAAGATGTAGATGGAAAAGAGCAGGGCTTGGTGATGCAGAGGCAGGTGTTGAATACCCGCAGTTGCCTCGAGCACAATCGGCTGCATGGTCGGGACGTGGATGACCTTGGTGAGGGGATTGACACGGTCGAGAAATAGCTGCCAGAGTCGAAAGGTATGGGTAGGATCTGGTTGTAAGTCGGCCACATCCGTCAACGGGTCGACGCCCGAGAGAAGCAAATCGGCGTCGCTTTCTGCCATGCCGTCTTGGTCGTCGGGAATCTGGGCGTCTTCGGCTTCCACGATGGCTCGCATGTCTCGCAGCTGTTGAAGAACCCATGAGTCTTGGCAGATGACACGCCTGTGGAGGAAAGGAATGAAACTCACCTCATCGTACAATGCCGCCCATAGATGGCTGTCCATAACCCGCGTGCTGCTCTCATTCTGGATAACTAGACAGGCGCGTTTCAGACTGGCAACATTCATGGGACCCCCGCCACTGCTGCTGTTGGCCGAGTCATTATCCGTGACTGGTTCCGGTGCGGGCGATGGGGTCGATTGCTCGACATTGGCATGTTGTAAAAGCAGTTCTTCGCATCGTGCGAGACGGCGACCGAGGTCTTGCACGGGACGTCGTCGCATGCGCACAGGCGCGGGCGAGTTGGGAACACAGGAAGCAGCGACGCCGGCCTTGATGCAGGCTCCACAGGGCGTGTTGCGATCGCACTTGACCTTGCGCTGTTGGCAATGCGCGCAGGCCAAGATGCGCGTATATCCACGTGGAGCACTAATCACGGTTTTGCGATCCATTTTAGTTTTGAAGAGAGATAAAAATGGCCAAGTTGCATTCCTCTCGTGACAATCGTGCCTTGATGTGATGGTTGTGATCTCGGGCTTTTCGGAACAGCCCGAGCTACCCCGGGATTTGTCCGCCAAGACAGGTCTGGACAGGGGTCAGCCCTACAGGCAGCAGGTGACTCCACGACTGATCCGGGGTAGAGGGTGGCTCTGTAGGAAATACTACGCAATAGGGCTTGTTTATGAAGTAGGTATTTCGTAGGACACTGCTGGAATAATCCGGGAATAAATCGGTGTCTGTCACTCGGTTCATTTTCTGGCAACATCTCAACCGACAACCGACAGTGACGGGCTATCGTCCCTTTTAGCCGAGGTGAATGGGGGGGTTCAAATGTGAAAAGTAATGAAAGATGACGGAGCAATTATTGGTCCGTAGTAAAGTTGCCTGGAGGCAATAAACAAGTGTGTAGGCAGGTAGTGTATTGGCAGGAAACTTCATTGTTCTTAACCCTGTTTACTGCCAAGTCCAGTCCCGAACATCAACCCACAACCACCACTCTTCCAGCCCAAAGAGAAACCCAACCATGTTTCCAGTTACAGCCATCCTCTACCTCTGCCTCCTTTCTATGACGATGGCGACCCCGCCGTTACCCCGCCTCGCGATATCACTGCGACCCATCTTCACTTCAACCAACATCTCCAATTCCCCACCTGAAATCACCGCTCTCAACGTCACCATCACGCTTTCCGGAATACCTTATTTAAACCCCATGCTCTCGCACATTATCAACAACGGCGCAACAAAAACAATCCAACACCCTGATCTCCCTGCCTATGATGAGACCGGCCCTTTTCTGTTCACAACGTATATCGACACCAATTCCTCCAATGCAATTAGGTTCTGGTCTGCTGTGCGTAAACCCATAGGTGACGTCACCGTGGGACCACTGATTATAACCCCCCCCGTTGGACTCGGCATTGGAAACGGTCCACGGGTTGATCTACGCCGTGATCCCGGTGGGGGATTGGTTGGTTTAGGGGAGGGGTTTATTCCGCGCCCAGCGGTCGATGAGGAATGGGATGTTACGGTACGGTGGGAATTTAATGAGTATGAATTACCACAGGGATTCAGGGCGGTTAGTTCGTTAGGGGAGGGCAAAGAAGCGAGGATCATTGGACGACCAGGGAGGGTGGTGGATAAGACTTATTTTGCGGTAGGGAGAGTGGGGAGATGGCCTCCCTGGGATCAAGACCTTGTCCAGGCGGATGAGGGAGGGAAAGGGAATGGCGAGTTCGCAATGTACTGGATGGGGGATCCACCGCCCTGGGATATGGACGCCCTCGGTAAACGCGTGAGAAATCTGACAGCGGCAGTAAGAGGGTTCTTTGGAGAGCCACAGGATTCGTTTCGCATGTTTTGGCGTCGAGCAGCCAGAGGCTATGGCGGAGCGGGGGGGTTCCGGTCCTTCATGCTGGAGTACGCCGAGTTTTCCGAAGAAGAACTCACAGGCGAGGCATTGGAGAATCTCATAGCCCATGAGTCGATCCACGGGTATGCGCTGATGAATCCGGTCCGACAAGAAGATGTGTGGTATCGAGAGGGTATCGCCGTTTACTACGCCGTCGTTGCTCCGTTCTTGGCTGGGTCAGTGGATAAGAGTTATTTGCTTCGGTGGATGAACAACAACGAGCAGGCCTACTACACTGGAGGCACGACGAACCTGACCTGGAAATATGTGCTGGATCACTACTGGACGAGCACTGCGTTGGCCCGGACATCTTATTACAGGGGGTTCATCTATCTGGCGTATTGCGAAGGGTTGATCAACAAAGCAACCAACGGCACCAAGAGTTTGGACGACGTTGTTATTGCGCTGTATCGACGATATAAAGCAGAATACCCGACACAGACGGAGCATTTCTTGGCAGTCCTAGGCGAATATGTTGGGATGGAAGTTGCAGAGACGAGTTTCAAGCTGTTTACGGATGGAGATCTGATCGTGCCCGCTGCTGACAGCCTAGTTCGTTTCGGGATGAGAATGAAGCGAACAAGTTGCGAAAAGCTGGAACTTGGGTTTTCAGAGGGTAGCCTGGGGACCGGGATTATCACTGATTTAGTGCCCGGTTCGAGAGCTGAGGAAGCTGGGCTTCGAGAAGGTGATAAGGTTGTCCGATCAGGGGGTTTCTCAACAACTGGCGATTCGCTAAACAACACGCTCAAAGTGGTTGTAAAACGGGACGGAGGAGAAGCCGCCATTGTCTTTCGACCAAGAAGTCGGGAAACGGTGGATTGCTATCAGTGGGTGGTGGATGGACAATGACACAAAACTCTAGCAATATTTCCCTTCGAAATACTTGTACAGCTACCTAAACTATCGGCCCCTATTACCTATTGTGTTGGAGACTGACTATAACCACCGTGCCAGCTCCCCTTCCGTCCACTCCCATAATCTCCCCCCCAACTCTGGATCCTTACTCGCGCTCGAGGACATCTTGGAAAGCACTCCGACCGGCTCATAAAACGCCCCTGGCTTTATCGAATTCTCCTCCGCCACAGCCGCCCACAGCAGATTATGCGTTCCCTGATCCGGGGTCAGGATGCGTCCGATGTTCGTCACATGCACCAGCGCTTTATCGGCAAATCCCAGATCAGTCACGAACCCGGTACTGACGACGCCCGGATGGACGCTGAGTGACAAAATATCGGGATATCGCGCCGCCAGTTCCCGCGCGTAAATCATGTTTGCGAGTTTACTCTGGCCGTACCGTAGCCAGTGGCCTAGGAACGGCATTTCCTGCGTGGTGCGAAGTCGATCAAATGCGATACCTCTCGCGCCTCGCCACCCTACGCTAGTGACAATTACAATGCGACCGCCTCCGCCTTCGCCTTCACCGCGGATGCGGGGAATGAGTTTATGAATGAGGAGGGCATGGCCGAGATGGTTGGTGGCGAACTGGATTTCGTATCCATCGGGGGAAAGCCCCGGCAATCTGGCCATGATTCCGGCGTTGCAGATGAGAATGTGGATCCGCGGGAGATTGTTCATGGCGAGGACTTTGTCGGCGGCGGCACGGACCGAGGAGAGGTCGGCGAGATCGCAGGGGAGAAAGGTGACTAGGGTGGAGGGGGCAACGGCCTGGCATTGGGCAAGGGTGGACGAGGCGGATTTGGCGTTACGGCCGGTGAAGATGATATGTGCTGGGTTGTGTTGCGCGAGATGGACTACGGTGCCGGCGCCAAGGCCAGCCGTGCCTTGTTTTTTTTCTAGGTGTTAGTAAAAAATCAGCCAGCGAGATGGGTAAGGTAGACGTACCTCCGGTGATGAGGATCACCTTGCCCGTGAGGTCGGGGATGTCCTTGGTAGGATCGAAGCTTGACCCACCCATTGTTGCAGTTAAATCCGTAACACTTTTGCTGACAAGTCTGAATGGCTTTTGGATGGAGCAGTCATACAAAAAACCCGGATACAAAATGTCTCCTGCGTGTAGAATTACGGGTTCTTATAAGTGCAGATTCTACGCCGTTCGGAGACTTTTAGCGCTGGTGTTGATGATGTTGTACCGCTGGCCGACGGATGCGAGGCGGCCCAACTTGCGACCCCGAAACACCGATGGGGGGTCACATATTGCTGGACGTGTAGGCAGAACTAGCGACACGTACACTGGGCAGTTTATCTTCCATGGGATTTTGGCGAGTCCGATGGTAGGATTCAAAGCGACCCAGCCTGCACTGATAACGACCGGGCACCTCAATCAGGTATCGGTTGTTGGGAATGTGGAGGGACATGCATACCACACTTTTCTACATTTTAAACAGCACCAGTGCTCATTCGAGTAAAACAAATGCATTGCCTCTGGATGGAATATTTTGGACCAGATGGCTAGATTCCCGAATGGACCTGCCACCAAACCCTCCGCTTCAGCGTCTCTCCCCACTGCGCCAACCTACGACCGCGCCGCCGCCATCGGGCTATGAAGAAGACATAGAGAAACTGACAAGCCTGAAAGGCCGCCACAATCCATGGAAACTTACTCCGCTTGTTGTCTTGGGATATTTCCGTATACCATAATGGTAACCATGCATCTCTTTCGCCAACAAAGAGAACTCGACACCAACACCAGCAATTACTAAAAATTCCCGCTACCGATAGGAAAACTAGAACAATGGCGGAGACACCAATGACGAGATCCTTGATGTAGATGAGCCAAAAGTAAAAGTTACGTCGCTGCCAGAAAACCGTTTCTGTCCTGTTCCAGTTCAAGTTCCGATAGGCAAGTTCTTGCAACAGGTTAGTGAGAAGCATGCTGATGATCCAAGTCGCGAATAGACCGAGAATCCAGAGGTGACGACACCCAAACCCCGGTGGAGCAGCATAGTGGTGAAGAATCATGGCGGGGATGAAGCCAAAGGCCAAGGGAAGCATAGCCAGCCACGGCAGAAGAAGTCGTGTTCGGCGATCAAGACCGGAGGCGCTTCGTATTCGCTGTAGCTTGCCGGGACGGAAGGAATAGGTAGACCCCATGAACGACATGGCGTCGAAATAGCGGTGCATCACGTATTGTCCGTTGTCCAGATCAGGGCACAGTCTCATGGCAATTTCCGGCATGAGGCCCGCACAGATGTCGAGACAGGTTCGGCGTGAAGGGAAAGTCCCTAGGAGGTTACTGAGGAGGGTGATTGGGATGAGAAAGGAAAGAGCCATAGCTGCCCCGATCCTTCCCGCTGGAGTCATATCGCCATTTCCCGATATCTGGTCGACAAATTCGGCAATAATGGCGAACAGATATACGACGAGAGCGAGGAAGGTTCGTACGAGTTGGTTGGTTCGACTCTCGGCCAGATGGAGGGCGACTCTGCGCCAATCTGGGTTGACAAAGTTGGAGACATCGCCTCCGGGCTGCAATGCGGTTCCATCGCAGGCTTGGAGTTCCTCGGCCACCTCGCGGTACACTCTTTCGCAACCGGGGACATGGCCGACGACGTCTTCGATACCAGCAAACACGGTGGCTAGGATTTGCGTTGAGATTTCCATGTCTCCCTGTTCATGCGGTCGAGCATCCTGCACCCCCGACTTTTCCTCCACAAATGCCGCTGCCTCTTCGTAGCATCGATGCCATGCCTGGAGTTTATCCAGCAGCGACCAGATCGTGTCGATAGGATCCCCAACGGCGTGCACAATGGCAAGAAGCTTGAACTTATCGGCGGGGCCAAGAGATATGTTGAAGAGAAGAAACAAAACAGGAATGACCCATGCGTACACCCTGCTCCCTATATCGTTGTACCAACGTCTGTCTCCCACGAATGCCCGACAGCCTTGGTACGTAAGTTCTAGATTGTCCCAAGACTGATTGCGAAACAAGTCGGGTCTCGGACAGCGCTGTGACGCGGTGGTGTTTGCTTCCATCGCCTTGTTAAGCCATTCCCGAACCCATTGGAGAACGACTTGGTGCCCGCCAAATACCGGCGAGTCCATTTGTACCACATCGGGACATTCCATGTACATCGACCAACGAACTGTTCAAATGAGACAGGTTGAAACTTTGGTATTGGTGAATGTGCTAGTGCGTTAGTTGCGATAAATCATAAGAGCAATCAACGCACGACGTGGAAACATCCGGCGCTGGGGACGTAATTATCACTGTTATAAACTAGCAGCAAAAAGTACAGACAACATTTGCCCAGCCAAGAAGAGGAACCAATAAAATGATAACCGCACTCAGCTCTTCCCCAACTTCCACCAATAAAAAAACCATTTTTGGGAACGTGCAGAATTCCCGACGCCCGAGTGCGTCTTGAGTACATGTATGGACAAGGCTCTGTCTGCCTTTTGTGTTTGCCCATTCAGCTTTTTTTCGGAAGCGGGGCTGCTGTTTTATTAAACCCCGCAAGCTCCAACCAAGGAAGAGAGGAATTGTTTCTTGTGCATAGAATTGGCTTGCAAAAGGCTGTGTGAGTGGTTACCAGGACGTTGTGCGGGGGTGGCGCATCCCCAAATGGGTTTCCTGCAGGTTGGACACGGCCTGATGCTGTGGCTGTACTTGCTTGGCTGCGTTCAAGCTGCCAGTTGGCCATGCTTCCATTATGTAAGGATTACTTAGACTTTTAACAAGAGACCTGCCTCTGACTTTTGAGGCGGATGCATATGCTGTAGTGTACTTAGGTAGACTGGTAGAGAAGGACTTTATTTGGAGCTTTTGACTTGATGGTGAAGGAGAAAAACAAAACACAACCACACCACCTCAACTACTAAAGATGTGTAGCCCAGTATGAGTGGTGCGGCGGCTGGCCTTCCGGCCAGCTGCTGAGATGGGTGGGTATCTAAAGGATTAATCATCGTACCTAACTGTACGGAACCTAACAAAGAAGGGCTGTACCTAAGTGTACAATAAAACTAAATGATTGACTAAGTTCCAGGTTCTCATTCTGATCACAAGGAAACTAACGAGGGATACTAATATTAGCGGGCGCCAGAGGCGCCCGGAACTGATAAAATTTAAGGGTTAATGATCTCCAAGAAAGAAAGACAACGGGCAAAAAGGTGAACTAGATACAGGCAGCAGGTTGGCCGGGTCACGTGCCCATGGCACGTGACCACCCAAAACTATTTTTCCCTGCGTCAATAGCCGTCATTGTTTGCACCTCAAGTGCCGATTTAGGTTATAAGACCTTGCTCCGCGCCATGAGACTCGAAATAGTGGAAACTGGTCGTACAAAGGCGCCTGTGTTGGCCGGTTACACATTAATGGCCTCCATTACGTGCCCCATTGCTTCATTGCAAATACTGGTCCCTGAATTCACGCCTCTGATCGGTGTGGAGACACCGCCGCAACCCTATGAGCCTACCAGCATTGCATCTGTATTTTCGCTGTTTGATTTCTGTTCTTTCCAAGCTTCGTTTGCCGGTTTCTCGGTTGAGACGCTTTGAGAAACCGACCACAACATCCTACACAGACTGGAGTCAATATTCCTGCAAACTGAGAGTATGAAATGAGTTAAAATGTCAGGCTAGTTGGGGATACAGATCTGACGTGAGCCCATGGAACTTTTGTGCGGCGGGGGCGTGGAGCTTGAAGAATTCGCCTGTGGAATCTCACCATGACAGAGTGTCGTACAAACACCGGGCCGCTAGGATAAAGGTAGTTTTGCCAAGATAAATATAGGACAACGTTTCGAGAAGCTATTGAGCCTCTTGAGCCGCACATCGGCCATCGCCGTCAATCGCATCCTTCATCTTTAGACGGGACTCCAGTCCGTTTCCAAAATTGGATGAAACTTCAACAAATGATCAATTCTGGGAAACCAAATGTGAGATGGAGGAGGTTGGTAGAAGCTCTGAAAACAAGAGCGCTATGAATAGATTGCATTCATTGGTGACTGTACGGCCAAGTAAAAAAGTATTAAAGATCAATTAATTCTGTCCTCGCAGGTGGTTCAGAAACATCATCAAACAACGCTCTCATCTTCTCACCTTCAACCTCCCAGGCACTACTACCAGTCAAGTCAACTCCATCTCAACAACCCAACTACTACCCCTTTACAAACCCGTTTTTTTACAAGCTACAAAAATGAAATTCTTTGTCGTTTTCTCCCTCGTAGTCGCACTGGTATCGGCAGCCCCATATCAAACAGCTCCCGCCAAGAAAAATCCCGAAACTGCTCCCGCAAAAAAACTGCCCACCACCACGGCAGCACCTCGCCAGGCACCTACCTCGACCGGCACAGCTGCTGTCACTGTCACTGAAGTGGCTATCCGTGCGGTTTCGACACGTCCGCCTCCCGCGAGTTCAGCCACTAGGAAGCCGTCGTCTCCAGCCCAGCCCAGCTCCAAGCGTCCTTCATCCCCAAGCTTGCGTCCAGCGCAACCTAGCCCGAAGCCTGTCACCAAATAGCTAGCCAATTCTCGCACTTTGGGCTAGAAGGAAAATAGGCTTGTTATCGTGGAAGAAGAGTGCCATGTAGATGAGGGTCATGTATTCGTCATGTTGAGATATGATGGAAGTTGGGTGAGAGACGAAAAAAAATACAGGTATATAAATCTCAACGCAATGCATTCATGTTGCAACCAGACCTACGACAAAAATGTTGATGAGTTTTTCTGACATATTCCCCTCACGTCACTGGAAGCGCTGCCCTGAGTACATGTGGTCGAGGTGATGCGGTAACTGTATGTATACCTTAGGTATGTGGAAATTTCAACTCTTTTTCATGGTATTATTGTTGTTTGGTTTTCCGTCATTGGTATTTCCATCCCGGTTCAAGATCGGTTCTCTAGGTACCTAGGTAAGGTAGGATAATACCCAAAGGCCCCGGGTTAGGTGCCTTATTTAGAATAAATCAAAGTAGAGGTTTTTTTTTTCTTCTTTGGTTTCTTTTGCTTTTTTGTTATATCTCGAACTGTATATGAACAAAGACATCCCGGGTCCGACTGGGAACTTCCATGCGCCGCCGCCCCAAATGATTTTATATTTCCACCCTAGGTCCCCCTCGTGGACCCGCCAATTCACCCCCACCAAGATTGCAAATAGCTCCTCCCGCCTTTGTAGAATTTGTAGCGTACGATCATGTACTATCCTCGGCTGATTCTACATGACCTGGTCGAGAGCAGACTTCCCCGCTCTTGCCGGCATGGAAGTCATTTTGTTATGTTGCTTTAAAGTTGAGTTTTCTTGAGATTAGGCTCTCGATCATAGATAAAAATCGTGCAGCCGCAATAACGGGCTGCAGTAAAACCAGCGTCATTACTCCAATTTCGTCGTCATTGAATCCAGGGACTGACCTGAAAATCCGAGTTTATGGGTCGTTGGCAAAGTTTGACCAGAGCGTTGGGAGAAACTCGAACGCCGAGTTTGGCGTATATCTCGTCAGAGATGTCCGTGAATCCCATACCAGCCAGGCGAAGGTCCTTGAGCATCATTTGTACCTGCAATTTCGTAGTCCAATTCGGCTGGAGAGTGACATGAGCGAGTCCGCTGACGTTCTCTTCATCAGACTCTGAGTCAAAGTCAGTCACGGGTACTTTCCTATCCTTGTGACTCTGCTGCTGCTGAGTCTTGTCCTCTCGCACAGCAGTACGTGATGGTGAGGCGCGTGGGGTGTGAGTGTCGATGAAAATTCTCCTGAAATCCCGTTTGCATTTCAAGCAATGCACCCAAGTCCCTGGCTCACCGAGCGAAACCGTGCGGCACCAGGGACAGCTCGACGAATCGGTAGCTCCGTTGGGGATAACAAATTTCGGAGTTTTGCATACCAGGCTCATGTTGACCTTCTGGTAAGGAACAAAGGCATCTCCAAAGGCAACAGATTGATCGATTTCCAGCCGACTATTTCTTTCATAGAGCGAGTAGAGTTTGCGACGGGTGCGACGTTCGTCTTTCTACCCTTGAATCGATCGGCCAGTATGAATTCAAACGAGTCCCAAGATATGATGGTCTTGAAATGAATTGGGAATGACCGTCCTGTGGCGTCTTCGAGGACAAAGTGCTCTCCACTGCCGATGCCCCTGTCCAGTCGCAGGACAGTCGCTCTGATAATACCGAGGTCCTTTGACGCAGCAAACGTCATGCTGAGTATTTGCGATGTCGAATTACTCAGGTCGGTTCCGAACCTTGAGATGAAATCCAGCTTGGATAGAATGAGCGGACCAAGATATCGGAGATACCACTCGACTGACTGGCTATATTGGCGGACAGCAGCTGCTGTGTTTTTCTCTGATTGGCTTAATTGCTGTGTTATTGTCTCATGGTTTCTCTTAATGAGGCGTCTGGTCGATATCACCGCAGGATTCTCTGCTCTGGCGGAATACTCACACAGTGGTGACTTCGAGGAGCAACTTCATCGACGTGGTGTAGCCGAGTATTTCGGACCGAAATTTTTCCACGTCTTTTTCTTCCAGTTTCCATTGGATCTTCTTGGACACATCCTTGAGGAGATTTCCAGACCCGCCCCCGACGAGACTCTGACTGTACTTGGCGGATATTCTGTCGCGAAAACCTTGGAGCGAAGTACAAATCTAGACAGTCGTAGCATTCGCGATAGGAACAAGGTCCTCTAGGCCGTCGAGTGTAGAGGGTTGCGAGTCTTGGTAGACCTGTGCTGCTTGCTCAACGACCTGTCCGAGAAGGGTGATCCCTTCAATCAATTCGCGATATGACTTTGCCGATCCGCGAAGTTCGTCGAGAGCGGAAACGATATCCTTGATGAGCAACCCAACAGCGCCAAAGGTCAGTGCAACTTCCATTGTGGACTTGTAGCAGCGTTTTCGATATTATTGACCATATTGTAAGGTGAAATGGGTAGGAACGGGGGATTCTGCTCAATGTTCGCTCTCCGTCAGAGTGGACCTTGACGACTGCGAGGCTCTGCCGTTTGCATCGTGCAATTGGTTGGAAATTGGAAATCTGCCTGCAGCTGGGTGGAGTGGAGCCCGAGCAACGTGACGACCTCCAAGACGAATGTGAGAGTTATTCGCAGGAGGGACCGGTCCGGCAAGCGGCCCGCCAAAGGAAGCCTGGAGGAACTGCTGTGCAGGACGTGAGGTGGTTATTGCCGACGTGGAGTCGTGCATAGCGGCCGCAGCTCACTCTACCGTTTCCGGCTACCGTTAAACGGTAGATAAGGAGTCAAGAATTCTCAGGTTCATTCGAGTATGTGCTTCACTCCAATATAGCGCTTTGGGAGAGGGAGTGGTCAAGACATACAAAGATGGTTGGTCTTCGCTCAGATCCCTTCTATCAACGCCAATCTTCATTTCACTCTGCAGGTATCAGCACCCTGCGTAGTGCTGCATAAGCTAAGACCGAGGAATACCTAATTACTGTGTATGTCCGAGGATGGCGGTCGGATTGCATACACCAAATCTTATTCGCCGATCGAAAACTTGTCTGGACTGTAGAGCAAAACCGAACCGCTTTGTGGCGTCGATGGGGCTAGTTGAGGATTGTGGTCTAGACTTGGTAGTTGCAGTCCCGCTCCTTTCTTTTTCGCCAAGCTTGTCTGGACTGCGCAACAAACCGAACCGCTTTGTGGCGTCGATGGGGCTAGCTGACTCCTTCCAAGCTGCTTTCGGAGTGTCGACGGAAGGAAATTGAAATCGATGGTGATCCCGAAAGAGGTATTACCATAGTAGGTCTAGATGGAAGCCAAATTCAGATTCTTACTTCGGTACACTCGTCAAGTGAACAAGTTGGATTCCCTGTTGTTATCGTTTTCCAGCTCTTTTACTGCGGTTCTGGTCGTGCCTAAGCGGATTCCGGTGCCAAATTTCCAGGAGTCGTGGAATGACATTATCATGTAGCTACCAGACATAGGTAAGGTAGCCATCTGCCACATTTATCATGAGGGCAACCCCACCTCACGCTGCCAGATGCAGCAAGATTTGGGAGGATGTAAGTGGCGGTACCCTATCAGATGGAGAGGGGGTTTGCTCTATGGCTTCAGATGCTGGAAGTGTGATATTGAAATTATCCCTACTGACCTCCAGGCCCTTTCTGGAAAAGCCTGAAAGTACATACTTTGTATATCTTGCCCTGGGCGTCAACGGAGGGTCGGTTGAGAGGACTCATAGAAAGAATGCACGGACAGTAACGAAGCTAGGATGTGATTGTTACCAGTTAGACTGGCTCTAGTGCCACTGTTGTCTTGACAATGGTTCAAGAGGCTATTGCTTTCGTAAGGAAAACTATTAATTGCTCAATACAGTTAACTGGCTCAAGGTTTCCTATCCCAGTTGCGCGATATCTACGAGCACGCTCTGTTGAGATTTCCTGGTGGAATTAAGCAGGGGCACGCCGTGCACTTCCAAGCCATCCCGGCAAATGCATCTATTTGGAACGTGGTATGCTATCTCCGGATATAGTCCTAGGCTGTGACGAACTAACAGATGTCCGTGGCGTTTGGCAGATTTGGGATACAGGCAATCGATTGGTGGGCCAGAGGCGGGCTGCAGCTGCCATTGGTAGTGGCTCGCTGAGGTTGTCACTAAGGTAGGATCGGGACTAGCAAGCGCGAATGACAGGCAGAGTCACCTCAGCCAACCAGACCAGCAGCAGTCCGCCGCTGGGCAAGTCAGTCTTTCCGACCCAGATGCCTTCATCGCGTATTGTTGTGCGATTGCGTTATCGTAGGATAACTCCCCCCAGTGCCACCTGTATAATGTTATCTGTCGAAAAACCGTAGTGGCGGGCTGAATCCGACTCGACATCGCCAATGCCTGCGTCAGGGAAGGAGTTTTAGCTCAGCCACGAAGTTGCTACCCCGCCTTGGCGTCGAATGACAACTCCTTGGGCTACACTCTCGCATAAGAAACTAAAGGCGATACAACCTGCCGCTGGTGGTTTAATCACCCACACACTGCGGCTTGAAGATTATGCCGACTTTCAGGGCTGGCTGAAACTATCGGCATCCTCGGAGGTAGGTACGCATCCAAGGGCAGTTCAACTCGGAGACATGGAATATAAATTCCTGATCAGATCTCTGAGAATCTGTCTCTCTTCAAGTTCAAGTTTCCATCATCATATCAATTCCTAGCCAAGCTTCCATATCATCGACTCGCTGTCTTTCATCCGGGCGACACTTCAGAAACGGCCCCTGTTTCGTCTGTCCTCAAAGACCTGCCCATGGCGAGGGCTCTCTGGGTTGAGCATATCAAGCAGATGCGTTCGGGAAAGCGCGGCACCGAGCACACCAGCACGCTGAAGGGCACATTCAAGGTTGACTGGCATGCTGACGGCGCACCGTCGTGGATCATGAGTTGACTTACAAAGAGATTCAACTCGCTCCGACCTCGGCCACCTTTGAGGCCTGGAAGCAAGACAACTGGTCCATGGAGCAGGAGTTCGACCATGGTAAAGCCAGCGATGTCCCCAAGTTTCGAACGCTGAAGTACAGGTCGGAGAAGATCGGCGGGCCACCCGCGAGCGGCCAGGGCTACCCGTTGTACATCGCCTTGCATGGAGGCGGAGACTCGGGAGATGCCGTCAACAACGGCCAGTGGGCCAGCATGATGGGCACCTATAAGGCCAGGATTACCTGCGGCGTATGGGCTGCCATCCGAGGCATCGGCGACTCTTTGGGATCTGCATTTCCGTGCTTCAGGCTACATTCTTGTCGAGAGGCTGATCGAAAATATGATCCTGTTTGAGGACGTGGACCCCAACCGTGTGTTTCTGGTGGGCTTCTCCGCCGGCGGCGACGGGGCGTTCCGCCTTTCCAATCGTCTAGCCCAGCGGTTTGCCGGGGTCAACATCGGTGGCGACCCGGGTGACGTCGACCCGACTAACTTGATGAATGTGCCTGCGTGTCTTCAGGTCGGAGAGCAAGACGAGGGCTGGGTCAGTAGTCAGCCCATAGGTCGGTGCAAGGACGTCGCAAGGTTCGGCATTCGGCTTGACGGGCTGGCAAGGGACAACCCAACTTTTTATGTTCACGGCCTTTTCATTCACCCAACCGGTCCATGGATTGACCCCGTTGCCAACACCCAGGAGCAGACCGACTTCAAGCACAATGGCTGGGAACGGGGCAACTTCCGGGGAACCAGCGACGAGGTCAAGCCGTCTACCATCATCGACAACTACGCCGACTGGCTCAAGGTATACGATTAGGACCGCCAGCGCGCGGTGGACAAGCGAGCCGAGGCCGGCATCAAGCTGAAGGAGGAAGTCAACACGAACGCCATCGATTGGCTCTACCAAAACGGTAACCGGCAGCGCAGCCCCATCCCTACCCACATCGCGTGGAACTTAGGTGTCGGCAACTACAACAACGACAATGGTGCCGAGGAAGAATCCAACGACAGCTTCCGGCACGTCCGGGTCCCAGACATGTCCGGCCTGACGCAGAACTACTGGTTGCAGATCGGCGATACGGGCCTCACCACGTAGGGACAAGATAAGCCGTACTACTACCGCTGGAACAAGCCCGGTACCATAATCCATACATGGCTCGACAAGGCGAACAACAAGGTGGCCATCACCATCACGGTCAGTGCTTCCAAGAAGGAACAAGTAGGCGTCCAATCCACCCACGGCCATGTTCGCCACCTGAGGGTTCTGCTGCGTCCGGGAATGCTGGACTTGTCCAAGCAGGTGTCCGTCCAAATGGCCGACCAAGTGGTCACGGTGGAGGCGAAACAACCGCCTTCTCAACCAGTCGTGTTGCAGTCGGTCGCCCTCGATGCCGGAACCAGAGGGAGTGTGGAAGTTAAGAAGGTCATCAAGGATACGCTAGCACGGAACGATCCCAACCTCGTGTTCGTAGCGGATATAGTGTTAACTCGCGGGAAGGATGGCAAGTGGGCTGCTTCTGCTTCTACCTAATCGGTTGCTTGGAAACAGCTACGCAGTAAGGTGGTTGAAAAACAGAGAGCTGTGGGGAATACAGTCGAATGCTGCATCATTTTGCCAATTGTGTTCGTAACCTCATACACGTCAGCATTCGTTAAGACAGGAGCTCCACCATCACTTGGAGAAAATACACCAACACTCGTTCTACACGTACCAACACGCATGCAAACCCCATTTAGTCCGGTACCTTTACTGTAGCAATGACCCTCTGCATTGCGTCACAATGCAGAAATCTCTGGCCCGTGCGCCTCGAACAGCAGCGGCGTAAAGTCCATTGCAAACGACAGGGCGTGACGACCTATGCAATCCGAATCCTGATACCGGGTTCCGGACTATGGCTGACACAAGAGAGGTGCGTACTCAGGTAGGCGTGCGAACAAAGTGACAAGATGGTGGTAGATCACACAGATCGTAAGCAGTCAAGAGACGCTTCGGTGCAGATGAGCGCAAAGCAGTATTGTTATCGTTACTGAAGGTGGCAAAGGAAAACCCTCTGTAGCCGTGCCTGTCCGACGTATATATATCTAGGTGTGTTCTGTCCTGAGCCCAAACCTCCAAGGTCGGGACACTTCCCTTCGGGTTGTTCGTGATTGGTTGTAGCTTGTCAGTGTCCCGGGCTTTTTGCTGAAGCCCTTGGGACACTTGTGATTGGCTGTTCCTGGATCCCCCAAGCGGGTGGATGCCTCAGGTCAGAGGTGGCCCCTTCTGCTCGCCCGCAAAATCACGTTCCGGCCTTGGCTTGTTGGCAAATGGGGCCGCGAGACTGACGCGATACCACGTGTTTCATCACGTGCGAGCAGCCAGGATGGACGAGAATCGGCCGAAAAGCGAAGGTTAGTGGTCCGTGCTTTTTGTGGAAGCCAGCGATGAGGAGCCTTTCGTCTCTCCCTTGGAGTTCCTCCAGGCATTCTTTTGCGGTCACAGGAGGGACCGGTCCGACAAGCGGCCCGTCAAAGGAAGTCTGGAGGAACTCCCAAGTGCAGGTTTTGAATCGCCCTTGAAGCGCTCTCGCGACTCGCTAGGCGCTCGCTGCAAAACCGTGTCCCGGCTTGTTTTTGTCTTGGCATAGAAGCGTGAGAAAAACGCGACGCCACGTGTAGGATCACGTGCAAGTACCAAAAGCGGTAATTAGTTGGCCCGTGCTTTGGCCGGTACGTGTTTGTCTGGAGAGCTTCCTTATCTCCTTACAAGAGAGACCGTGCCGACAAGCGGCCCGCCAAAGGAAGCCTGGAGGAACCGCCCTGGTGTTGTTCGACAGAGAAACGAGGAAGATTTGCAGATTTCAAGCTGCAATCGTCCAAGCCGCCGCTGCCCGCTATACCGTTTCCGACTGCCGCTAAGCTTCTTTTGGTAGTGCCTACCTGATAAGCGATCCCGATAAGCTTGCATGCGATTTGGAGTGGCCAATCGGAAACTAGAATCATTCCGATACAAGCCAGAAGCCCGCCATCCGCATTTCCTTTTGTGTTCGTTCAAGGTGGCTCCCGTGGCAAGGTGTGGCGACGGCATACAGAAACTGTGATTACGAAGTTAAGGCATATCAGTAGAAGATTCTGGAATATTATAAGAATTATAAATTAAAGGAGCCCCCCGGACCCCTCCTGTGGCACGCTATGATAAAAAAATAAGAAAGAGAGATCAAGCATTAGTTGTCTGCCGGGAACGTCATAATTAGGACCCGTCCTGAAGAACAGCCAATAGCAATCGTCGATGTAGATAAGGCCCATTCTCCTGGTCGACATCCTGGAGGCAGCCACATCCAGTTTTCCGAGCCTCTTGTAATCCACTTGCCGTCTGAGCCTATACCATAAGTTTTCTGAAGGGAGATTTTCGCATCGCCTGACCAAGAAGCGATAAAAGCCGAGAAACTTATGTTTTTGAGCGTCTGCGTGCATATACCCGTCGTGAGATCCCAGATTTTGACGGTCCTATCGCTCGACCCGGATGCTATAAGCTTCGAGTCCGGCGAGAACGCGACGGACCTGATCCAATCGCTATGCCCCTCGAGCGTCTGCGTACATGTGCCCGTTGTAAGATCCCAGATTTTAACGGTCCTATCGCCTAACCCGGATGCTATAAGCTTCGAGTCCGGTGAGAACGTGATAGACCTGATCCAATCGCTATGCCCCTCGAGCGTCTGCGTACATGTACTCGTCGTGAGATCCCAGATTTTAACG